>Ga0310697_10001060_pt1 | contig 33659 bp, 25 predicted proteins | sample 172DNAGHGlowgp2_FD_203883 | JGI IMG/M metagenome (GOLD analysis project Ga0310697, IMG submission 203883) | Sheep rumen microbial communities from Palmerston North, Manawatu-Wanganui, New Zealand - 1728 DNA GHGlow gp2 (v2) (version 2) | ecosystem: Host-associated > Mammals > Digestive system >... | reverse complement strand
ACATCCGTTGTTCAAATACTATCAAAATGAAAATTTTGGATAATTTTTGGTAATTTCTTTCCCGATAAAGACTCTTGCAATTTCTGTTCAAAACAAAAGACTTAATTTCTGTTCAAGAAGATGAGAATTATTTCTTTAATTGTCATTCATTGTTCTGCAGTGACGCCTGGCTTGTTATAATACCAATGTTTATGTCAGGGACCTGGTACATGACACACGTCAGTCTTGCCGCCATCAGCACTGCATTGACGGAGCTGCAATCTAAAGAACCCCGCAAACGCCGCCCCATCGGCTTCATAGTACCTAACGAGAAGAAGGAGTGAAGCGCTCTCCAGTCTATTGTGCTCAAGGCAGAAATCGAAAGATTTCCGCCTTTTTCTTTTGTATTTTGTTCACTTATTCGTACCTTTGCATAACTATTATGGTGAAGAAACTACGAACAGAAGAAGACTATTATAACGAGAGTCGTCGTTTGCGAGCTGAAACGATGCTGATTGCTGATTCATTACGTGAGCGCCCGTTGCGTTTTACTATTACGAATGGAATAGTAATGGAAGTTGAGATTACGAAGTCTGACTTAAAAACTATCGTCAGCAAAAACACACAGAATAATCGTTTCAACGCCTTTAAAAACAAGATGGCTCAAGATATTCGTGGTTTTATTGAGAAGTCTCAGTATGAAGGGTGGCGTGAGGTTATTCCAGGGAAGCATCCTGAGACTGCGTTCTTTGCATACTTTAGCAGAGAACTGGGAGCAAAAGCATATCTTTGTGTGCGTAAAATTAAGAATACAGGCCTTTTCAAACCATACGCCATTATCGACCAAGCAATGTTTGATGCGGAGATGCAAAATCTCAGGAAATAAAAAACCGCTGAACTGATTTGCTAACCCGATTACGGTGCTACTCTTTCATTTCAGCGGGAGGAATCTGTTTCCTTTCGTTTGCAAAGGTACGTACTTTTATCGACATTTCCAAATTTTAGAGTCTTTTTCTTGCATTTATCGGAAATAATGCTTAAATCTGCAGCGTCGCTCTGAGGGATGTGACGTGTCGCGACCTGTTGATGAGTGATAAAAACATAGAGGAAAGCTAAAAAGCTTTGTTCCACAAGAGAATCTGGAAAATTCACTGTAGTAAGGAGCAAGTTTGAAGGCTGTTCTTCCTGTTGCGTATATATACTTGCCTTATTCTTTAATGAATAAAGTACAGTTCACATATATACCTGCAGGTGTGAGCTGTCGTATCATTCTTATTACTACAGGTATTCCAGAACCTTCTTGTTGGGAATGGCAAGCAGGCTCACACTCTTTGTATGTGTGTGGAAACTTATAACTAATTTAAATTTATAACATTATGAAACAATCATTATTATTTTTGATTCTTGCTATATTGCCTATTATGGCGATGGCAGACGATAGCGGAAGTTGCGGTGATAACGTAACTTATAAGTATGTAGGCACATCCTCTTGATTTTATTGAAAATTGCTAATTTTGAAACTCGGATTGCAGATTTTGAAAGTCAAAAGGACCAAATCTATGTAATCTGCGCTATCTGCAAGATCAGGAAAGTCAGAATCTAAAGCCAAATGAAGTATTGATGAACCAATCGTTCAGATATCCGGAGGTGCTGTCGTGATGATAGCGGATATTGTTGAATTGCCCGTAGGCATTAAGATAAAACCTGTCAAAGTTGTAAGTCAGCGACATACGCGCATCAAAACCGATGCTGACACCGCTGTTGAATGTCTTGTCGCCTACGTGGCTTATGCGTATATTGTCATAGTACCATTTGTCCCACTCTTCGAAGGAAAGACTCTTGTCCCAGAAGGTAGGATCTTCCATCAGCTCCTCCATGTTGGTCGTATAGCCATAGGCCTTGAGCTTGTTGACAAAGGTCAGCATGGGCATGAACATGACGTTGACAAGCAATCCGCGGGCAGGTACCCAGTTGTAGGCATAGCCGACCCCAACACTACCCTGCCAGAGCTTTACCTTGCCCAGTCCGTCCATCAGGTATACCAGGTCGCCATTAGAGTCGGAGGCATAGTCGATACACGTATAGTTGTACATGAATCCTGCCATGATCGAACCTGCCGAGCGCTTCTGAATGGCCGACTGGTCGTAGGCTGCGGAATAGGAGAAGCGCTTGCCGTTGAACATATAGTATCCGTCGGCGATGACCGTTCTCACACTGATGGGGTCTGTCATCTCTATGTCGTTCCATGCATCCATTTCAGCCTCTGTCAGTAGTTCGCTGTTCAGATTGAAGTCTGGGCTGCTGTTCTCAAACGAGCGGATGCGCACGTTGAGGCCATAGGAGCCGCCCGTAGCACCGAAAGTCAGATTGCTACCCTTGTCGCCACCAACGTTCACCGTATAACCCAGGCCATAACCCCGATAGCCTACCCACAGACCCAGATACTGCGAGGGGGTCGTCTTCAGGTGCGGTCTGGCACTATATTCCTTACCGGCTATCGTTCCATGGGTCTGCATACTCACAATGGTCTGGTTCACATTGCCTCTCAGAATGACCTGCCAGGGTTTCTCCGGAGCATCGATATAGTTTCGGTCGACACCCTTGACGGCCATGGAGTCAAGCTTTGTGCCGACCTTCTTGAGGAAGGAAGCCAAGCCTCCCTGTGCCATCGTCTGGCCGCAGAAAGTAATGCCAATAAGAAGTATGATGTAACGCAATAGTTTCATGCTTCAAGTTTCTAGTCGATACTAAAAGCTTTCGCGCATCCACGCCGTGACGCTCTGGTCCATGCGTTGCTTGAAGGCGAGGCTGAAGGTGCTGTAGCTGCGGTAGCCGCTTTCGCGGGCCAGTTGCAGGGCAGTGAAAGAACGTTGGGCTGCGACGGCCTCATGATAGAGTCTGACGAAATGGTCGATGCGCAGGTCGTTGATGTAGGTGTTGTAAGTGGTATTCTGACGCACGAAATAGAGGCCCAGGTAGGTGCGGTTGGTGCCAATGGCCTGCGCCAGCTGGGTAACGGTCAGGTCGTGGCGCAGGTAGAGCTGCGTGTCGATGCAACGCTCCTGCAATAATTGCCCGATTTCATCGGAATCTGTCTCGGAAAAATCGCCCTCCTCCATATCCACTGTGATGTCTTCCTCTTCTTCCATGGAGATGGATAGCGGTTTCAGTTCACTTAACGTCTCTACGCGCCACAGGAGATAGCAGACAAGGAAAATGCCACACACCTGAACGATGTATTCGTAAACCATGCCCCCGAAACCACTCGCATAAATACCAAACATCAGCAGGATGGCAGCCAGCACGAGGAAGCTCTGCCACACCTCCTTGTGCTCCAGGTCGGCATAGTTGTCGCGTAGCCAGCGCCCATACTGTCGCACGGCGACCACCATATAGATGAGCAAGGCGATACCCAGGAATAGCAGATAGAAGCGCATCATGGGCAGCATGGAGTAGCTGCGGTTCACAATGGATATCAACATCATGACCACGATAGGCGCCATCATCGCGAAGGCAGGCCACAGCGGTCGCCGTCTGTCTTGCAACATACAGAACAATATGATGATAGCCATGGGGATGGTTGTCAGGCAGTCGAGCAGCACGCCTATCAGCATGCTCAGCATGATGGCATCGGGGGAAGTGAGGACGGTAGCAGGCAAATACCACAAGTGTCCCAAGGACATGATGGCAAAGAAGGCTGCCGTCCAACAGCGAAGCCGTGCTGGCGGCGTAACGTCAGGGGCAAAGGCATTAGCCCGTCGGAATAGCAGATAGATGCATGCAACAGCAGACAACGCTGTTCCTGCGGCGTAGAGCATGAACAGCACTAGAAGATCAAGAGATATTGGTCCGAACATCTAGCCGTCGAAGTTATCTTGCGGCAACGTACTTGTGCAGCGTAGCACGTACGGCACCCTTGCCGGCATAAAGCTCCTTGACCATGCCTTCTATCTGGTCGCCAAAACCAGCCTCATAGAGGTCGAGACCAAAGACGTCCTTGCGGCTGTAGAGCTGTTTCAGCGGACTCCAGTCCTGATCGGGCTTGCCAATCTCCAGGGGAGCAACGATAGCCTGCAGTTCTGCCAGCATGGGGTCGGGAGAGGGCTCGAAGGTAGTGAGGTCGTCCTTCAGTCCCTTCAGGTAGCGGGCGTAGCCAGCCAGCGTGAGCGGGATGAGTACGAGGTTGGACTTGTCGAGGCCGCGAGCTATGTACTTCTTCAGCGTCTCACCAAAGCGGATGGGCAACTTCTGAGAGGTATCCATAGCGATGCGCTGAGGAGCGTCGGGCATGAAGGGGTTGGGCAGACGCTTGTTGAGCACGGCACCAATGAACTCGTAGGGGTTCAGTACTCCGGGGTCGACGACCACTGGCATAGCCTCCATATAACCAATCTTCTGGACAAAGGCACGCAGGTCTTCGTCCTTCATCTCGGCAGAAATCAGTGTGTAGTCAAGCATACAACCATAGATAGACATAGCAGTATGCAACGGGTTCAGACAGGTGGTGACCTTCATGGTCTCTACCTTGTCGACCGTCTCACGGGTGGTATAGAGGGCACCGCCCAGATCCAATGGCGGACGACCGTTGGTGTAGTGGTCCTCGATGACGAGATACTGTACCTCCTCAGCATTCACAAACGGAGCTGTGAAGGTGTGTTTCTCGGTCTCGATATAGTCATTATCCTCGAATCCATCGGCAGCGAGCAACTCTTTCACCTTCTCGTGGGGACGTGGCGTAATCTTGTCAATCATGGACCAGGGGAAGGTAATCTTCGACTCGTCCTTCAAGTAGTCGACGAAGCCCTGCTCCACCAGACCATCCTGCAGCCAACGCTCAGCATAGGCAAAGACGCCAGCCTTCACCTTGTCACCATTGTGCGAGCAGTTATCCATAGACTGAACGGTGAGAGGCAGTTTTCCAGCCTTGTAGCGTTCGTATAACAATGCTGTTACCTTACCCATAGCAAACTTAGGACCTCCACCCTTTTGGGGGGACGGGAGGGGGGCTTGCAGGTCGGCCTCGTTGAAGGTGTAACCCTTCTCGGTGATGGTGAACGAAATCATCTGTAGCGATGGATTCTTGAAAATCTCTACCAGTCGGTTCCAATCCTCGAACTGTGGGTCAGCCTTCAGCGCTTCTGTCACTGAAGCAATCACCTTCTTCTCGATAGAACCGTCAGAGCAGAGGTTGACGCAGAGTGACAGGTTCTCGTAGGGAGCATAGGCCTTGTCGATGACTTCGAAGTCGAAGGTCTCTGCAACAATCACACCACGGTCGTACTTACCTGTGTTCAATGCATCGTTTAGGATGGCGGCAGGAAACGCACGGAAGATGTTGCCACCACCAAAGTGTACCCAGGTGGGTTCTTTGGCGGTCTTCTCGCGTACAGCCTTGATATCATACTTAGGAAGCTGGTAACCCTTAGCTTCCCACTCGGCAGCATTCAGCTGACCATTCAAGATGTCCTTTAGTTTCATTTGTATCTGTTTTAGTTTAACGATTATCTTTTATCAATGAGTTTCATAGCATGCTGCACAATGTCGCTTTGCTCGTTCATGACAGCAAAATACTCCGTCATGGTCCATAGGTCACGCGCAATCAATGCTTTCAGCTGCGTACGCAGATAAGGCAAGGTGCGCTGTAGTTCGTCATCGTCCTTGGGCTCTATCTTCTGTTTCTTGCCCTCAGCAAGGATATTGTTGATGAGGTCTTTGGGTACCTCATAGCGCTTGCGGAAATCGGCAAAGTCAGGATACTGCTTCTTCAGCTGCTTGCGATGGTTGTCAACATAGCGCAAGTTCTGGTTGAAAATGACTGACTTGGCTGCCAGTTCCCGATAGAATCGGGTATATTTGGTCGTGTCAAGAGGTACAAACTCATCAGGCATGATACCTCCGCCACCATAAACCACACGATGTTCACGAAGCGTGTAGTACTTCAACGAGTCGCTGAAATGGACACTGTCGGCCGACATCAGCTCACCACTCTTCAGACGGTTGTTGACATCCATGGCATAGTCCAGCTTCTTGCCTTTCTCGTAAGGCTTCTGGATGCAACGACCCGAAGGTGTATAGTAGTGGGCAGTAGTCAGACGAATCATAGAACCGTCAGGCAGGTCTATAGGTTGCTGTACCAGTCCCTTACCAAAGGTACGTCGTCCGACGATAATGCCACGATCATAGTCCTGAACAGCACCAGAGACAATCTCTGCTGCCGAGGCTGTATAGCTGTCAACCAACACAAGGACTTTTCCTTCGGTAAAGAGTCCGCCACCACGTGCCGTGTATTCGTTACGAGTAACGCTTCGTCCCTCCGTATAAACAATGAGACTGCCACGCTGCAGTAGTTCGTTGGCCACCTCTACAGCAGCTTGCAGATAACCACCGCCATTCTCCTGAAGGTCGAGGACGAGGGTCTGCATACCTTCTGAAAGCAGTTTCTTCAGACTCTCGCGGAACTCATCAGGCGTCGTAGCGCCAAAGTTACCTATACGGATGTAGCCCACAGTGGGACGAATCATATAAGTAGCATCGATGGAATGGACAGGAATCTTGTCGCGGGTGATGGTAAAGGTGAGGCGGTCGCTAATGCCCGGACGGACGATGCCTAGCAGCACTTTTGTTCCTTTAGGACCACGCAAGCGCTTCATGATCTCCTCTTTCGACATCTTAACACCAGCAATGGCAGTGTCGTTGACAGAGACGATGCGGTCGCCTGCCAGAATACCCATCTTCTCGGAAGGACCACCGCTGACCGTCTGGATGACGAGCAGCGTGTCTTCCACCATATTGAACTGTACGCCAATGCCTTCGAAGTTGCCTTGCAGGGGCTCGTTCAGCTCCTTGACCTCCTTAGGCGTGGAATAGGTGGAGTGTGGGTCGAGCTTCTCCAGCATACCGCGGATACCATCCTCAACAAGTTTCTGTTCGTTGACTGTGTCTACATACAGCTCATTGATAGCCATCTCCGCAATCTGCAGTTTACGCAATGGGGCGTCAGCACCCTTCTTGATGCGCACCTGAGCCGTTGCTGTTATTGTTAGCAGTCCTAACAAGGCTGCATACAAGATGCGTTTATTCATAATCAAAATCCTCCGGTTTGTCTTCCTCGATGACGAGGTTGTCGATGATGAAGTTCTGACGCTCCATCGTGTTCTTACCCATATAATACTCCAAGAGCTTCTGCACCTGATCGTTCTTGTGGAGCGTTACCTGTTCCAGACGCATGTCAGGACCGATGAAACCGGCAAATTCTTCAGGCGAAATCTCACCAAGACCCTTGAAGCGGGTTATCTCTGGATCAGGGCCTAGGTCCTGTATCGCTTTGACGCGCTCTTCGTCGCTGTAGCAATAGCGAGTCACGAAGTCGGATTTCTTGGGTGATGGGTGTTGGGTGTTGGGTGTTGAGGGTTGGAGTTTGGCATCTTCAGCTTCCAAGACCTTCTTGTTCTTAATCTTCGTTCGCTTGTTACGAACGCGGAACAAGGGAGTCTGCAACACATAGACATGACCTTTCTTGATGAGTTCAGGGAAGAACTGCAGGAAGAAGGTGATGATGAGCAGACGGATGTGCATGCCGTCGACATCGGCATCGGTAGCCACTATCACCTTATTATAACGTAGGGTATCGAGGCCCTCCTCGATGTCGAGGGCAGCCTGCAGCAAGTTGAACTCCTCGTTCTCGTAGACCACCTTCTTGGTGAGTCCGAAGCTGTTGAGGGGCTTACCTCGCAACGAGAAGACCGCCTGCGTATTGACGTCACGACTCTTGGTGATGGAACCACTGGCTGAATCACCCTCCGTAATGAAGATGCATGACTCTTCCTTGCGGTCGTTCTTGACATCGGAGAAGTGGATGCGGCAGTCGCGTAACTTACGGTTGTGCAGGTTGGCCTTCTTGGCACGCTCTCGAGCCAGCTTGGTGACGCCCGCCATTGCCTTGCGTTCACGTTCCGTCTCCTTGATCTTACCCTCGATGACCTCAGCAACATCCTGATGGATATGCAGGTAGTTGTCGACCTGCTGTTTGATGAAGTCGCCTACATATTTATTAATGGTTTCCCCATCGGGAGCCATCTGCGTGGAACCCAGCTTTATCTTCGTCTGACTCTCGAAGACGGGTTCCTCGACATTGATGGCAATGGCAGCAACAATACCCGTACGAATGTCACCATACTCGTACTTGCCAAAAAACTCCTTGATGGTCTTGGCAATATGCTCCTTGAAAGCACTCTGATGGGTACCGCCCTGTGTGGTGTGCTGGCCGTTGACAAAGCTGTAGTACTCCTCGCCATACTGGTTGGCATGGGTAAAGGCTATCTCGATGTCGTCACCTTGCAGATGGATAATGGGGTAGAGGGGGTCATTGGTCATGCGGTCTTTCAGCAAGTCCTGCAAGCCGTGACGACTGAGGATGCGCCGACCGTTATACATAATAGCCAACCCTGTATTCAGGTAGGTGTAGTTACGCAGCATGTTCTCCACGATGTCGTCGTGGAAGGTATAGTCCTTGAACAGCGTATTGTCTGGCTCAAAATAGATATAGGTGCCGTTCTCATCCTGGGTATCCTCCGTATTGTCCGTCTGCAGAATGCCCCGTTCAAAGGTAGCACGACGCACCTTGCCATCACGATAGCTGGCCACCTCAAAGTGAATACTCAGCGCATTGACCGCCTTCACACCCACGCCATTCAGACCTACCGACTTCTTGAAGGCCTTCGAGTCATACTTACCACCTGTATTCAACACGCTGACAGCCTCGATGAGCTTACCCTGCGGAATGCCACGACCATAGTCACGAACGGAAACACGCAGATTGTCGTCGATGGTGATCTCCAGGCGGTCGCCAGCCTTCATCTTGAACTCGTCGATGGAGTTGTCGATAACTTCCTTCAACAATACGTAGATACCGTCTTCTGGCAGAGAGCCGTCGCCCAAGCGTCCGATATACATTCCTGGACGAGTACGGACGTGTTCCATGTCCGACAAGTGTCGGATATTATCGTCATTATACTGTACTTGCTCTTCGATGATGTTGTTCTCTTCGTTCATAATGTTTTCTTATAACACCTTCTGCGTTTATGTTGTGTGTGCTCCAGATACTGCCACTGCGACTGCACCTTCTCGTTGGTTTCCATCTCGACATTCGTCTCGCCCCACTTGAACCCATACTTCTGATAGATAGGAATCAAGTCGTAGAACAACAAGGCGTTAGCTCCTTTCTGCTGATATTCTGGCAGGATACCAATAAGCATCAGGTCAAGACACTCTGCCTTGTGGAACTTCAAAGCCCGCAGGCAATGCCACCAGCCAAAGGGCCAGAGACGTCCGTTCTTACACTTCTGTAAAGCACGTGTCATGCTAGTAATCGAGATACCCACACCTATCACTTCGTGGTTGGGCGTGTTCCAGTCTTCAATGAGACAGAGCATATCCATGTCGAGCATGGGGAAGTACATCTTCAGGTACTCGTCAATCTGGCGTTCGGTCATCTGTGAATAGCCATAGAGGTGACCAAACGACTTGTTGACGACATCAAGCACCTTGCGGCCATACTGTTCCTTGCCGAACACCTGACTGCGCTTGGGGTGCATGGGGTGCAGGTTGTAGCGTTTCATCACCATCTCAGCCACTTTACGGAACTTCTCGGGCATTCCTTCCTTAGGCACAATAAGCTTGTATTCCACATAGTCGTTGTCCTTGACAAATCCGCCCAGCTGTTCAATATGTTGAGGGTAGTAAGGGTAGTTGTAGATGGTAGCCATGGTGCCCAACTGGTCGAAGCCTTCTATCAGCATGCCCTCCGGGTCCATGTCGGTGAATCCCAACGGACCGATTATGTCTGTCATGCCCTTCTCGCGGCCCCACTGTTCAACAGCATTAAAAAGCACCTTAGACACTTCCATATCATCGATAAAATCAACCCATCCGAAGCGCACACTCTTAGACTCCCAACGGTCATTGGCCCGATGGTTGATAATGCCAGCAATACGTCCTACGACCTTACCGTCGCGATAGGCCAGGAAATACTCCGCCTCGCAGAATTCGAAGGCAGCATTTTGGTCCTTGCTCAACGTATGAACCTCGTCGCTGTACAGGTTGGGGGCATCATACTCGTTACCCCGATACAAGTCATAGTGGAATTGGATGAAAGCATCAAGCTCTTTCCTGTTGGTGACTTTTCTAATCTCTACTGGTGACATTTGCTATACTCTCTTATAAACTATCTTGCAAAGGTAACGAAAAAGCAGGAGAAATCCAAAATATTTAACCAATTTTACGGCAAATAAATAGACTGTGCGCTCCGTCAGCCTCGGTAGTAGCAAAGATATATACATCGCCACCATCCTTCAATTTCAACTTTTTACGTAGCTGATCAACTGTCAGTGGAAAGTTGCGTACAGCAATATTTGCCTTTCCAACGCCTGTCAATGCATCCTTCAACTCACGCTTATTCATCGATGAAATGGCCAGTATTTCAAAGCTACGACCAGGGAAATCATCGATTTCATCGACAGAAAGGAACAGATGTGAGTTTACAGATACTTGTCTTACCGCATAACGTTCCTCTAGCGCATCAAAGCATCCTGCCTTCATGATGCTGGCATTAGGCTCGTAGAGGTGGGTTGGGTGATGGGTGAAGGGTGTTGGGTGTTTGGGGTTGGATGATGGTACTTCAAAAATATGGCCGTTGTTCACACATACCAGACGCAAGGGTCTAACCGCCGATTCCAGTACCAACAGCAGTTCCTTACATTCGTTGTCTACACTGACGATGTGTACCTCTGCAACATGCTGAAGGTCTGAAGCAGCCTTGCGCCAGTCGAGCATTGGCGATAGTTTAAGAATGACTCGGTCTGCTTTCTGCATCAACACAGGTAGTAGTTCCATGACGTTCGGACTACAATCTGCGATGTCGTAGGTACGTCCCCCATGTTCGTCTCTGCGTGCTGGGTCCAGGTATATCACGTCTGCGTGGTCCAGCTGCGTTAAGTAGGTTGCTGTGTCACAGCAACATACAGAACAAGCTAAGCCAAGCGTGCGGAAATTTTCCGTTGAAATGGAGCATAATTGTTCGTTTTGCTCTACATAGATGCGCTCTTTGAAGCCTTGCGACATCCAATAGAAGTCCACACCAAAACCACCCGTCAGGTCTACAAAAACGCCATCCCCCTCGCCTTTTGGAGAGGGGTTAGGGGTGAGGCTCGCCTTGTAACGAGCTGTCTGTTCACTGGAACATTGTTCCATGTTCAGATGAGGCGGATAAATAATGTCGTCGTTAGCTGCCCATAAGGGTAATTTCTTTCGGGCTGTTTGTCTACCAACAATCTGCTGCAAGGCCACCTGAAGGTCAACTTCAGTCTCCTTCACACCCTGCAATGCCAGCTTTCTCACATCCCCGTCAGCATGCTGACGGATGTATTGCCACGTCTTCTCATTGATAAACATGCTACAAAAGTACAAAAAATATTTTAAATTATGAATGATGTTGGTGAATTATGAATTATTTATAGTATCTTTGCAAGGTTTTAATAAAAGAAGAGTATGAAAATAGCTTTAATCGGCTACGGCAAGATGGGTAAGATGATAGAACAGATAGCCCTCAGTCGTGGTCATCAGATTGTGAGTATCATCGACATTGACAACCAGCAGGACTTTGAGGGTGAAGCTTTCAAGAGCGCAGATGTCGCCATAGAGTTTACTGCACCACAAGCTGCTTACAGCAACTATCTGAAAGCATGGGCCGCAGGAGTGAAGGTTGTTTCTGGTTCCACAGGTTGGATGAAGGAGCATGGCGACGAGGTTCGTCGTATGTGTTCAGAAGAAGGAAAAACGCTTTTCTGGGCATCCAACTTCTCCATTGGTGTTGCCATCTTCTCAGCTGTCAACAAGTATCTGGCAAAGATCATGAACCAGTTCCCACAGTATGATGTGGAGATGGAAGAGACACATCACGTGCATAAGCTCGACCATCCTAGTGGTACAGCTATCACCTTGGCAGAGGGTATCCTGGAGAATATCGATCGCAAGGAAGCCTGGGCCGAGGATACCACAGACCCGAAGCTGTTGCGCATAGACCATATCCGTCGCGGTGAGGTAGCAGGCATCCATACCGTCCGCTACGACTCGGAGGCAGACATCATCACTATTACGCATGATGCCCATAGTCGTCAGGGCTTTGCCTTGGGTGCCGTCCTTGCAGCCGAGTACACCAAGGAGCATCAGGGACTGCTGACCATCTCAGACATGTTTAAGTTCTAACATGTAGGCATACTTATGGAAAGGAAATTCTCACTATGGGACTTGATTAGCAGCAAACCCGACTATTCGCTACTTAAGAAAGACAATGAGAAACCCCTCAATATGAAACTACAATGGGGCAAATTCATAGTTGTGCTCCTGCTATACCTCGCCTTCCTCTACTGGGTAAAATCGTGGTGGGGCCTGCTTATCATCCCATTTATCTATGACATCTATATCACCAAGAAGATTAAGTGGCAGTGGTGGAAGAACTCTGATAACTCTTTCGTACGCACTATCATGTCGTGGGTTGATGCCCTCGTCTTTGCCCTTGTCGCTGTCTACTTCATCAACCAGTTCTTCTTCCAGAACTACGTCATTCCATCGAGTTCGTTGGAGAAGAGTCTCTTGACAGGTGACTACCTCTTCGTCAGCAAGGTGAGCTATGGTCCACGTATTCCTGAGACGCCATTGACAATGCCACTGACGCAGCATACCATTCCTCTTTGGGGTGGTATCCAGTCGTATATTGAATGGCCCCATTGGGACTATCGTCGCGTCAAGGGTTTGGGTAAGATACAGCTCAACGATATCGTCGTGTTCAATTTCCCTGCAGGTGACACCATCTGTAGCGATGCACGTTATCAGGCCTACGACTATTATCAGTTGTGCTACCAGATTGGCTATCAGGTCTATCCACAACGCCCCAACCCCGATTCGCTGAGCATAGAGCAGTTGCCGCTGTATTTCAACACCATCTATCAGGCAGGTAAACAGACCATTGAGGCCAATCCTCAGGAGTATGGACTCATTGACACCCGCCCTACTGATCGTCGCGAGAACTATGTAAAGCGCTGTGTGGGTCTTCCTGGACAGACACTGCAGATAAAAGACCGCGTTGTCTATATCAATGGCAAGGCCAACAAGGAGCCAGAGAACGTACAATACACGTATCACCTGAAGCTAAAGCGCCATTTCACCGATGAAGAGATGCAGGAATGGGGTATCACGATGGAAGAGTTGAAGGACCTCAACAACTACGGATATATGCCGATGACCAACAAGACGGCAGACATCTTGAAGAAACGTCCCGACATTGTGGAGAGCATTCAGTTGAATACTGATGCCAGCGACTTAGACACCTATCCTCTGAATGGCAACATGCATTGGACCCGCGACAACTATGGTCCTATCTGGATTCCTGCCAAGGGCGAGAGCATCGACTTGACGCTGAAGAACCTGCCTATCTATGAACGTCCCATCCGTACTTATGAAGGCAATAAGCTGGAGGTGAAGGATGGCAAGATATTCATCAACGACAAGGAGACCACGAAGTACACCTTCAAGATGGACTATTACTGGATGCAGGGAGACAACCGTCACAACTCACTCGACTCCCGCTACTGGGGCTTCGTTCCTGAAGACCATATCGTGGGTAAGCCCATCTTCATCTGGTGGAGTTCAGATCCAGACCGAGGAGGTTTTAGTGGTATCCGCTGGAATCGTCTGTTCCGCTTTGTTGATAATATCAAGTAGGCGGAAGATGTAAGAGATAAGACATGAGAAAATGGCTGAAGAACGTGATGGTACTAGCATCAGCTTTCGCACTGATGCTTGCCTTCCGTGCTTTGGTCTTTTCTGTTCATAGCGTCAATGGCAGTGGACTGGCACCAACTTACAAAGAGGGCGACCGCTTACTGGTAAACCGTTGTAGCTACGGACTGCGCATCGAGGGGCACGGGCTCCTACCCTATAGTCGTTTGCTGCGCAGTCAGGTAAAACGTGGTGATGTTGTCGCTTTCACTGTGCCCAGTGATTCCATCACAGGGATATATATTGCCCGCTGCAAAGCAGTGCCAGGCGACACCATCAACACCCATAAAGGAGTGATGGTCGTACCAGGACTGAAAACCTGCGCCAAGGTCGACTACTACTGGTTGGAGGCTATCAACAAAGAGAATCCTGCCGACTCGCGCCATCTGGGATTTATTCCGGAGAACAATATCATCGGAGAAGTGATCACCGTATTGTATAATCGTCATAATATCAGACTGCAATGAGTACGGCACTGCTACAGACCACCTATTTCGGACCCATCCAGTGGTATCAGAAACTATATCGATACGACCACTGTCTGATAGAGCAGTACGACTCCTACCAAAAGCAAACCTACCGCAACCGTTGTGTCATAGCTACCGCTAACGGCCCACAGGCGCTAACAGTACCAGTGGAAGGAACAAACGAGAAATGTCTTGTTAAAGACCTGCGTATTAGTGACCACAACAACTGGCGACGAATACATTGGAACGCTTTGTTGTCGGCCTATAGCGAAAGCCCCTTCTTTGACTATTATGCCGACGATATCCATCCTTTCTTTGAAAAGAAATACGACTTCTTAATCGATTTCAACGAGGCCATCCGACAGAAGGTGTGCGAGTTGATGGACATTCATCCGAACGTCAACTATACATCAGACTTCAGACGTCAGACATCAGACATCGTTGATTTCCGTGAAGTCATTAATGCCAAACATCCACTGGCAGACGCTGATTTCCAGCCTCAACGTTATTGGCAGGTCTTTGAGGGAAAGCACGGCTTTCAGGCCAACCTCTCGATACTCGACCTTCTCTTCAATATGGGACCAGAATCAATTTTTTATCTATAAACCCTATTTATTCATTTAAAAATTCAAAACAGCATGAAAAAAATTAGTTTGAAAGTAGTAACATGTCTCCTCGCAGGAAGCTTCCTGTTCAGTTCATGTTTCGTTGGCAAATATGCTCTGTGGAACAAGTACATCAACTGGCAGAATCACATGACAAGCAGCAAGTTCGTCAATGCCATCGTAGGCTTCTTCCTGGTTCCCATCGTTGGTGGTGTTTGTACGCTTGTTGACGTTCTGGTACTCAACACTATCGAGTTCTGGTCTGGCAGCAACCCCGTGGCCTCTAACATTGGCAAGACCCAGCAGGTGATGGGTAAGGACGGTCGCTACTATGCAGTTACCACACTGAAGAACGGCTACGAGGTAAAAGCTCCTACTGGCGAGATTACCTATTTCATCCACGACGATGCTAACGACTCTTGGAGCGTTGAGCAGAATGGTGTCGTTAAGGAACTGTTCCGCTTCAATGGCGACGGTACCATCCAGGCTAACGTCAATGGCGAGACCAAGAACTTCACCCTCAACGAGGCTGGTGTCTATGAGGCTCGCATGGCTGCCAATGGCACTTTCTTTGCAATGAACTAAGGGATTTTATTCCCAACACTCTATCTCGTCTTCTATCTCAGGCAACTGACTGCGATGGAAGACGGGTTCTTTGATGCCCTTTCGTTTCTGTTGGCGATAGTCATCCAGCAGTCGGAATGCATAACGTCCCAAGATGACAATGGCGATGAGGTTGCAAGCCGTGAGGAATGCCATGAAGAAGTCGACGATATTCCACACCAGTTCAAAGCTGGCCATGGCACCAAAAATCACCATCAGACCAGCTGAACAGATGCGATAGATGGTCATTACCGTGTTGTTGGGCGTGATGAAGCGGATGTTGGCCTCACCATAATAGTAGTTACCAATGATGCTGGAGAAGGCAAAGAGAAGAATGGCCACGGCAATAAAGATTGGGCCTATGGCACCTACCTCTGACTGCAAGGCTGTCTGTGTAAGAGCAATGCCGTTCAGCTCAGGCACCTTGTAGAGTCCGCTAATCAAGATGATGAAGGCAGTACACGAACAGACGAGCAGTGTGTCCGTGAAGACACCCAGCGCCTGGATGAGTCCCTGCTTGACAGGATGCGTTACAGTTGCTGTCGCTGCTACGTTTGGCGCGCTACCCTCGCCTGCTTCGTTAGAGAACAGTCCACGCTTGACGCCATTTATGATGGTTGCACCAATACCGCCACCTGCAATCTGCTGGATACCAAAGGCATCTTCTACAATGATCTTAAACACATAGGGTATCAAGCCAATGTTCATGATGATGATGACGATAGCCAGTAGCAGATAGCCGACAGCCATCACGGGAACCAATACGGCACTGACTTGGGCAATGCGCTGAATGCCACCAAAGACTATGAACAAAGCGAGTATGGCCAAAAAGAGGCCTACCCATAGCGGTGACCAGCCAAAGGCCTCCTGCATGGCTCCACAGATGGTATTGGCTTGTATGGAGTTGTTGGAAAGACCAAACTGACAGGTGATAAGGATGGCAAAGGTGATGGCCATCCAACGTTGCTTCAGACCTTTCTGGATATAGTAGGCAGGACCGCCAATGAACGAGTCCTTGTGCTTCTGCTTGTATAGCTGTGCCAGCGTGGACTCTACAAAGGCCGTTGCTGAGCCGATGAGGGCGATGAGCCACATCCAGAAGACGGCGCCAGGACCACCAATGGCAATGGCTGATGCCACACCCGCCAGGTTGCCGGTTCCCACACGCGTGGCTACACTGACGGCAAAGGCTTGGAATGACGAGATATGCTTACTGGTCTCACCTCTCTGCTGTTCCTTCACTTGTTCTTCTACCGTGCTGACGGCAGAATCTGTCAGTAGTCGGAACATCTCACCCACCATGCGGAACTGGACGAAACGTGTCTTAATGGTAAACCACACGCCACAACCCACTAATACAAAGATGAGTACGTAGCCCCATATGGCATCGTTTACGATAGTAATCAGTTCATTCAAATCCATAGTCCTTTTATTCTCGTGCGCGTACCTTATTAGTACACTGTGGACAAACTCCCTTTATGACATATTCCGCCTCTTCCATCAGGAAACCAGTAGGTAGTGGTACTGATGGAATATGAACATCTTTCAGACAGAACGTACGATGACAATATCGACAGGTGAGATGCACATGTCCAAAGCACTGGCGTGTATCATCCAGATGGCAAACACAATATTTCTGCGAGCCAGAACCATCATCGATATCATGCAGCAGATGCGCTTCAGACAGCAACGTCAGGGTGCGGAAGATAGTCGAGCGGTCAACAGTAGGCAAGGCTGCTTCCAGGTCTGCCAGACTAAAAGCGTCACTAAACCCATGACGCACCTTACGCCAGATCAGCAGTCGTACAGCAGTAACACGGATGCCTGCATTGTCCAGAACCTGTTCGTCGGAGATTTCGAGATGCATTGTAATATGAAACTTTTTCTTGTTATGGGTGCAAAGTTACGAAAAAAAATTGTACCTTTGCAACATAACACTGATAATATTATGACGCAAGAAGAGAAAACAAAGCTTGAAGAGCGTATCGTTGACGTCTTGAAAACCGTCTACGACCCAGAGATTCCCGTCAACATCTACGACCTAGGAATGATCTACAAGATCGATGTGCAGGATGATGGCTCTGTAGATATGGACATGACATTCACTGCTCCTAACTGTCCTGCTGCCGACTTTATTCTTGAAGATGTACGCACCAAGGTAGAGAGCGTTGAAGGTATCAAGGGAGCCAATGTCAATCTCGTATTCGAACCCGCATGGGACCAGTCGATGATGAGTGAAGAAGCACGCGTAGAACTAGGGTTCGACTAGTGAATAGTGAATAGTGAACAGTGAATAGTGAAAAGAGAATAGTGAAAAGAGAATAGTGAAAAGAGAATAGTGAAAAGTGAATAGTGAAAAGTCATGAAGAACGTCTATTTCCTTTCCGATGCCCACCTTGGGTCGCTGGCAGTGCCCCATCAGCGTACACAAGAACGCAGATTGGTGCGTTTCCTTGACTCCATCAAGGAGAAGGCAGCTGCCATCTACTTGCTTGGCGACATGTTCGACTTCTGGTACGAATATAAGTACGTGGTTCCTAAAGGCTTCACCCGCTTCCTGGGCAAGATCTCAGAACTGACAGACATGGGTGTCGAGGTGCACTACTTCACGGGTAACCATGACATCTGGGCCTATGAATATCTGGAGAAGGAGTGCGGCGTCATCCTACACAAAAAACCGGAGACGACAGAGATTTATGGGCATGAGTTCTTCTTGGCTCATGGTGACGGTATGGGTGACCCCAACAAGTCATTTAAGGTCATTCGTGCCATCTTCCACAACAAGGTGTGCCAGTGGCTCTTCTCTGGTCTGCACCCTCGCTGGGGCCTCAGCTTCGGACTGGCGTGGGCCAAGCACAGCTATATCAAGCATAAGGAGAAAAACGATGTGGTATATCTGGGTGAGGATAAAGAACACTTGGTACTCTATGCCAAGAAATATATTGAGGACCATCCCAATATCGACTACTTCATCTTTGGTCATCGACATATCGAGCTCGACATCAAGCTGGCACGCAACACTCGCCTGATAATTCTGGGCGACTGGATTAGCCAGTTTACCTATGCGGTCTATGATGGTGAACACATGTTCCTGGAGGAATATGTAGAGGGTGAAAGCCAGCCGTGAATAAGCGGGCTTCGCCCTAGTGAATAGTGAAGAGTGATTAGTGAATAGTGAAGAGAGAAGAGAGAATGGGAAAGAAGATAGTTACTTTTGGAGAATTGTTGCTTAGGTTCTCGAAACCGGGACAGCTACGACTGACACAGGGCGACCTGTTTACCAGTAAGTATGGTGGCAGCGAGGCCAATGTCGCTGTATCACTGGCCACACAGGGAGAGGATGTTACCTATATCACCCGTCTACCAGATACTCCAGTAGGACATGCTGGAGCAATGTGTCTGGCACAGTTGGGTGTCAACACCAATCAGGTGCTCTATGGTGGACAGCGTATTGGCACCTATTATTTCGAGCCTGCTGCAGGTATGCGTGCTGCCAAGGTCATCTACGACCGCTCTGGTTCAGCATACTATGACTTAAAACCAGGCATGATTCCCTGGCGTAAAATTCTGAAGGACTGTGACTACTTCCATGTGTCGGGCATCACCGCAGCCATCTCCCAACAGGCTGCTGAAGCCACTTTCGAGGCTCTCGACATTGCCGATGAGCTGGGCGTCACTATCTGTTTCGATATCAACTACCGCAAGAACCTGTGGAAATACGAGGGTGCTGAACCTCGCAAGACGCTGAGCAAGATGCTGTCACGTTGTGACATGATGTTTGGTGACGCTATCGAGTTCGACTGGCTGTCACAGCATCCGCAGCCACCCTTTACCGCTACTAATTCCAACTTCCAGATGCAGATGAAGGAATATGGCGAATGGTTCGACGAGCTACACGCACAATATCCCCGTCTGAAGCACTGGATGATGGGCATGCGCAATATCGTTAGCTCCAATCATCACACACTGACTGCCCTACTCTGGACAGAAGGAAAACTGCTGCAGGCCCCTATTATGGATATTCCAGACGTGGTAGACCCAGTGGGTGTAGGCGATGCTTTCATGGGTGGTTGGCTGCACGCTATCAGTCTCTTTCCTGATGACAAACAGAAGCAGTTGAACTATTCGTTAGCTGCTGCAGCGTTGAAGAACACCATCCCTGGCGACTTCAACCTTTCTACAGAAGAAGAAATCCTGGATGTGATGGAGGGACGCTATAACCTCTCGACGCTCTACAAGACTTTCGAATGATACATCCGAACAGAACAAACAATAAAAGCGAGGCTTCAAGCCCCGCTTTTATATTTATGTATAAACGGCAAAACCGATTACAACAGGTTCATCGTATCGGTAGCAATCATCAGCTCCTCATCAGTAGGAATGACAACCACCTTCACCTTAGAATCGTCGGCAGAGATGACCACCTCTTCGCCACGAACATTGTTCTTCTGCTCGTCAAACTTCACGCCCAGGAACTCTAGACCCTTGCAGACCTCAGAGCGCATAGAAACCTGGTTCTCGCCTACACCGGCAGTGAATACGATAACATCCACACCACCCATAGCGGCAGCATAGGCACCGATATACTTCTTGATGCGGTAGAAATACATCTCCTGAGCCAATATGGCACGAGGCTCGCCAGCCTTGGCAGCGTTCTCTACGTCACGCATATCGCTAGAACCACCAGTGATACCAGCTACACCACTCTTCTTGTTGAGCAGGTTGCTCATGCCATCGGCATCCAGACCGAGCTTCTTCTCCAGGAAGGTCACTGCACCACCATCGATATCACCAGAGCGTGTACCCATGATAAGACCCTCCAGGGGAGTGAGACCCATTGAGGTGTCGATGCATTTGCCATCCTTCACGGCAGCAATAGAACCACCATTACCGATGTGGCAGGTAATCATTTTGGTACCCTCAGCCTTCATGCCCAAGAACTCCAGTGCACGAGCAGAGACATAACGGTGAGAGGTTCCGTGGAAGCCATAGCGGCGCACACCATATTTCTCGTACAGCTCGTAAGGAATAGCATACATATAAGCCTTAGCAGGCATGGTCTGGTGGAAGGCGGTATCGAAGACACCTACCTGGGGCAGACCAGGCATCAGTTCCTTCACGGCATTGACACCCTTCAGGTTGGCAGGGTTGTGCAGCGGAGCCAGGTCAGAGCACTCCTCGAAGGCCTTCAACACCTCGTCGGTAAGAATCACGCTCTTATTAAACTTCTCGCCACCATGCACCATACGGTGACCCACAGCGTCGATCTCGTCAAGACTCTTGATAACACCAATCTCAGGATCGGTAAGCAATGAGAAGATGAACTTCACGCCCTCGGTATGCTCGGGGATGTCGTGCATAATCTGCTTCTTCTCGCCATTGGCCAGCTTCACCTTGACAAAGGCACCATCGAGACCTACGCGCTCAGCACCACCACTAGTCATCACACTCTTATCATCCATGTTGTACAGGGCGTACTTAATAGACGACGAACCACAATTTAATACTAATATCTTCATATTTTCTTAACTCCTAACTCTTAATTCTTAACTCTTAACTATTTCTTCGCGTCCATTGCCTGACAAGCAGTGATGGCAATCATGTAGTAGATGTCATCCACAGAGCAGCCACGAGACAGGTCGTTGACAGGACGTGCAATACCCTGAAGCACGGGACCGATAGCGATAGCATCGCCCAGACGCTGTACCATCTTATAACTGATATTTCCTACCTCGAGGTTGGGGAATACCAGCACGTTAGCCTTACCTGCGATGTCAGAACCAGGAGCCTTCTTAGCACCTACAGAAGGTACGAGAGCAGCATCAGCCTGCAACTCACCGTCAATCTTCAGGTCGGGAGCCATTTCCTTGGCCAACTTGGTTGCCTCAATGACTTTGTCGCAAACCTCATGCTTTGCAGAGCCCTTTGTTGAGAAGCTCAGCATAGCTACTCGGGGATCCTCGAAACCAGCAACAGCCTTGGCCATCTGAGCGGTGCAGACGGCAATCTGAGCCAACTGATTAGCATCAGGCATGGGGGTTACAGCCACGTCAGCAATGACAAGCACACCATCCTCACCATACTGCTTCTGCTTAGAGATGAGCAGCAGACCACCGCTTACGCAGGTAATACCAGGCTGGCACTTGATGATCTGCAGGGCAGGACGCAGGGTGTCACCGGTAGTTGACAATGCACCGCTGATCTGACCATCAGCACCCTCTGTCTTGATAATCATACAACCCAAGTACAGCGGATTCTTAATCAGCTTGCGAGCCTCCTCAATGGTCATACCCTTCGACTTACGAATCTCAGCCAGTTTCTCAGCGAGTTCTTCACTCTTGTCGTAGTTCTCAGGATCGATGAGGGTAGCCTTACCAATATTGGTCAGTCCCTTCTCCTTTGCCAGAGCCTCAACCTTAGCGGGATTACCAATCAGGATGATGTCTGCGAGGTCATCAGCCAATGCCTTGTCGGCTGCACACAGTGTACGCTCCTCTTCTGCTTCAGGGAGCACGATGCGCTGCTTGTTACTCTTAGCGCGCGCTACGATTTGACTTAATAAATCCATAGTTGTTTGTTTTAAATATAATAATGATTTCTTGTCTGCAAAGTTACAAATTATTCTTCATTCTTCATTCTTCACTCTTCATTTTTTTTGCGTTTACGTTTACGCAAGCTCTTGTGTAAGGATGCTTTCCAGCTTTTCTGCTGACAGTCGCAACTGATAATCGCTTCGAATAGCCACACTGATGCTACCCGTTTCTTCACTCACCACAATGGCTATGCTGTCACTCTCGTGGGTGATACCCAGCGCAGCACGATGGCGTAAGCCCAACTCTTTGGGAATGTCGAGACTGTGACTGACAGGGAGGATACAACCTGCAGCACGGATACGCTGACGGGCAATGATCATGGCACCATCATGCAGCGGCGAGTTCTTGAAAAAGACGTTCTCTATCAGCTGCTGACTGATTCTGGCATCAATGAGTTCACCAGTAGCCACAATGTCATCTAACGGAGTCCCTCGCTGGATAACGATGAGTGCGCCTACCTTCTTCTTACTCATTGACATGCACGCCATCACAATGGGCATGATAATCTGCTTCAGCTGCTCAGGATTCTGCTTCTTGTCACCACTGGAAAACAGACGACGCAGTGCCCGCATACGCTGATGAGCACCTAGATTATAGAGGAACTTGCGGATGTCTTCCTGGAAAAGGATGATGAGTGCAATAACACCCACTGATACCAGCTTGTCAAGAATACTTCCTAGCAACTTCATCTCCAGCACTTGCGAGACGATAAGCCAGAAGACGACAAACATCAGTATACCCATGAAGACGTTCAGCGAGCGCGACTCCTTCATGAGGCGATAGACATAGAACAGCGTCAGTGCGACGAGTACAATGTCGATAATATCCTTTATTCCAAATTCGAAAAACACCTTGTTTATTTTACTATTTGACTATTTTACTGTTTGCTGCGATTTTATAGCAGTCATAAGCTTAATGCACTCCGCGGCTTCTTTCACGTCGTGAACGCGTAGGATGTCGGCACCCTTCACCAGAGAGATAGTGTTGAGGACTGTTGTCCCATTCAGAGATTCCTCTGGGGTGGTTCCCATCAACTTATATATCATCGACTTTCGTGAAATACCAACAAGCACAGGCAGATGCAGCATTTGCATACGCTCCAGTTCGTTCATCACCTTGTAGTTTTCATCTACCGTCTTGCCAAAGCCGAATCCAGGGTCCAGGATGACGTCCTTCTGTCCCATCGAGCGCAGGGTATCTACCACTTCTGCACAGTCCAGCAGCACCTCTTTCATCGTTGCTTTGCGCGACATATATATATAAGGTACACCCAGACGGCTGACCATGCGAAACATGGCGAGTTGAGGAGTTGACAAATGACAGTTCTCTCTTTGAGAGTGTGGCGTTGCGAGGACAGGTGCGCCCACATCGTTGATGATGTCTGCACCAAACTCTTCAACCACCATACGGGCAACGTCAGGACGATAGGTATCTACAGAGATTACTGCTTCTGGAGCCTCGCGACGCACGATGGAAAGTGCCATTCGCAGACGTTCCATCTCCTCAGCCTCTGTCGCTGGCTCGCTGTCAGGACGTGTCGAGCAGGCGCCCACATCGATGATGGTGGCTCCTTCGTCCAATATCTGGTGCGTACGCTCGACGATCTCCTGTTCCGTCTGCGACCTGCTACCTGCATAGAACGAGTCAGGCGTGGCATTGAGTATACCCATCACCTGCGGCGTCTTCAGCTCCAGCAATTTCCCGTTGCAATTCAGCGTGTATTCCATATTAGCCGCAAAGATACAAAATATTTCATAATGCATCATGCATAATTCATAATTATTTTGTATTTTTGCGCCAAAATTCACGAAGATTATGGAAATAAAGGAACTTTATAAGCTCTATCAGCAGCATCCCTGCATCACGACAGACTCGCGTAACTGTCCTGAGGGTAGCATCTTTCTGGCCTTGAAGGGTGAGTCGTTCAATGGCAACAAGTTCGCTCTCCAGGCGCTGGAGAAAGGTTGTGCCTATGCTATAATAGATGAAGATTGTAGAACGGAGAATGTAGAATTTGCTACTGCGCAGCCATCAAACGCAGCCCCTACATCGGTAGAAAACTCAACACTCAACACTCTAAACTCTAAACTAATCCTCGTAGAGGACTGCCTTCAGACCTTTAAAGACTTAGCCCGTGAGCATCGACGCCAGTTTGAAATTCCGATGGTGGGTATCACAGGCACAAATGGCAAAACTACCACCAAGGAACTGATTCGTGCCGTCTTGACAGAGTGCTACAATGTGATGGCTACGGAGGGTAACTTCAACAACGACGTGGGGGTGCCCAAAACCTTGTTCCGCCTCAACAATGACCACGATATTGCAGTCGTTGAAATGGGTGCCTCGCATCCTGGCGACATCAAAACGCTGGTGGAGACTGCCGAACCCACCTGTGGTCTCATCACCAACGTGGGTCGTGCCCACCTGCAGGGTTTCGGTTCCTTCGAAGGCGTCTGTAAGACCAAGGGCGAACTCTATGATTTCCTCATTGCTCACGATTGTCCCATCTTCGTCAATCGCGACAACGAGTATCTGATGAAGATGGTGAAAGAAAGAGGAGGCAATCCAGACATCTATTATTACGGCCAGAGCGATAACGAGGACATCCTTATTCGTGGCGAAGTCATCTCATGCGCTCCTTTCCTGAAGTTCCGCTGGCGCGAGCAAGACCATGATGCGAACTACACCAGCGAATGGATGGAGGTACATACTAACCTCATTGGTGCATACAACCTCGACAACATGCTGGCTGCCATCACTGTGGGTTACGTCAACAACATCCCCTTCGAGCAGATTAACCATGCACTGGCAAGTTACGTGCCTACCAACAACCGTTCACAGTTGACGGAGACAGAGAAGAACCACCTCATCGTCGATGCTTATAATGCCAATCCAACATCAATGAAGGCCGCCATCGACAACTTCCGTCTCATGGAGGTGTCGCCCAAGATGGCCATCCTGGGTATGATGGGAGAACTGGGTGACGTCTCGCAAGAGGAGCATCAGAAAATCATTGCCCAGTTACAGCAGGCTGGCTTCGATGAGGTCTGGCTCGTAGGTGCTGAGTTTCAGAAAGTCTCATCCCCCTTCCGCACCTTTGCGAATGTCGACGAAGTGAAGGAGGCTATCGCCCAAGAGCAACCACAGGGCAGATATATCCTCATCAAGGGTTCCAACAGCACCCATCTCTACGAGCTGCCCGCCCTGCTATAGGTTTATTCGTTGAAAAAAGTGACCGACGGTACTAATTATTTTGGTGGCATGGCCAATATTGCTGGCACTGTCAGTGGCGGTACAAACGTTACGCTCAGTAACTACTCGTCAAGTAGTGGTGGCAGGTGGTAAGAAATAACAGTTGTGGGCGGTTCATTCCGCCCACAATTCTTGTAATACATGCCAAAAATCAACAGCATTTTCTGTTTCACGCCACAAAATCACACATAACCAAGCGAAAAACCAAATATATTTACGTTAAAGAATTGCAGAAAAATGCGATTTTTCTTGGTGGTTTCACAAAAATTATCTATTTTTGCAAATTATAAGGTGCAGGTTACTACTTGCCACAATCTAACGAATACCAAAAACTAAAAGATGGAGAGAAAAATGATGAACGAGAAACGATTCCACAAGACATGTAACCTGTCGTCCCGCCAGAATGTTTATTTGGCAATAGTTTTGTTGCTGTCATTGCTGGCATTACTGCCTTCGAAAGCGCAAGCTGCAGATAATAATGACGAGACTGTCGTCATCGACGGTGTCAGTTATCACGTGCTTCGTTCCAGTGCAGACTGGACACGTTTAGGCCAGTTAGTGACAGAAGCTGATGGAAAGTCAGACGTGAATGCTATTCTGGATGAAGACTTCACGGTGACTGAACCGCTACCCTCAAATGCACCCTTTAGAGGTATCTTCGATGGCAATGGCCATACGCTGTATCTTAATATTGACAGGGGAACGAATAACACTGGAGCACCTTTCCTCACGGCAGCAGGGTCAACCTTCAGGAACCTACACGTGGCAGGAAATGTTAATGGCGCCATACATTCCTCAGGACTTGTTAGTAAAGTTGCAAACACCCCCAACATCTACTTCGAGAGTGTCTGGGTATCTGCCAATGTCTCTACCAATAGCAGATATCTTGGAGGTTTCCTTGCACATAGTGGCAATGCCAGTGTGTTTATGACTGACTGTCGATTCGACGGCAAGCTGTCAAGCACAAGTAACGAGCTCACCTACGCCGGTGCCTTTATCGGATGGGGAGGTGACGGTCCTTGGACTTTCCACCGTGTCTATGAAGATGGAACATATTCCGTAAAAGGAAGTGCAGGAGGATTCTGTCGTGACAGTAGTGGTAACAGATGGTGGGGTGGCAATAGCAAAAGTACCCTTTGTCTCTCCTCTCATGACTGGGGCGAGATGGATGACTCCCAACATAAAAACGTTAAGGATCAAAATGAGGTTGTCTCCAGAATGAATGCTGAGAAGCCTGGAACATGGCAATTGGTCGGTAGCAAGGCCATCCCCGTGATGAGGAGAAACGGACTGGAAGCCACCTTTGAGCTCTACGACATGGTGCCTGGTACAGACAGTAATGAGCTGAACATGTTGAAGATTCCTTTCTCGTGCGACCAACAGGTAAAGTGGATAGAGGCCAACTACATCGATGAGGACGGCAACTTCAAGAATCTTGGTCGTATGGAGATGCCCAAGAATACCTATGCCGGTTTTATCAAGGTTCCAGCTACTGAGGCTCACTATAACCTGACAATCAGGGCTAAGCTGCTGGTAGGCGAGGTGAATGTGGTTTATGATAAGAAGAACGATGCCGTGATGCACAATCCGCGCAATTTGTCGGCAAAGCTGCTTCGTTTCAAGAAAGACACATTGGCGTATGCTGGTACCATGCGATTGGCGTGGCGCATCCATAATGCCAAGTATAATGACGTGGTGAATGGTGACCAGTTTGTCGTGCTGCGCTCGCTGACAGGCAAGATGGAAGACATGGAGCAGATAGGCTCCGTTGCGATGGAAAGCGGCGACTCTATCTATACCTATGATGACAACAAGCTGATGGAAGTCATGACGCAAGAACTACTCAGCGCAGGTACTCCACAGTTGAAATACATCGTCATCCGCGCTTCTGCCCAGCAGTTGTGGGGTATCAATAACAATGTAGCTTCAGACGCTGTCGACTATTCGGTAGACTTGCTGCACCTGTTGCGCATCCAGAACTACACCGCCAAGTGGGAAGACCAGACAGAGCACACGGTAAAGGTAGAATGGCAGTATGCCGACGAGTATGGTGCTGCTTGGGACAGTCGTGCCCAGATGAAGATGCTGGTCACCTCTACCAATAGTGCAGGAGCAGCGGTAGACTCCACCTACTATGTGCTCACCAATGCCGAGATGGCAGCATGCAGCAAGGTGGTGCCGCTGAACCGCTCGTGTGTAAACTATAAGATAGAATTCCAGATTGATCGCGGCACCTCACAACTTCCCTTAGAAGCTGTATCGTATTTCAAGATATATACCGCTGACGACTGGATGACCTTTGTACAAAAGGTGGCTGACGCTGATGGTAAGGCCGTGAAGGCCATGCTGATGGCAGACATTACCGTGACAGACATGGTTGGCCAGAAAGAGAGTGTTCCGTTCTGCGGCGTCTTCGAAGGCAATGGCCACACGTTGACTTTCAACAAGAGTAATGGTAACGAGAACTACATTGCCCCCTTCCGTTATGTTAAGAATGCTACCATCCGCAATCTGCACACGAAGGGTTCGATTAGCAGCAGTAAACAGTTTATTGCCGGCATGATAGGCAATACGGTGGCTGATGGTGAGGTTGTCATTGAGAGCTGCCATTCGTCCATGGAGATGATTAGCTCGGTTAATGGCGATGCCACGAATGGCGGTTTGGTGGCTGTCAATAGCGCCAATCAACTGACTATCCGCAACTGCGTGTTTGATGGCAGCTTCAAGGGTGCTGATTGTAACAAGAATGGCGGATTCGTTGGTTGGCTGAGAGGCAAGGGAACTCTGGAGAACTGTCTCTTTAGCCCGTCAGAAATCAGTACGAATGTCGACGGATGTGCCACATGGGCCCGCAACCCAAGTAATCTCACACTTGTCAACTGCCACAGTACCGTAGAATATAACGAATTTGCAAACTACTTCGTGATCAGTTCTACTGCTGACTGGAATACTTTCTGTCAGAAGGTGAAAAATGCCCAAGGCAACAGTAATGTGAATGCTGTGCTGCTTGCTGACATTACTATCAGCCAACCAGTGGGAGAAAACAACTCTTCACCTTTTAGAGGTGTCTTCGACGGCAATGGCCATACGCTGAACGTGAATCTTAAAGGTGACAACTATCTTGCACCTTTCAAGCATGCTAAGAATTTCACTATCAAGAACCTGCACGTGACAGGTAATGTAAATGGTGGTAATTACTCTTCAGGACTGGTTGGTAATGGTGATATCTCTGGCACCAATGTGATTAGTAATTGCTGGGTTTCGGCAACCGTCAAGAGTAATAATTTGAAAATTGGAGGTGTTCTGGGATATAATCCTAAATATAATTGCACCATCACCAACAGTCTTTTCGATGGTAAACTAACAGGCAGCGACTATAACTACGGTGCTTCCTTTTCCGCTTTTACCGCCTATTCAACCACTGACATCAGCAACTGTCTGGAGAATGGTGTTTATGAGAAATTTGCGGCTATCGGTTTCTGTCGAGACAGTGATAATGGTTTCGGATATGACGAGAAGAACAACTGGAGCTACAACAACTTAGCCAAGAGTGTAGGCTCGATGTTGGTAGAAGAACTCGCTGCACAGCTGGGCACCAGTAATTGGCAGGTGATGAATGAGAGGGTTGTTCCCAAAATGGCCTCTGCTGCCATCGGAAGCGTTATCGGTAAAACTGCTGACGAGATTATCTTCCTGTTAGGTTCTCGCTACTGGACAAAAGACAATAGCGGTAAAGTAGTGCCCATCACTGAGGACAAGTCGCAGGTGACCATCAATCCTGCTGCCCCTGAGCTGCCTACCTTCTATTACGAAAACCTGGGTGAAATCGATGAGAACTCACTCGTCGCCCAGACACAGCAGTCCTCAGTAGTGCTGACATGGGGTAACAAGAATGACGATCCCGTAGACTATTACGAGGTATGGCGCAGCGATGTGCAGGATCCAGACAACTTCATCCGCATTGCTACCCAGCTGCAGGAGACGCAGTATGAGGACAAGATGACTTCGCCCGTCCACCAATATAAGTATAAGGTACGTGGCGTGAACGACTGTGAGGGACAACATTATACTGACACCAAGGTGGTGGAAGGTCAGTGCGTACAGACTGCTACTGCTTCAGGCTTCTTCCGCTTCCTGGATGGTACAGGTATCCCTGGTCAGGTTATCTATACTACGTTGCCTGACGGACAGCTCAAGGAGACAACCACCGACGAGAGTGGTTACTACGTCCTCCGTGACCTGCCTTACGTGAATGCTACAAGGACAGAGTACACCATCTCTACACGCCTGAATGGCTATGATGGTTCAAAGACCATTGCTTTCGGTACTGGTGCTGGCGAGAACGTAGTGAAAGACATTGTCCTGGAGGTGGAGTCGAGTGTAAAGATCTCCGGTTATGTACAGTATAACGGTACCAGTATCCCCGTACAGGGAGTATCCTTCAAGGTCGGTAGTGGTGCTAACATCTATGAGGTACACACAGCTGCCGGCAAGGTGACCACTGACCACGAGGGTAAGTTCTCGTTCCGCATCCTGCCAAACCAGTCTTATCAGATTCAGGCTTACAAGGACGGACATAAGTTCTATCAGGATGGCTACTTCTATGAAGACGACAAGGATACCGAGAAGGAGCACACCTTTACTGTCGACAAGGCAGGCATCTATTTCTATGACGACACCCGTGTGAAGATGATTGGCCGCATCGCCGGCGGTAAGGAACAGGGCGCTATCCCCTTGGACAACTCACTGTCAAGGAACAACTTGGGTGACGACCTGCAGATGGTGCTGACGCTGGAGGGCGACAATGCCTCACGACTGGTATGGGACATCCAGGACAAGAACAAGAAAGAGCGCGACGAAGAATTCGTGCATAATGCTCACGACAAGAAGTACGAGTATAAGACAAAGGTACACACCACCATCAACCGCATGGTAGTAACACCCGATGTGCATACTGGTGAATATACGGTCATGTTGCCACCTGTGAAGTGGAAGATTCAGCAGATTACTGCCAAGGGTTATCCCACACTGTTCCAGGACGGACAGATGGGTGACGTGCTTGACCTCTCTGACTCACTGACTGTACACTCAGATACGATCATTGGTTCATGGAAGAATGCTGAGCAGGCAGAGGTGAACAAGGCCATCGTCACCTACCACGCCAAGTATAACCGCATCTACCACTCGCCTGTGCTCATCGACTACAAGCAGCAGAATTTCGATGCGTTCGACTACTTCGGTGACCACTATTACAGTTTCAAGAACATCAGTGGTGACAAGGCGAAGCTGACGCTGGCCTATGGCGTCAAGAAGAAGGACTGGCCTAAGGGCAAGAGAGACTCGCTGGAGACCAAGTACGTCTTTGGTTATCCGGTATTCAGCATTGACCGCAAATATCCCGTGAAGATTTCTGCTACGGAGAAATACTACTATAACAACAACATGAAGAGCGACACTGTCGACGTTATCCGTCTGGCCGGTGGTAAGGTGACTATCCACAACGGTATGGTGAGCTCGATACATAAGGATACCCTGCGATTGGATAGCGTGGGCGAGGCCACTTACCTGTTGGAGGCCGCACAGACGCCGTACCTGTTGACAGGCTCTGACGCGCTGCGTACCGTCAGCATGACGCTGGAGATGGACAGCACGTATTATGAGGCTGCGCCCTTACGCGCGTACATATTAAATATTCAGCAGCTGAAGGGTGCTAAAGAAATCCTGAGCTACTCGGCACCACAGCTTGTCGACATTCTGCGTGACCCGCCCGGTGGTTCATCGAAGGCTACGCTGAGCAAGGGCTCTACGCTGAAGTATTCGTATCAGATGGATATGACGTGGAGTGCTGGTGCTTCGTTGACGATTGCCGCAGGTAGCGGTCTTAACAGCTTTACTGGTGTGGTAGCAGCTCCGATGGGTGCTGGTGGAGTAGGAGGTTTCAATGTGATTGCCTCTAATGCCGTGTCCACTTCTATTGACTTGGTATGGTCGGGAAGCGGTAACCGCGCCTTTAACTATACGATGACGACAACGGAGGACATTTCGACAAGTTCTGATCCAACACTGGTGGGTGCTAACGCCGACCTCTATATCGGTGTAGACCAGAACATCGTGGTGAAGCCCGCAACGGCCATCCGCGTGATTCCTGACAGCATCTTCGTGAGGATGCAAGGACAGGTGAAGTCTGGCCGACTGTTGGAGATTGCCCAGGGTCTGGATGATACAGGTGGCGTGCTCCACATGGTACGTGATGAGGTGGTGACTTATGGACCAGTCATCAAGTCGAACTTCGTACACTCACAGCAGTATATCATCAAACAGCTCCTGCCGTCGCTGAGTGAGCATATCTATTCGTTGATGTTCACTGGTACGAAGACAGAAGCCCAGGAGCAGGCTAACGCTACGGGCGAGGTGGTCTATTGGTCAAAGGTTGATAAGGACCACAAAGACTTTGGAACGGACTATGAAGTGATAGCTCCTTCTCATGCTACTGGCTTGGAGATTAACGAGGTTGCCCGCTATCAGAACACCATGATGGCATGGGCTGAGATGATAGGTCAGAACGAGGAAGAGAAGCTGAGGGCTACCGAACTGGTGCAGAACTACGATCTCGACGGAGCAGGATCGGTTTCCTACTCTGAGTCGTTTACCAGTGAATACTCGAATACCCATTCGTTTGTTAGCCCCATCACTCCGATGACGGCCCAGTATTTTGACAGTAGTGTAGGCAATACCGCTGTGAATATTGCAGCCATCCTTGGTCCCACAGTGGCAAAGATCTTAGGCTCTGTCTTCAAGGCAAAAGCTGGTGAGACAAAGAGTGGTACTGGTTCTGGTCGTGATGAAGACGGTCACATGGTCGTAGAGGTTTCGGCTGTTGGTGTCACCTTCAAGTTCGGTCTGGTGCCTTCGATGAGCTTCAACGTGAAACCGAAAGATACGGAGACTCATTCATACAGCCGTAAGGAGAGCTTTACCATTGGTATGGACAAAAGGAGCAGCCTGAACTTCGACGTCTATCGTGTGAAGACGGCTTCTGAGGGTTTGAGTGGCTATGATGACGTATTCTTGAGTAATGATTTCTTCGACAGGACGGAGGATAACTACGAATACCTGAAGCGTGACTTAGACTTGGATAATTATAAGAATACCAAGAGTTTCGTCTACCGTACCCGTGCTGGTGCCACTTGCCGTCCTTGGGAGAATGAGCGTAAGACCCTCTTCTATAATCCTGGAACAGTATTAGACGAACGTACGAAGAAGATTGAGAATCCCTTTATCAAGATGGATAAGCAGAGCGTCAGTGGTGTGCCTTTCGGCGAACCTGCTCGCTTCAAACTCTATCTGAGCAACGAGAGTGAACAGCCTGAGGCAGCTTATATCTACTTTAACCTGTACCTGAATGAGACGACGAATCCCCATGGTGCCAAGCTGATGGTTGACGGTGTGCCGCTCAGCGGTAATGGCCGAACCATCGAGGTGCATCCGGGACAGGTGACAGAGAAGACCTTGGAAGTCTATGCCGGCGAAGCCTTCGACTATGAGGGTCTGACGATAGGCTTTATCTCGCAGAATGATGTCGATATTTACCAGGAGGCTTCTTTCGACGTGCACTACTTGCAGACAGCTGGTGCTGTGGCCATCACGACGCCTGGTGATAAGTGGATAATGAACTGCGACGCACCACAGGAGAATGGTAAGGGCTGGTATCTGCCTGTCGTCATTAGTGGCTTTAACAAGAACCAGCATAACTTCGACCACATCGAGTTCCAGTACAAGGAGTCGACACGTGGTGATGATTACTGGACGAATCTCTGCGGCTACTATGCTGACTCGACGATTTATGTCGCTGCCAGCGGTACGAAGGAGATGATACCAGAGAACGGCAACATTACTACCCGCTTCTTCGGCGAGGGTACTGTCATGGAGAAGGCTTACGACCTCCGTGCCGTGCTGTTCTGCAGAAATGGTAACAGCTTCCTGACCTATGAGTCGAAGGTGCTGAGTGGTGTGAAGGATACGCGCCGTCCGGAGCTGTTCGGCTCGCCTGAACCGAAAGATGCTGTGATTGGTGCCGGAGAGAACATTATCTTCAACTTCTCGGAGGACATTGAATACAACTATCTGCAGTCTACCACCAACTTCCAGGTAATGGGCGAAACCAACGAGTCCAATATAATGGAGGCTCCCTCATTGCAGTTTGGCGGTTCTGGCTATGCCTATAGTGAGGCTCGTCGTAACTTTGCAGACAAGAGTGTGACCATAGAGGTGATGATTAAGCCTGACGAGTTCAACGACGACATGCCTATCTTCTCACATGGTAGCGA
>Ga0310697_10001059_pt1 | contig 33674 bp, 35 predicted proteins | sample 172DNAGHGlowgp2_FD_203883 | JGI IMG/M metagenome (GOLD analysis project Ga0310697, IMG submission 203883) | Sheep rumen microbial communities from Palmerston North, Manawatu-Wanganui, New Zealand - 1728 DNA GHGlow gp2 (v2) (version 2) | ecosystem: Host-associated > Mammals > Digestive system >... | reverse complement strand
CGGAGATGCCGAGAACTACACTCCAGCCAACACAGACGCCGCATCCAAGAACGCATACATGAAGACCGGTAAGGTTCTCATTACCAGCCTCACAGCCAACACCCCCTCGGGTGAGAACGCTACTTACACGGTAGAGCTCCAGGGTATCGGTCAGCTTTCCAAGCAGGCAGAGGTCAGTTAATTAAAACAACCCTTTGGTGGGTCATGTCGTTCATATGTTTGGGCTCGGGCTTCGGTCCGGGCCTTTTTTGTGCGCGAAAATCTAACCTGATTCTTATTATTATTATATAAACAATTCGATCCGAAAAAGAAACAAAGAAAAACCATGAACATCAAAGACATTACCAACTTCAAAGACCTCAACCTACATCAAACCTTCCGTGCCCATATCATCTACGAACAGATTATGGGTGAGACATTCGGTTCCAACCAAGGACTCATTGGAATCATTACCTTCTTCTATGCCAACGTGATAGCGAGCAACAAGGAGTGGGATCTTGATTATGATGAATTTATGGACTGGCTAGACGAACGCCCTCAGATGTTGGAAGAGTTCGCACAGTGGTATATGCGTATCAACCACGTACAGGCTCCGGATGGAGGGGAGTCAAAAAACGTATAAAGCAGGGGATTATGTATCTGATGCAGGTACTCTGTTTTGAATACCGTGTGGTGACAGTAGAGTACTTCCTGGATCAGATGCAGGACTACGAGGTGCCTCTCCTGCTTGATGGACTTAAATACCTCGATCGTAATCAATGGGAGCAGTCCCGATTACACTATGCCTTACTGGTCAATATGTTCAGCAAGGAAAAACATTCGGCTATGGAACTGATCCCAATGCCATGGGATGATGGATATAAGGAACATGAGGAACACGAGACAGAGATGAGCAACGAAGACCGTGACCGACTACAGGAAAGGGCTGAGAAACTAGCCCGGATGATCAAAGAAACAGAATAATAACAAATGCCAGCAGCAACTTATAGCTTTAGAGGAACAGCGGACTTCTCTGGTCATGACTCCGCCGTCAACAAGGCAAAGGAAAAGATCCAGGATTATAAAAGGGAAGTCGACAAGGCACAACGGTCTGCAGACAAGCTCTCAAAACAGAACTTTTCTGGTGCCTATCAGTCTCACGCTCGCCTACAACGTGTGGCCAAGAACACCACTACCGTAATGGAAGGCCTATCAGGCAATATAATGGGTGCCATCGGTAAGTTCGGCCCCTATGCAGCAGCAGCTGTAGCAGGTTTAGCTGCCGCCTCAAAGGGTGTACAGAAGGTGATGGAACAATCTGACTACTGGACTGATAAGTTCAGGGGGACGATGGAAGGACTGAAGGGTGCAATAGATCAATTTGTATATCGTATCGGTACTATGGATTTCAGCAACCTACTCTCCGGTCTCCGTGCAGCATACGAAAACGCTAAAAACCTATACGATGCAATGGATCGTTTGGGCACCTTCACCCTCATCAATGACAACAAGGTAGCTGAACTGGAACTCCAACTGTCACAAGCCCGCACCCGATACAAGAAAGCGCAGAAGGAAGGCAATAAGGCCGATATCCAGGCAGCTTCCGATGATGTGAAGCGTTTGGAACAAGCCATAGTCAACCAACTGTACAAGTCGCTACCTGAGATACAGGACGCTAAGGAAAAAGCCATGAAGGCGGCCCTGGATTGGCGTGACTACAGCTACAATAACTACGGTGGTGCGTATGGCCTACAAGCTACGTTTGATAAAATCCTTGAAATGAAGAATCTTGATGGAGACGCAGTAGAGCGCCGGATCAAGGAGCTTGATGGACAACTCAAGCGCATGACCCGAGGCGCCTCCAACGCATCCCCAGTATATACTTCCAGTGAATACAAGCTTGCTAAGGCAGAGTATGATATGCTGCAACAATCCCTTAAGATCACAGACGATCAGATCAAGGCAGTCACCGACCTGGAGGACAGACGTAGAGCTGTATATCAACGTATCAATTCCATGGAGTTCCAGGATCTGAAGTATCAGGATTTTCCGTCGGGATCAGGCGGTGGTAGTAAAGTGAAAGTCAAAGTCGAACCGACGTTCCCTGAAGGTTCTATTGGTAAGTTACAGAAAGAGCTGAAAGACCTGAACGCCCAGCTGCTGATCGATGTAAAGCAGGAAGATCGCGATGAGACCCTGAAAAAGATCCAGGGAGTGGAAGACAAGCTGAAAAAGATGCAGGAATTGAGCTTCCCTGAAGGTTCGTTAGCTGAGGCAGAGAAGCAACTATCTGACCTACAAGACTCATTCCATCTCGCTATCACACAAGAGGACAGAAACAATTTCCTACAACAGATAAAGGTCCTCGAGGAAAAGATATCGAAGATGAAGGGCGAGGTAGAGGTGGAAGCCAAACCAGATAGAGCACCTGGCGGTTCCATCGCTGCCCTGCAGGAGTGGATAGCTCACCTGAAACAACAGATAGAAAACTCTCCCAACGCCACCATCCGTCTAAGTATGGCTCTGGATCTTGAAAAGGCAGAACAGCAGTTACAAAAACTCCAAGACGAAGCCCTGACACCCCAACAACAGGCAGACAAACTGAAACAGAAACTGGAAGAGGACATCGATACGTGGGGTTACTATGGTGACATAGTGACTAGTGTGTTCTCTGGTATATCGGCTGGTATGGAAGAGACAGCACAGAAACAAACAGAAGCAGCAGGACAGATCGTTTCTTCCATAATGAACATCATACCTCACATCTTGAAGCTGATAGGTCTCAAAGAGGCAGAGGCGCTCGCCAGCGGTACAGCTTCGGCTGCAAGCCTTCCCTTCCCAGCAAGCCTTCCAGCCATCACCGCTATCGTATCTGAACTGATGGCTATATTCGCTACCATATCTTCGTTGGGTAAGTTCGCCAGTGGCGGTGTGGTGGACGGGGCCAAACGCCTGGGGGATATGAACATTGCGAGAGTCAACTCTGGTGAGATGATACTCAACAACCAACAACAAACACGCCTGTTCCGTATGCTGAATGGAGTTGGTGTACCCAGTCAAGACACATCCACGGGCGTGGTGTCCTTCCGTATCAGTGGCGGCGACCTAGTAGGTGTGTTAGATAACTATAACAAGACACATAAGCGTATCAGATAATTTAATCCAATAAATAAAACCGATATAAAGAAAAAGATGGCTAACAGATATTTTGGAGACTTCCGTTCCCTGGATCAATCGGTAGATGATAGAGGTCAGCGCTATAGGGTTGTGATATTCACAGGCTACGATGGCACTAACCCTTATCCTTATATCAAATATGGAGGTTATTCAGTACCCACAGAAGATGGACCTGACCGTTGGATCCCAGCACGCTATGTTCCATCCAATGGCACCATGCTGACCATGTGTGCTAACCCGTTCATAGTGGAATATGTCGGAGACGAAGATCCATATAAACCCTATCGTTGCAGCAGAGCATCTATCACATTCATACAGGATAAGATAAACACAGAGTTTATCAATACCTTAGGTCAGGAAGTTTTGGTGTTGCTGTTGAGATGGAAAAACGAAGTGGTAGAATCTGGAGATCAGATGGTTAACACCATCACGGGTGCCACCTTGTCGAAAATCAGAGTGTATGATCCGGATCCTCCTTTCGAGGATGTTGATATCACATTGTATTACGGGTATGACATAAAGGCGTATGAAAAGTTCTGCTATGATGTAGAGTGGATCGGATTCGTTGAACCATCACCCATACAACACACATACGACCATACCATAGATGCCTTTACCCTTGAGGCACAGGACGCCCTGTCTATTCTACAAAACTCGAAGTTCGTTCGTTCAGGACAGATGGAGACTATGACCGAAGGTCTTTTGAGGATGCTGGCTAGTACGGGTTGTTATCGTAATGTGTTCATAACGAAGAATATACACTTCCCAGGCGAAGACAACGTACACCACTACACGAACAATCAATCCCTGATGTCTCATATATCCTATCAACAGGACAACAACCTGAACGAGAATGGCGAACCGGAGACTATGTTGGATTGCATAGACAGGATGCTTCGTTACTGTGGACTGACCATCACGACATGGAAGGATGGAGTGGTAGTTGGAAACCCGAACCTGACCACACACGGTTTTACTACATTCGAACGCTGGCAGTTACCAGATAACGACCTACTGTGGAACTTACCGGAAGACGGACTGACATATACGAAGGTGGACGATGTGGACCTGGCTTCTACGATCAAACTGAATAAAGACTGGTTCGTAGATAGCGGCCTGACAGTGAACAGCAACGATGTGTACAACAAAGTGAAGGTGGTGTGCGATGAGATGAGACCCGACCCGCTGATCCCGGATTGGAGCGACGATGGAAACTTGGCTGACATTGTTCCATCTCAGCCGTTGGAGATGAATATGTGGAACAGACACTACTCGGGTGGCCAGTGGGTGATAGATAACTATTACTATGTGGAAGGTTACTTCATGCACCCGGTCGAAATGGAGGACTTGAAACTATATACACATCAGTATGACTCCTTTAACACCACCGACTGGGGTGGCAGTCATGTGACGTATTCCGGAGTAGTCAGAGACCGTGACCTACAGGTAGCCAACAATAGGACATATCCAGGGCAGAGCGCCGACAGCTACAACCGCTCGTATGTGCGTGGTATATACAACTGGGAATATTCACATGACGACTATGGTAACATCACTCCGGGAGAGCAGTTCGCTGGTCCAATCGCTATGGTGACAGACTGGCACGGGGCGCCTGTAGAAGACGCTACCTCGCAACCCGATGACTATAGTTTCAACAGATCTATCCTGTTCCACTGCTACAACACAGCAACCTTGAGAGCACAGAGCAACGGGTCACAGGCCTGGATGAACCACGACTGGGACGATAAGACCACCTACTGGCAACCGTTGATGTATGTCCGTTCGAAACCGTTCTTTGGTAATGGTAAACAGTGGCTGAACATAACAGGCGACTGGAAGTTCTATCTCAAAGGACCCTACGACCAAGTCAACTGGATACCAGTGAGCGAGGATGTGATCCCTGTGGCGGATGGCATGGCTGATTACTGTAAGTACAATAAAAATTACGCTTTCCTGTGGACAAAGGTACGTTGTGGTAAGTATTGGTTAGTAAGTTCAGAACGTGGAGTTTATTCCTGGACTGTCAACGAAAGTTTCTGTAAGCTGTGGCTCAAGAACAGCATCGGGGATGGAGAGTCATATAACGATAAGTCACTGCCATTCGAGACTGTGGTTCGAGGGATAGAAGGTATCTCAATAGAGTTGCCTGTACAGGAAGGTTATGGTGAACCTATGCAGGTGGAGTTCTGGTTTGATCGCCCGTTGGGTCCTGGTACCGGTGCTTGTAACTCGGCTGTATTGACAGACTTTAATGTCAACATATATTCAGACAAGTACGTGCAGTCTAGGAAGAGAGTCAGGGTAGATGAAGACAACACAGAATATAACACTGGTGTGGTAGAAGGCGCCGTTTCTGAGGCTCCGAATATCAACCTGGCGTTCTCGAGTACAGATGAAGCTGGTCTGTCGTACGCCGAGGTGACACAACAGTGGAGGATAAGACGAACTGCTGGCGAGGTTATGTACGCCAATGATTTACAGGTCTTTAACGATGCCACTACTACATATGGTATCCCAGAACGCCAGATCCTCAACTCATACAAAGGTCAATATAAAGCACCTCGAATATCTATCGACTTACCTATATATCGAGTCTTTGACGGTGAGGAGCCCAAGATGTATTCTCGTATCCTGTGGGGACAGTTGCCTGGCTGTTTGATGATGATCGACTCCATGAACATCAACTACGAATATGAGCAGATGACTATCCACTGCATAGAGGTCCCTGTGGTGACGGACCAGGAGAGCGTGACGGTCAACAATAGAACGCGTAACTATTTGAGAACTGGAGACATAGCCTTCGGTAACCGTCTTGCAATACGTCGTCCTGCGGTGCTTGCTATAAGGCACATCAATGGCTCAGGAGATGATCAGTTTAGTGTTGACGAGGAAAACCAACATGTGATGCACGAGTCTGAACTGGCGATCAACGGAGCTGGTCGTTTCAACATTGACTGGCACGGCGATGCAAGGATGTATTACTCAACACCCATCGATTCAGGTATCACAGCTAGACGAACCCCTGACGGGCATGTCATTGTGGTGACTACGTAATTGATTAACTAAATAATAAACGAGAAAGATTTATTATATTATCATAACATAAACATACCAACAAAGAAAGAAAACAGAAAGAAGATGGAATTTGACCTTGGAATTATATCTCCGCATCCGGAAGGAACCCACGACAGTAGTAGATCTTATACGATGCTCTCTATAGTCGAGAGCGATGGTGGTTCTTACATAGCCAAAGTAGATGTACCTGCGGGTGCTGCTATAACGGATTCATATTATTGGCAATTGTTGGCTGCTGCGGGGCCGGAGGGTGCAGATGGTACTCAAGGTGCTCGTGGTGCTACAGGTGCACAGGGTGCTCGTGGGGCAGATGGTGTTTCAGGTACTACTGGTGCTCAAGGAGCTACTGGTGCTACAGGTGCACAAGGTGTTGCTGGTGAGTATGCTGCTATGGGGGCTCAGGGTGCGACTGGTAAAGATGGCCGGGCGGGAGCTCAAGGTGCTACCGGCGCACAGGGTATTGCGGGTGAGTATGCTGCTATGGGGGCACAGGGCGCGAAGGGTGCTCAAGGAGCCCGCGGTGCACAAGGCGTATCTGGACAGAAATATGTTTGGACCGGTACTTACGCACAATATCTAGCACTCGGTACATACAACTACAACACCATTTATTGCATAACAGACGGTGACCCATATGCGACACAACAATATGTACAAGACTATGTAGCTCAACATGGCGGAGGTAGTGGTGGGAGTGGTGCTCAGGGTGCTCAAGGTGCGACAGGCGCTAATGGACAAAACGGTCAAAACGGTACTCAAGGTGCGACAGGAGCCAATGGACAAAACGGTCAAAACGGAGCTCAAGGAGCTACTGGTGCAAATGGACAAAACGGTCAAAACGGAGCTCAAGGTGCGACAGGATCGACTGGAGCTCAGGGGGCTGCCGGATCACAAGAGACCTGGACGTTTACTTTAAGTGATTCATCTACAGTGACAAAAAAAGTATATGTAGGATAAGCGACATGATGGATTTTTCAAAAGTTACCCAATGGAAGATACCACAAGGCGATGTGGTTAAGGTTACTGATAGTCAGAACCGGATTATTTGGCAGAAAGGGTCTAGTCCGAGTCCAAGTCCTGACTATACTGAACCTTTTTATGTGGAGAATATCACCAATGAGAATGAGACGTTAAGTATTGTTAAAAGCAGAAGCAGTGCGCCGACTTTGGCGATAGAATATTCAACAGACAAATCCAATTGGCAAACGTTAGGTACTACTTCAACTACAGCATTGTCAATGACGGTTGCCCCAGGAGAAAGAACCTACTTGAGGTGCAATACAAGCCGTTGGGGTGATAATAATAATAATTACTATAATAGAATACAAGGTGTAAGTAAGGTGGGTGGAAACATAATGAGTTTGCTTTACGGTAGTAACTTCACAGGACAAGAGACGAGTTTTCCAAGTGGAAGTACATATCCCTACAAATGGTTGTTTTATGAAAATACTAGTCTTGTTGAAGCTTCTGAACTTCTGTTGCCTGCTACCACTCTTGCTGATGAGTGTTACGCTAGCATGTTTCGCAGTTGTAGTGCTTTGACTTCAGCACCCGAACTTCCTGCTACTACGTTGGCACAGAGTTGTTATAGTAGTATGTTCGGCGGCTGTACTTCTTTGACTTCAGCACCAGCGCTTCCTGCTACTACGTTGGTAGATCGCTGTTATAGTTGGATGTTCGGTGGTTGTACTTCACTTTCCAGCGGGACATGTCTTGCAACTTCTGGAATAAATACAAACAACTCAACAGTAAACTGGCTTAACAGTGTCTCATCCACAGGCACATTCACAAAGGCAGCGGGTTCGACCTGGCCAGAGGGTGCCAGTGGTATACCTTCAGGCTGGACAGTGGTTGAAGTTTAATTAAACTTAAAAAAACCGATCATGTATGCCTCTTATTCAAAATTGCAATAAGCTGTTTGAACGGAATAGCAATATAACAAAGATTTACAACAACGGGAATGTGGTGTGGCCTGTAGTAAAACCACGCATTATTCCAAGTCGTACTGTACCTTTTTATGTGGAGAACATTTCAAATGAGAATGAGACATTAAGCATCAAAGGAGGTAATGCACCGACTTTGACGATAGAGTATTCAACAAACAACTCTACTTGGCGGACGTTAGGAACCACTTCCGCTACAGACTTGACCAGGACTATCGCGCCTGGGGAAAGACTCTACCTGAGGTGCAGCACGGACGCATGGATAGGCACGAATGCGTATAATACAATACAGGGCGTAAGTAAGGTAGGGGGAAACATAATGAGCTTGCTTTATGGTGATGGCTTTACTGGTCAAACGAGTTTCCCAATCGGTAGTGGTAGTAACTTTTATTATTTGTTCATAAATAATACTAGACTTACTGATGCTTATGAGCTTTTGTTACCTGCTACAAACCCAGGCTGTTATGAAGGCTTGTTCTCTGGTTGTACTTCACTGACTGACGCACCTATGCTCCCGGCTACTACACTAGCATATGGTTGTTATAAAGGTATGTTCTCTGGTTGTACTTCACTGACTGATGCACCTACGCTCCCGGCTACTACGTTGGCGAATTATTGTTGCATGTATATGTTCGCTGGTTGTACTGCTTTGACGCAAGCGCCAGCGCTCCCGTTTACTACACTTGCCGAAGGATGTTATGAAGGTATGTTCGCTGGTTGCACTTCTTTGACGCAAGCGCCAGCGCTCCCTGCTACTACGTTGGCGGATTATTGTTACGCCGCCATGTTCGCTGGTTGCACTTCATTGAAGGCCACACCTGCACTCCCTGCTATCACAATGAAGGGATGGTGTTACTATCAAATGTTCGATGGGTGTTCTTCTTTGACTTCAGTCACACTCCCCGCTATTAAGTTAACACATTTTTGTTGCTATGGGATGTTCGGGAATTGTAAATCTTTGAATAATGTAACATGTCTCGCAAGACTCATAAATAGTGATACATCCGATTTTACACCCGGCTGGCTTGCTGGTGTCTCCTCTACAGGTACCTTTACTAAAGCTGCAGGTGTGACCTGGCCGCGGGGTAATAGTGGTATCCCTGAAGGCTGGACAGTACTCGATGCGTGATCTTTCTTAGTTCTTAAATATATTGACAAATTCTTTATTATATAATCAATCAATCAATCAATCAAGAGAGAAACAAATAGAAGAAGCTATGGTAAACAATCAAGACATTGTATTAGGTAGGGTAGCTCCGCTGTTCCGTGGAGACTATTCTAATTCAACCCGTTACGAGGCGTTGGATGTTGTATCTTATATGGGCAGCTCGTGGGTGGCGTTGGTAGATGTTACGAACGTCACACCCGGATCCGATCCCGAAAAGTGGCATATGTTAGCCGCACAAGGTGCTACAGGTAGCGGCGGTAGCGGCGGTGGTGGCGGTGATGGTGCTCAAGGTGCTACAGGTGCTCAAGGTGCGATAGGACCGAAGGGCGCTCAAGGCGACCAGGGTGCACAAGGTTCGGAAGGTGCTCAGGGTGCTCGTGGTGCCAATGGTGACCCAGGAGAAGGCATTCAAGGTGCTGTGGGTCCGCAAGGTGCTCGTGGTGCTACCGGCGATATCGGACCTACCGGTATTCAAGGTGCTATGGGTGCACAAGGTTGGAACGGCGCCACAGGTCCGAAGGGCGAGAAAGGTGATAAGGGTGATACGGGAGCACAAGGTTCTACAGGACAGGAAGGACCGCAAGGTGCTACCGGCGCACAAGGTATTGCTGGTGAGTATGCTGCTATGGGTGCACAGGGTGCTACTGGAGCCGACGGACAAGACGGGCAGGATGGACAAGACGGTGCACAAGGCGCTACTGGTGCCAACGGACAAGACGGACAGGATGGTGCTCAAGGCGCCGTGGGTGCACAAGGTGCTACTGGTGCACAGGGTATTGCAGGTGAGTATGCTGCTATGGGTGCACAGGGTGCTACTGGTGCTAACGGACAGGATGGTCAAAACGGACAGGATGGTGCTCAAGGAGCAACAGGCGCTGTGGGTGCACAAGGTGCGATAGGTCCAGAAGGCCCGGAAGGCCCAGAAGGTCCTCAAGGTGGTGACGGTCCAGAAGGTCCAGAAGGTGCTCAAGGTGCGACCGGTGCTACAGGTGCTAACGGACAGGATGGTCAAAACGGTCAGGATGGTGCTCAAGGTGCGACCGGTGCTACAGGTGCTAACGGACAGGATGGTCAAAACGGTCAGGATGGTGCTCAAGGTGCGACCGGTGCTACTGGTGCACAAGGTGCTACGGGCTCTATAGATGCTGGCGCTGATGTGTGGACTATGCATATGTCTGATGGTACTACAGTTCAAAGAAAGATGTACTACGAGGAGGTGTAATTGCTATGAACTTGAATTTCAATAATATATTAGCGATCGAACATAACGGCAAGACGGTCGTTGACATATTTATCAACAATAACAAAGTGTGGCAAGCCGCAAGCCCAACAGCAGAACCCTTTTATGTAGAGAACATTACCAATGCGAATGAGACATTAAGTATTGCTAAAGACAACGATAGCGCGCCGACTTTGACGATAGAGTATTCAACAGACAAATCTACTTGGCAGACGTTAGGAACTACTTCCACTACCACTTTGACTAGGACAGTTGTTCCGGGTGAAAAGGTTTACTTGAGGTGCAGTACTGGCTCGTGGGGTGCATACGACAGTTCTTCTTATAGCAATAAATATAATAGAATACAAGGTGTAAGCAAAGTGGGTGGAAACACAATGAGCCTGCTTTATGGTAGTAACTTTACTGGACAAGAGACGAGTTTCCCAAGTAGAAGTGATCATAACTTTGGGGAATTGTTTTATAATAATACTAGACTCGTTGATGCTTCCGGACTTTTGTTGCCGGCTACTACACTAGCCGATAGTTGTTACTATCGGATGTTCAAAGGTTGTACTTCTTTGACGGCCGCTCCTGCATTGCCTGCTACTACACTTGCACGGAGTTGTTACGATAGAATGTTCGAGGGTTGCGCTTCTTTGACTTCAGCACCCACATTGCCGGCTACTACGTTGGCGGATTATTGTTACGAATGGATGTTCAGTACTTGCACTTCTTTGACTTCAGCTCCTGCATTGCCTGCTACCACGCTTGCAAGTAATTGTTACAGTAGTATGTTCTATTATTGTACCGCCTTGACTGCCGCACCAGCCCTACCTGTTACCACGCTTGCAGGTAGTTGTTACAGTGGTATGTTTCAGGGGTGCACTTCTTTGACTTCAGCTCCCGAACTTCCCGCTACTACGCTTATAGGCAATTGTTACCGAAACATGTTCAATGGTTGTACTTCTTTGAATAAGGTAACTTGCCTTGCAACTACCAATATTAATACAAACGACTCAACGTACCGCTGGCTTTACAATGTCGCTTCTACTGGTACCTTTAACAAAGCATCAGGTGCTACCTGGCCTACAGATAGCGCTAACGGTATACCTACAGGTTGGACTGCTGTAAGCCCATTTGAACCATTTTATGTAGAGAACATCAATATCAATAGTGAAGGTGATGGTACAGGTGAAGGTGATGGTGAAGGTGAAGGGGAGGGTGATGAGCCTGAGGTGCCTGAGTTTGAGACAGTGGAATTTACTAGTATCGGCGAGAATGCACCGGGGATAGATGTAGAATGGTCAGCGGACGGTTCTACTTGGTATCCGTTGGAGTCTACTCAGCCTGATCCTGAGGATGAGTCTGGTTTTGAGCGTTGGATACTGGAGGTTTACCCCGGACAAAAGGTTTACCTAAGATGCGGTGATGCTATGGATGCGTGGGCCACAGATGAATCGAATTATATTTCAATAACGGGCATGAGTAAGGTGGGTGGAAACATAATGAGTCTACTTTACGGTAGTAACTTCACGGGACAAGAGACGGAGTTCCCGAGTGGGAGCTCATACAACTTTTGTAATCTGTTTTACGGCAGTGAGATTGTTGACGCGTCTGAACTTGTGCTGCCTGCTACTACCCTTACTGATCATTGTTATCGTCATATGTTCGCTCAATGTAATTTGTTGACTTCTGCACCTGCACTGCCTGCTACTACGTTAGCACAGAACTGTTATAGTAATATGTTCGAGGGTTGTGGGGCTTTGACTTCAGCTCCTGCACTGCCTGCTACTACGTTGGCACAGGAGTGTTACGGTGCCATGTTCTTTGAATGTAGTTCGTTGACTTCAGCACCAGCACTGCCTGCTACTACCCTTACTGATGGTTGTTACAATAATATGTTCAACGGTTGCTCTTCTTTGACTTCAGCTCCGGCATTACCTGCTACTATAATGGCAGATAATTGTTACTCTAGTATGTTCCAGGGGTGCTATTCTTTGACTCAAGCGCCGGCACTGCCCGCTACTACGTTGGCACAGAAATGTTACAGTTATATGTTCCGCAGTAATGCTTTGACTTCAGCTCCTGCACTGCCTGCTACTACGTTGGCGGGTCGTTGTTACATGGGTATGTTTGAGTATTGTTCTTCATTGACTCAAGCGCCGGAACTTCCTGCTACTACGTTGGTAGATCGCTGTTACCAAATCATGTTCCGGTATTGCTCCAGTTTGAATAAAGTAACTTGCCTTGCAACATCTGGAATCAATGAAAACCGTTCGACAGACGCTTGGCTTTCCGGTGTCTCACCTTCGGGTGTATTTACTAAGGCAGCCGGTGTAACTTGGTCTGAGGGCGTCAGTGGTATACCTGCGAGTTGGGTGACAAATGAAGTTTGATATAATTGAATTGAGTTGAAAATAAACTATTGATAAACAGAAATGGAAAAACAAAGATTTTGGTTCGGTGCCTTCATAGCGACACTGGGTGTTGTAATGATGTTCGTGGCCATGTTCATGGATCCACAAGGTCACATATCGAGCTCAGTCCTAACAGCAGCAGGGGAGGTATTGGTGTTCGCTGGTGCTATATTGGGGCTGGATGGGTATATGAACTTCAAAATCAAGAAACTATACGAGGCCGATAAGTTCTCGAAAAAGGAGGACGATGGCATAGACGCGGACTAGGCGATGGATCTCGCCTGCAGGCGATCTACCTATCCATATATCATCGACACGTGACTGACTAACGATGGATAGGTAGATACCTGCAGGCGATCTTCCCTATGCCACCCAAGAAAACGAACAGGATAAGTAAGAAAATAAGAAACATGGAACTTTGGTTAGAACGCAAATACAGGAAGGCCGGCTACACAGTGGGTCGGTTATATGCGAAGATGGGAGACCAGTGGATGTTCCTATGTAACACCCTGGAAGACGCGGATCGCGGACTGGAGCATAACACACCCCTGAAGGAGATCAAGGCTATGAAGAAACAATATCCACAACAGACGGCTATCCCAAGAGGTCGCTATGAGATATCTACTCGTTATGCAAGGGGGTTTGCTACCACGCATCCTTGGTATAAAGAACAGCCATTGGGTGCTCACATCCCGTGCTTGGTCGATGTGCCCGGTTACTCCGGTATCCTGTTTCACTGCGGTTCGGGAGCTGAACACTCCGCTGGTTGTATACTGGTGGGTTGGAACACCATTCAAGGGAGATTGACGGATAGCAAGAAGGCTTATCGGAAACTGGCGGGCTTGATAGACGAGCGTAGGAAACTAGATAAGCAGGAAAGAAATTTTATTACGATTTCTGTAAAAAGTCCGCTTGATTGCTAAAAGTTTTGCTTGGTCGGATGTATTATATATATAAGAAAGAAAAAAAAACAGCCATGCCTAAGACCAAGATTGAAATGTCCGACTTCACCAAATTCTGTAACTATCAAGAAGAACGCATAGCACAAAGCAACCTGTCCGAGAGAGATAAGTTCCTGTTGCGATGCAAGGTACTGCAGGATGCTATCGGTGCCTTTAAAAAACGTTAATCATTCTATATATTATTAAGTAGATTACAAAGACAACAAAGAGTCAACTGATTGGGTTTTGCTGCCTTACCAAGACGTTGATGGATGAGAGGAATAGCCGGATCCATCCGGCGCCAGCCAATCCCAAAGGTAGCAGTAGGGGGTTGGCTTTTTTTTATTGATAAGCAAATTGTCCTCTACGGAGGCGTAAATAAAATTATAAACATTATGACGAAAAGTCAATTAAATGAAAGGTGCAAGCGCATCTTGTATGGTAGTGAGCCATACAAACCAATCTCTACTGAAGATCAGGATTGGTTGATGAACAACATTTTCAATCACCACCCAGAAAAAGAGTGGTTTGAAGACAAGGGGGTTGTGGATCACATAGAACCACGACACGACAAGTCTCGTTTTCATTCACTTTGTTTTCATATTGTATTCACCAACGGAGAGGTGTATGACATATCGTTCCATAAATGTATCAGCAATATGACAAAAAAAGACTTGAAGCAATGATTGGATTATTTGACTACAGCGATATTCCTACCGAATGGAGTAAACTTCCAGAGTCTGTGAAGATTGAAAAGGTGTTGAATACCATTGATGAACTCTACTTTCCTTACACTGAATTTTTATGGGTACCTGATGGAGATCTCGGGGAAGTTAAAGAGAAAACATTCAAAACTTATATGGAGTTTGCTAATTATGTTGATGATAAGTATGGGTTGGATTCGTTGAACCCATTATCAATGTTCTGGGGCACTTCTTCTTTAGGTTGTTATGGAATGGATTTTACCGAAAGAGTTAAGGAGATAGTGTGGGGAGTCCTAGTCGACATGTGCGACAGCTTACAGGACCTACATGATTTTGATTGGTTTATGACCGATTACATATGTTTTGACTATCATAAGAGTAGACACATATATCTTATTAATAGGAAATTTGATAGATATGGATGTGTCACCAGGCATGAGATAGGCGATAAAATGACTCAGTGGGATTCCTGGAAGCTTGGATTTATCGATATGATGGTTAAGATAATAGACAAAGTAATAAATATAACTAATGAAAATAAACTTCCCTTCTAATTATGAATAATATCAAAGTATCATATGTGAACCTCGGTGTCTACACGGATAGACAAACCAGAGAGGTAAAGCCCGTGCTCCCAAAAAATGGCTCTTCCTTGGGAGTTACTGACTTCAAAACAGTTTGGATGAGTCAGGAAAAGATGGATCCTAAAGCAGAAAAGGGGACTAATGGTATGATCTTTCCATTCGCGCTGCCTAAGTTTATTCCTGTGGAGGAAATGAAAGAGAATGGAGTGTGCAGTAACGGGTTGGTGTTCGTGGATATAGACTGCGGGACCAAAGTTCGTGATGTCATAATGGATAAGATAGAGGATATCAACCAGTTTTTGGGTGGCGCCATCCTAACTGCAGCGAAGACAAAGAAGGGTCTCCACGTGATCTTCTTATCTAATCCCTTAACATACAACGAGTACCGAATGATGGTATTTGTTTGTATATCTATGTTATCCCATGTGGTAATGAAAGTGTGTGGTATTGATCTTCGTGCTATTCCTGGTGCGTTGGATGCCTGCACATACTCTATCAAGCAACGCCTATTCCTCCGTTACTCCCCAACCATATACTGGAATGACCGCCCGAGCATATCAGGTCGGGTAGATAATAAGACCTTGGGTGCGTTGAAGGCTGAGTATCCGGAACTATGGAAGCGTGTGGATAACACGCCGAACTCATTGAACCTGCCTACCGAGGTAAGGATATGTAATTATGCTAACCTGTACGCAATCAACCGTGTAGAGAAGCACGAATACATCGAGCACCATATGCGCTGGCGTTTGTTTGATAGCCTATGCTGTATCTTCGTGAAGGAATTGGCAGACACCACAGAACTGTTCAAGCAATGGAACCGCTGTTGTGAGCTTATAGATCCTGTGAACCACTCTACTGAATGGTTTAAGAATGAGCCACTGAAGAATAAGTGGTATGATATGTGGACAGAGAAGCAGTGTCAATGGTATGATGAAGACTTGCTTGAGGAGTTTGGATATATAGTAGGTAGTAAACACAAGCGTCAATGGCTGGAGGATGCGATGCCGTCCAGTATAGATGACCTGTTGGGTCTTAACAGATAAATAAATAAATAAATAAATGAATGAAACTGATATGAAGACCATTTTGATAAAAGACGATAAAGGAGTTACTGTAAAGAAAAAAAGTATAGCTGAAGCTGCAAAGTATTTGCAGGTGGAAGTAGAAACAGTTAGGAATTGGTTAAATGGTAAAACGAAGCCTCAGGGCAGGTTGAAGGATTATTCGTTCAAACTTATTCATGAGAATGAGAATGATGGGACAGTGCAGGATTATGATGGATACGATGTCGACAGTCGTTCTGGTATGCCTGTACCCACCACAAAGAATATCAAGCATTGGTTGTTGGGTCATTGCGAATCCTTTGAATATAACGAACTCACAGATAACCTGGAAGTAGATGGTAAACCTATTGACGACTTCCTGATAGATAGGCTCTGTGTTCAGATGGAGGAAACTATCGGGGTGAACAACGATAAGAAGACCAAACAGGCTATCACCGACCTGTGTGTACCTAACACATACAACCCGTTGAAGCAAAGGATTGAATCCTTCGAATGGGATGGACAGGAAAGAGCAGAAGGCTTCTTTGTTAAGTTCCTGGGAGCCTTCGATACACCCCTGAACCGTAAGTATACCCGTTGTTGGTTGAAGGCTGCTATCAAGCGACTGTATGAACCAGGGAGTATGTGGGATCAGATGTTGATCCTGTATGACCGCACCGGTGGTACAGGGAAGACGAAGATATTTGAGCGCCTGTCGCTGGGTAACTATGCGATGAATATTGATATAGCTAACAAGGATGGTATCAGTGTGATGAATACAGCGTGGATTATCAACTTCGATGAGCTGGCTCGCTTTGATAAGAAGGATATGAATACTCTGAAAACATTCATCACTACCAGGATGGATGTCAATCGTTTGGCCTATGCACGATATGCAAAGGAGTTCAAGCGCCATTGTGTATTCTGTGGTACCACCAACGAGCAGTATTTTCTCCGCGATTATACCAGTGAAAGAGAGCGCCGGTTCTGGATCATGAATTGTAAAGGAACGCGCCGAGATGATAGCTGGTGGAAGGAGAACTTACCAGACAGTTACATCCATCAGGTGTGGGCTGAAGTGAAGCACTGGTATGACACCGATCCTGAGATTGAAGGATTGACGTGTGCAGAGAAGGAGGAAGAGGAGTTGGTGCAGGCTGGGCATAAATCATTCAATAAGGATGCCAAGACAGTACAGGCTGTCAAATCCATCCTGGATGGTAAGTATAGCGTAAAAGCATTGATGAACTTCAAGTTGTTCAAGAAAGAGGTGGTGTCTCTTGATGTGACTGATGATCAGGTGAGTGACCTACAGAAGGTGGATATAGGTTGGATATCCGCTATCATAGGACACCCAGAAGATTATATCAAGGCAGTTGTGTTGTCGGTGCCAGGATGGATTGTTACTGATGGCTATGCAGTACGAACAAATCAGTTTGTGATGGATATGAGTTGATTGATTGACGTTTGGGATTTTGGTGTTTTGCTCCATCAAAGATTCAGGTGAAAACACCAAAGATCCCCTATGAAAAACACCTGATTTCCGACGTCAAAACCCCAAAGAAACTTAAAAAATCTTTGGGGTTTTTTAATGTCATTTAACATGATTTGATTTCTTAACTCATTCATAATAAATATATTATAAGAAAAAAAAAGACGAACATTTTTTTTGTGATGAGATGGGCTGTGAAGAAAAAAAAAGTTTACAATTTTTCTCCAATTGAACCTGAACGCCACGACAATCCAATAATATCCTGTATCGTACGCGAAACGGTTAACTTACCACCTGTACCTTCTTATTATATTATTATTATAACAAAGAAAGAAACTATCCATCTATCAATGCGTGAGTCCGAGATACAACAACAATGCATCAAATGGTTCCATAACACATTCCGTCCACAAGCAGGAGAAGGGGGTGGTGAAGGTGAGATCATATTCGTCCCCAATGAACTATCCTACCATCGCAGCAACTACTATCAGACGATGGGTGTACGTAAGGGATGTTCCGACCTGATAGTGGTACTGAAAGGCAAAGTACTGTTCATCGAAATGAAGACGCCGAAAGGAAAGCAATCGCCTGAGCAGATAGACTTCCAGCGTTCAGTGGAGGCGATGGGATACGAATACTATGTGGTAAGAAGCCTCGATGAGTTCATCTATCGCATCACCCAGCACGCATCCGACACGACACACCCAGCTGATCAGTGAGTAGGAGCAGGACGAGCAGGCGTCCGTGTAGGGGGTGGTACAGGCCGGCACGGGGGTGGTACAGCGACACAGGCCCGGCTAGCAAAAAAGTTTCAAACAGGCCAGTCAAATCCACCCCAACCTTTCGCGTAACGCGCTGGTATTTTTCGCATACTCTATAAGTCACTAATTTTCAACCAGTTACGATCCAACCATCCAAACCAGCCGATCTCACAGCAATTTCCGCCCTGATTTTCCGCTAGATGGCAACCGAGAACACAAGTCAGATCTGTATGGGTTTGCTCAAAAATCGCTAGTTTTTACATCAAAAAATCGCATATATCGACAGGTCGGCGTAGTAGATTACTACTTATATAGACTGATCACTGACCTCCTTAATATTTTTGAGTTTTCGCATATATTTTAATGTAAAAATCAAATCAAATAAAACAAACAACAACATGACACCCAAAAGCCCATTACAAGCCATCAAAACAAAATGTCTCGAATGTTGCGGCTGTGTAGACATCGATAACGATCGCGCAAGCATTCGCAGTGAGGCAAAACAATCAGTCCAAGGATGCACCAGCACTTGGTGTCCGTTGCACCCATTCCGAGATGGTCACAATCCATTCCATGGACAAGAGCCACACAAAAATCGTGACATTGCTGTATATGGAACCAAAGACTCCAAAAAGCCCTATATCCTTAACAAGAAGGTACCCCTGGATGCTATTGTCATGAAGTGCTTCGATTGTGGTTGTTACAATCCAGACAATCCTCAATTCATTAAAGCAGGCATGAACGATGATGATTTCCGTGAAGCACAACACTGCCGGCTCAACTGTCAGATAGAAGGATGTGCACTTCACCCCTTCAGGCTCCGTAAGAACCCACGACAAAAGAACCTCAACTCACCCACACCTCAATAAATGAGATTTTCACTCAAAAACTACTAGTTTTTACCGCATAATCCTTAACATAACGACAGATCGGCGTAGTAGATTTCCACTTACATGGACTGCTCGCCGATCTGTCGTTATAAGAGAGATTTTCTACTTATAGGCTACCAGGCGAATTTTTTACAGTCTCGTTAAAAAAATCCCTTGCGTGTTTTATTATATTAAAAAGGACACACCCATCCATCACACCAAACAATGAAACGCAACGACAGACATAGAACCCTTTCCAACTACACCGGCCTGGTACTAGATGCAAGATGGTACGGCCTGAACCGCGACCTTGGTTTGACACACATCCCCAACGGTGCTAACGGACCCACCCGGCGGATGTACGGGGACATTGAACTGGAACTGGTCCCTTACAGCCTTGATTATTACAAGGTTAACGGCATCTCCAACAAAGACCTCGTTGCCATCTGGATAGATCAGTTTCACTTCTATACCATCTCATACAAGGACTACGATGCCATCTACACCACCGCCATAGCGACCACAGGCGGACATCCTGTTCAGATGAAACCTGTAATGATTGACCTCATCAATGACATGACCAACAAAGTTAAACAAAAGAGTAACTTCGAATGAACATCCACACCAGTAGAATCATCCAAGTCGTAATCGCGGCCCTGCTCGCATTATTCCTCGCATCCGCATCCATAGCGCTACATCAATGCCAACGAGCAGACCTGTACGCGTCTGATTATAAAGCAGTTTGCGATCAACTGAATCGTACATCTAACGACTTCCACACCCTCAAGGTCGACATGCAAGACCTACGCCTTTTCAATGACCGAGTCATCCATACCCTCGACTCCACCCGCCGTGCATTGAACATCAAAGACAAACAACTCCAACTGGCAGGCGCCACCGTGCAGACCCTCACCCTTCACGACACCCTGCGCCTGACAGATACTATATTCTCCTCCAGGGAAAAGGGTTGGCAACTCGATACTTGTTTGACGTCACCCTATGATACCACCTGCCTACACCTGGAATATCCCGGAACTATAGCAACTACCACGACCTCCCGTTCTGAACTTAACGTCTTCGTTATCAATAAGAAAGAGACGATAGATCCTCCCAAGAAGTTCTTTCTCTGTCGTTGGTTTCAACGCCGGCATACTGTCACTACAGTTCACATCGAAGAGCTCAACCCGAATATCCATCTAAATAAATCAGTTTGGGTCATACCCAACTAACCAACTACCCAACGACCATGCCCACAATCAATCGTACACCTGTCGTTCCAAAGCACCCCAAGCGCCGACCCAAGGAGATGCCCGAGGACCAATACGAGAACTGGAAACTGTACAATAGCACACGTTGGAAGAAGATGCGACAGTCAAAATTGATGGAACAACCGCTATGTGAGATATGTCGATCGCGTGGGTTCATAACACCAGCAGTTGCGGTCCACCATGATTATGAGATAAGTAACGGTCAGGACGAACTCGAGAGACAGGATATCGCCTTCGATTATAATAACCTAGTCTCCATCTGTCAAACATGCCATAATCGGATCCACAACATCAGACACCACGGTGCTCATACCAGAGAAGATATGGAGTTCCTAGAGGACTATAACAAGTATATAAATGAACGCAATAAAAGAATTGTATGACCAGCCATAACTACACAGTATACATTCATATCAACAAGACTAACGGGAAAGCGTATGTTGGCATCACAGGCATGCCCGTCAAATCGCGCTGGGGCAAAGAAGGTCATGGATATGTTGACAATGAGCATTTTTATAGAGCAATCGAGAAGTACGGCTGGAATGGGTTCATCCACATAGTGTTTAGATCTCAACTATCCGAAGAAGAGGCTGCCCTTATGGAACAACACCTCATCGCTTCATACAAGGCCGATAATTCATCATATGGTTATAATAAGTCCAAAGGCGGAGAGGGTGGCAACAATCAGGGTAAAAATAGCGGTACTCTGGAGTACAATCGAGAACACAATCGAGAATACTATGAAGCTCACAAAACAGAACTAAAAGTCTGCCATCGAGAATACTATGAAGCTCACAAAACAGAGATAAAATCATACAATCGCGAATACTATGAAGCGCACAAAACAGAACTAAAAGTCCGCCATCGAGAATACCGCGCAAAGCGTAAAATAAACAAGCAACTTATGAAACTCTCAGACAAAGGTATCAAAAATTACATCGAAAATGTACAGCGCACTTTACAAGAGCGCTTTGGAAACATCGACCCGGCTTGGGAAATGCAGCTAATTCTCCTCGAAGATAACCTCCTTGTATATAAGAAGTTACACGAAGCAATCCAAAATGATCCCGACAGCTTATCCATAAAGGATATGAAAGTGCTGAAAGAGGTAACCAATGCGGTTTTGAAACTATCCCAGAAGTTCGGTCTAACGCCTTATGATAAACCGCGCATCAAGCTACCTGACAAGAAGGAGAAAGAAAACGATTATATAGATTCATTGATTGGATAACCATGAACCCGATAGACCCTCTCTATAAGTACAAAAAGTACGCCTATGATGTACTGTCTGGCGAGGAGGTAGCTGGACAGTACGTCAAGAAGGCGTGTGAGCGATACCTAGCTTGGTTTGATCGCAAAGACATTGTATTCAGACCAGACAAGGCTGACTCATTCATTGACTTCTGCCGCCACCTGAAACACTATCAGGGTAGGTTCCGTGGTAGACCATTCGAACTGACTGATTGTCAAAAGTTTATAGCATACAATATCTTCGGTTGGTACTATCCCCAGAAGTGCGACTCAGAAGGTAACCCTCTACCATTGCAACGAGTAACAAAGAACGTCTTAATAGAGGTCTCGCGTAAGTTCGGTAAAACCTTCTTCATCGCTGCCTTGAACCTGTACTGTTTGGTTGCTGATGGTGAGTATGGTGGCGAGGTAGACGTGGTCGCTAACAGTGCCAAGCAAGCGAAGATTCTATTCGACATGGCCAAACACTGTTGTCATGACATAGATCCGAAGAATAAACACTTCATCCGCCTGCGTGATGTCATCAAGTTCCCTAAGACCGACTCCATCATGCAGGTCCTAGCATCCGACACCATGAACCTGGATGGTTACAACTCGTCCGTTGCCACCCTTGATGAAATTCACATGATGAAGACCAGCGAGTTATACGATGTGCTCAAATCGAGCCAAGGTATGCGAGACAACCCATTGACCATCTGCATAACCACCGCCGGTTTCCTACTCACCGGATTTGCCTACCAGTACCGCAAGACCTGCATAGACATTCTTTATGGATTAGTCAACGACGACTCGCAATTCGCTTTCATCTGTGAACTAGACGAGGCGGACCAATGGGATGACAAGCGCGTATGGAAAAAAGCCAATCCGCACATCGGCATCACAGTCAAAGAAGACTACATCGAAGAGGAGATCAACAGAGCAAAAGCCAACCCGACCCTGATCAAATCAGTCAAAACCAAGCTCCTGAACATCTGGGTGCCTGATGGCATAGACACTTGGATATCAGACGAATACATCGTAAAGTCTTCCAAAGAGATCCCGTGGGAGTTCTTCCAAGACCGTATCTGTTACATTGGCATCGACCTCTCCAGCGTGTCTGACTTGACTGTTGCCACCTGGATGACAAAAGACACAGAAGAGCAGACCTACTACTTCAAATCCAAAGTATACCTTCCAGATGAAACAGTCCGCACCTCCCCCAATGCCACCCTCTACCAACAGTGGATGCGCATGGGTTACCTGACCGTCACCCCAGGCAACGTAACTGACTACGACTATATCCTACAGGACATCTTACAGTTACAGTCCACAGGAATCACCATAGAATCTATCGGCTACGACCAGTACAACAGCACCCAGTTCGCTATCAACGCAACATCAGCGGGTCTTCCCATGCAGCCGTTCCCACAAAGCCTGGTGTCCTTCAACCGACCAACTAAGGAGTTTGAACGACTCATCCGTCAGGGCAGGATTGTGATAGACAACAACCCCATCACCCGGTGGTGTTTTGCCAATGCCGTGTTGAAGTCCGACCAGAACAACAATGTCAAGTGCGTCAAACGTGGTGGTCCTACCAGTTTAGATAAGATCGATGCCACCATCACCCATGTCGAAGCTCTCGGCACCTACCTCAACTCAGACAATGCCAAGTACGAATCCACCGATATGAACGTGTAATTTTAAGAAGAATTGCGAAATAAACTAATGAAAATGCCAGTTTTCAAGAATGAAACAGTCACCTTCAAAGACGAGGCTTCTAAACCCAAGAAGAAAGAACGAAAGCCCAAAACCGCCGAACAGAAACGCAAGTGGGCAGAGTATATGAGGAACTACTGGCGGGAGCACCCGGACAAATACCAGAAAAATCTAGCGCTCACTAACGAGCGAAACCGCAGACGCAGAGAAGAACTCAACAGTGATGCGAAAAAATCTAACTGATTCTATTATTATTATATCAGATCCGACCCATTTACAGGTCGGTAAATCTTAAAAAGTCGTAAATCTACAATGCGTATACTCGGATACAACATAGAGATCAACAGAAGGGGCGTTCCATCGAATCCTAACACTCAAGTCCCGAACGCTGTCGTCAGTACAGTCACAGACAGCGATGGTGGTGGAGGAGGTATCGGATTGCTGTTCAGCAAGTTTCAGAACGCCACAGCCAACAACCTCTCCGCCTTCTTCCGTGGAACCAACCTGATCGCTGACACCATTGCTTCTATGCCCATACAAGTACGCTGGGAAGATGAGGATGGTTATAAGACTGTCATTTACAACCACTACCTATATGACTGCTTCGACCACAACGACAACCAGATCACACGCTTCGAGATGATCAAGATGTTAGTCTGGTCTGTCATCATACGTGGTAACGGTTTCATATACATCACACGAGACGGTGCAGGAAAAACAAAATCCCTTCGCTGGCTCCACCCAGATGATGTCACCATCTATTACAACAAACAGAAAAACGACCTCTATTACACCTGCCCGCTGGTGAGCAAGAAGAAGATAGAGCCAGTCAACATGATCCATGTCAAACTACACTCTGACGATGGTATCAATGGCCGTTCTGTCATCTCCTATGCCAACCGCAGTATCGAACTTGCCAACGCCACCGAGAACGCAGCTGCCGACTTCTACAAGTCAGGATGTAACCTGAACGGCATCATCAAATCCACTGGCGTTCTCTCTCCACAACAGAAGAAGGACATCCGTGAGTCCTGGCGTGAGTCGATGGATGGCTCCGGATTGGCTGTCCTCCAAGGCAACCTCGACTACACCCCGATACAGATGTCTGTGGCAGACAGCCAGGTCATCGAGAACCGCGCCTTCACCGTAGTCGACATAAGTCGCTGGTTAGGTATCTCGCCTGTCCTACTTGGCGACCTCACTCACTCCAGTTACTCCACCCTCGAGGCCACCCAGAATGAGTTTATCGAGCACACCCTTCTACCATACATCACTATCATCGAAGAAGAGATGACCAACAAGATCTTTGTACCTTCAGAGGCGGGCTTCACTATCAACTTAGACGAAACACGCTCCTTGCGTATGGACAAGGACAAACAGGTCACCTACCTGAAGAACCTGGTCGATGCAGGAATCATGACAGTCAATGAAGCTCGTAAACAGCTCGATATGAAGGCGATAGACGGTGGGGACAAATTAGTCAAAGCATACACGAAAGTAGAAGATAACGTGGTCGGCGAAGACACCGGCCATGGTAATAAATAAAAATGGCAAATAAACTTCAAATCCAATGAAAACAGAGATTCGTTCTTTCGCGGAACTTCCTATACTTAAACGCAACGATGAAGGTCAGGAGACCCGCATTATTGAAGGTTACGCCGTTGTATTTGACTCACGCAGTGAATACCTTGGCTTCTACGAAACTATTTACAAAGGAGCCATCACCGAGGATCTCATCCGCACCAGTGATGTAGTTATGTGTTTCAACCACGACCAGGAGAAGATTCTTGCTCGCTCCACTAACGGTGAAGGTACGCTCCATCTCACCCTTGATGACCACGGCCTCCATTTTGAGTTCGAGGTACCGAACACCACGGTTGGCAACGACGTTCTTGAGCTTGTCCGTCGTGGTGATATCAAAGGATGCTCGTTTGCTTTCAGCATCGACCCTGAAGATGAGAGTTCGGAACATTGGGAGCGCATGGAGGATGGTAACATGCACCGCAGTGTATTCCACATTGCAGGTCTTTATGACACCAGTATCGTGATCCACCCCGCGTACCCAGACACTGACGTTCAAGCCCGTGCCAAGGCTGAGGAGCAGAAGATCAAGGAGAACGAAGCTCGTGCCGCCGAAGAAGCTGAAGCTGCAAGAGTCGGTGCTCTCAACGAGAAGTACGATGCTATGTTGGCCGAGGTAGACACCTTGTGACGAGATAATCTTTCATGTTCTTTATCTATAGTTGGACCAGAATTAATTCTGGTCCTTTTTTAATATATTATACCATGAACTACACAGTATATATTCACATCAATAAGACTAACGGAAAGGTTTATGTTGGTATTACGAGTCAGTCAGTTAAGGTTCGATGGTCAGATGGTAGCGGATATAAGCCCAATAAGCATTTCCATAGTGCAATCGAGAAGTACGGATGGGATGGATTCTACCATATAGTGTTTAGAACCCAATTATCTAAAGAAGAGGCTGCCAGCATGGAACAACGACTCATTGCTTCATACAAGGCGAATGATCCATCATATGGTTACAATAACTCCAAAGGAGGGGAGGGTGGCAACAATCAAGGCAAAAACAGTGGTACCTTGGAGTACTTCAGGGAGAACAGTAGAAAGTACTACGAAGCACATAGAGAAGCACACATCTCCGGGGTGTGTGCCTACCAAAAAGCTCATTATGAAGCACATAGAGAAGAAAAGCGTGCCTACTATGAAACACATAGAGAAGAAAGGTGTGCCTACCAAAAAGCTCATTATGAAGCACATAGAGAAGAAAAGCGTGCCTACAATCGAGAATACTATGAAGTGCATAAAGAAGAACGTAAAACTAAAGAGAAAACCAAGAGAGAACGCAAAAAACTTTCAAAATCAGAATAAGTGATTATTATTTAATTATAAAGTAACAAAGAACCATATGACCGACATAGAGATACTTGCCACCAACGTATGGAACTGGAACACAACGCGAAATAAGACTGTGAAACGACTCAACAAGGAGATACAAAGTCTCCCTGAAGACGTTCGGATAGAGTTCATAGTTGATTGGTTCCGGAAGAAATGTCCCGACATTGAATCAGCTCCAAGTCTCATACCACACGAAGAATGGGATATCCCCGGACTTGTAGGCACCAGCGAGAACCAGCTGTTCCATCCTCACTACCAGGATGTCGTTAATTATCACTTACGTAAAGGAGATAAGCGACACGATATCCTGATGGTGTTTGAGTGCTCAAACCACAAACCATATTCGCATAACATAGTGTATGCATGGTACATGAGAACGTTTGGTGACTATTGCGACTTCGCCTTGGCCGACTATGGTCTCATCCCTATGTCTATGTCTGAGTACTATCCGTACAGAATGGACGAATGGAACCACTTCGCAGAAGGTGAGTATGGATCCTGGATCTATCGTGAGGCATCCAAACTGAACTACCAGGAGGTGATGGACGCCTACGGATACAAGAAGGTGTTGGTTGTCATGCAGCACGCTCACCCGCGCCGCTACCTCAAGGAACTGGCTGAGACAGACCAGCGTATCGTTCTCGTTTTGAACGATGAAACTGATAAGATCATACAAGATAAATATTCATTCGGCAAATGCGGCATCTGGATCATGCGTATGTTGATGTTCTCTGAGACACATCAATGGGTTGCTGAGGCTGTCAGAGATGCAGTCCAAGAGCTGTCACAATCCGACATGGCAAGGCTTACCGCTATCGCCGATGAGTACAAGAAAGATGTTGCCAATCGCAAGTGTGATGGTCGTTATGCTGGCGCTCGACTGAAAGAACAAGGTCTCATACCAGACACCAGCATCGCTGAATATCCATATGGTATCAAAGAACGGTTTGTAAAACAAGGATATCCACTCACTGAAAATAGGGTGAGTAAGATCATTGGCAATCGAGCACTCCCTCTCCTGAAGGCCTGGAAAGTGAACCACGACTCGCCCGTGATCCCTTGTGGGTGGGTACTGTGGTGGATAAGAACACAGAAAACCAGTCTTACTCCAGCCGACTACTGTCACACCTGGTCCGCTGACTACTGGACTGTACGCAAGGTCCTCGATGAGACACTCCCGATGGTGACATCCGACCAAGGCAACCCGTTCTACTATGACCCCAAAGCCCTAGATAGCACCCAGGCAAAAGAGATAGCCGATGGGTATTATAAAGAGTTCCATCCGTGAGCGAACAATCGAATAAAAAAAACCCCAACGACATATGATCCTAATCGCAATCCTATCAGCAAACAACGAACCCTTCCAATCGTGTACCAACCACCTGATCAAAGGATACGGCTCCTGTCCTGGCGTTGAAGTCCTATCCTACGTGGGGGGTGCCGATGCACCGTACCTGGAAGGTCACACACTACATCTACCCTGCCCTGACTCAGATACTATCCGGAAACAGGAACTGATGTTGGAGTGGGTCAGAGCGAACAGGCCGGGCACATACTGGATAGTCAAACAGAATGCATCGACAGTTGTCAACCTCCGACTGCTGACTGACGCCATCTACACCGGCGCGTTGAGTCAGGAATGTATCTACTGTGCCTTCCCGATGTACATGAACATCGACAATATCCGTTACAACTTCCCAATGGGCAACTTCACTGTCCTCCACTACGACCTGATAGATCCTATCCTTCGAAACTATAGACAGAACTGCCCACGCGTCACTACCGATGATGTCTACTTGGGTAAGGTGTTGGAGGCAGCCTGTATCAGGATAGAGTCATTATCAGCCTACTCGATGGAGTCTCACATCCACACCATGTTCAGTTCGTTCCCTGGCTACAAGCCCATCGAACACATCAAAGATACCTTCTCTGCCTACTTGAAGATCTCAGATCCGACCACACGCCCGGATGGTGCCTGGGGTATGCCAGCAGATCCTCTCATCCGGACTCAATATGAACCACAACTGATCGACTTGTTATTCCAACTGTACAAATAAACCCCATAGATCAACATGAACGACATCCAACTTCCAGAGCCGCAGATCAAGCACTTCGTGGACTGGTGCCTTGCTCGTGGTGGCAATATAGCGAACACTAGATTCGATCAGTTCACACCCATGTTCCCGTCTTGCTGTAACCCAAGTATCTACTATGACCCAACTATCGGCCGCTTTCGCCTGATTCAACGGGTCATATCATACACACTCCACGCCTCCTCTACTGGCAACAACTGGACTGAGTACGGTCCCTTACACTACATCATCCCACAGGAGAGATGGGACTGGCTGGAGACCAAGAACTACTATGGCGAGTGTGTCGACCCCCTGATCGACTCTTGGAACTTCCGTGAGATACAGATGCAGCCACGTCAGCAACAATGGTCTTTTCGTGGATTAGAAGACGCTCGTATCTACAACCAGGATGGAGACATACTGGCGATTGGTGTTCGCCGTGATGACAACCCTACTGGTATCGGTCGAATGAACGCCGTCTCTTTATCCATCACAGACCAGGAAGTCAAGGAAGAGAAAACAGTAAAAATCAAGGCACCAGGCGATGATACAGCCTACTGTGTTAAGAATCAGTCTATTATAACCAACCTACCACACTGCCTGATTGACACTTTCAACCCGCTGCATATCATACACTGGGATAACTGTGGTAGAGTTGAGACTGTAGTCAAGAAGGACAAGGTCATGGGTTTAGCAGATAGCAAATACGACATGTACCGCGGTTCATCTCAAACCATCCCGTTCAACAATGGAGGACATCTCACTATCGTACACACCTGTACCCTTTACTATACAGGGAACAACAGGAAGTTTGCTCGCTACCTACATCAGTTCATTGAATATGACGAACACTGGAACATCAAACGTACCTCGCCCCTGTTCTCTTTCAACGACTTCTATGTAGAGTTCTGTTGCGGGTTGACTCAAAAAGATGATAACCTCTACATTTCCTTTGCCTTACAAGACAACTGTTCCTTCATCCTTCAGACTACCGTTCAAGACATTAACGCTTTCCTGGATGGTGCCGTTACCGACACCGCAGGTACCGGCATCTGGTCCTCCACTCCGGATTTAGATGTCATGTACGAAACAGCAATGTACTGCTATCGCAGAAAAGACTACGCTGGTGCATACACATGGTTCTCTCGCATCGTAGACCTCACAGAAGACACCACCAGATTGAACTACGACTCTCGCTTTATGATGGCACGCTGTGTTGCCGACATGGGTCACCGAGACAGCAGTGAGTTAGGCTTGTGGTATAGGTGCATAGACTCCGACTCCACACGCCGGGAGGGGTACTATGCACTCTCTATGTACTACCACTGTCGAGGTAACCACGCTGCAGCCGAACACTATCTCCACTCTGCCCTACAATGCACCAACCCAATGCCATTGGTCTACTACGACACAGCGGGCTTGGAGAACATATACAGGTGGGTCATCCGTGAATCACCACATTATGAACTCATTCAGGATCACTCTCTCGCTTCACGTAAGGTGTTCTAAACGTAACAAAATCAAGGGTTTTTTGAAAGAGTCCTTAAAATAATTTCCATTTCTTTTATTATTATATCAATATCAATATCAGGAATCAAATAAACTAGATACAATGAAACGAAATTCTGTAACCATACTCGATGAACGCAATACGCTCAAGACCGAGCTTCGTTCTCTGATCGAGACTGCCCGCGAAGAGAAACGCGAGCTGACCGAACAGGAGGAGGGTCGTATTGAGGAAATCAAGAAAGAAATCAAAAACCTGGAAGACGAGCTGACCGAACTTGAATCCAAGCGGGATGCTGATCCGGATCCAGATAAAGAAAACGAAAATAAAGAAAATCAAAGATCTATGAAGAAAAATTTCAGCATCCTCTCCGCCATTCGTAGCGTAGTCGATAACAAGAACTTCGATCCTATTACCAGTGCCATGATTCAGGCCGGTAAGGAGGAAATGCGCGGTATGTCCATCAGCGGACAGATTCAGCTCCCTGTCGAGCAACGCACTATCACAGTCACTGGTCAGAACGGAGAACACGACGACGTGGTCAGTACCGATCTCTACAACGTTCTCGAACCCCTCCAGAACCGTCTCGTCCTGGCTCAGGCCGGCGCTCGTTTCCTGACTGGCCTCGTTGGTGATGTCCAGTTCCCGATCATGAGCAATGGTAACGTTGCCTGGGAAGGTGAGGTCACCGAGGCAGACGACCTTGGTACTATTTTCTCCAGCGTGAAGCTCCAGCCCAAGCGTCTTTCTGCAACCATCGAGGTCTCTAAGCAGTTCATCATGCAGGACAGCGTTGGTGCCGAGAACGCCATCCGTAACGAACTCGTCAATGCTATCGCACAGAAGCTTGAGAGTACTATCCTTGGCGATGAGGTTGGTTCCACTACCAAGCCCCAGGGTATTTTCTACAGCAATGACGCTGGTCTACAGCAAATCACCAGCTTCGCAGAGCTCTGCGCGCTGGAAGCCGATCTCGAGTACGATAAGATTTACGATAAGGTATACGTGCTCAGTCCTCACGCCAAAGCACACCTTCGCAGCATGATCAAGGGCACTAATAACACCGGTATGATCATGGAGAATGGTGAGGTCGATGGAACCCCTGCTTACTTCACTGGTATGATTCCTGCTGAAGCTGGAGCTGTTGGTGACTTCAGTCAGATGGTGATCGGTCAGTGGGGCGGCCTGGATATCACGGTCGACCCGTACACCAAGGCTAAGAACGCCACTATCGTGTTGACTATCAATGCATGGTTCGATGCCAAGGTTCTTCGTCCTGAAGCAATCCGCACTTTCGAGATTCCTACTGTCGACGATGGCGGCGAAGATGGCGGCGAGGGTTGATAAATAACAACACACCGCTACAACACGCTACAACACAACACGGGGGCTCCTCCGGGAGCCCTCTTCTTTCACTACAAATAAACAAAAAGCAACGCAATGTATACCACCCTGGCAATGATCAAGAAACAGTGTAACATAGATACTCACTTCGAAGATGACGATGAGTACCTGATGTGGTTATACCTTGTCGCCGAGGCTACTGTACAGGCTGACCTGTGTGTCAACCTCGAAGACCTTGAAGACTCGGACCATAACCTACCTGCTCCTGTCGTCCATGCCATGCTGTTATACATCGCTGAACTCTACGCCAACAGAGAGGTCAACGTAATAGGTGCCACACCCACGCTCACTCCTCTCGGTTACTCATACCTTCTCGACCTGTACCGCAACTATTCCGACACTACATCACAAGACTTTTACAACGAGGTACTCAACTCAGTCATCCAACGACTCTATATCGAGGAATCTACTGGCCGTCTCATACTGGATGTCGATCCAAAGCTTTATACCGGCTTAAAAGGTAAGGCCATCAAACGTATTGAAGATTCTCTGATGATAGATGCCGGCAAACTATATGCAATGAAGTAATAAAGCAACAAGAAAGATGCGCAGCGGACTCCTGACAGAAAAGATAGACGTATACCGTCCCACCATCGCCACTAACGCCTATGGTGAGCAGACACTAACACCAGCGTTCCTGTATTCAACCAGGGCCAGGTTGGTAGTACACCGCTCTTCCAGGGAGAACGTGGATGGTGCATCTTCCATGCCTGGAACCATAACTATACAGGTCCGACACTACCACGACATTCAGAAAAACGATATAGTCGAATACAACAACGTCCAGTACCAAGTAACATCAGTCCAACCATTAAAGCAAGAGATGTGCCAAGAGGTCACCCTCAACACCATCTCCAATGATACCTTGACCAACCGAGATGAGCGCTGAATTTGAATGCAACATAGAAAGAGTGTACGATCAGTTCAAGAAACTCTCTACACAGGAGATGCGCCGGGCGTTACGCACAGGTATACGTAAAGGTATCTTAATGCTTCGTAATCAAGCTCGTAAGACATTCAGGAGCATGTTCCCCAGTGGCGCTGTCAGGAATGTCAAGTACACAGACCGCCTGATAGATGGCATCCGGGCAACCAAGGTGAAGGAGCACAACAGTGAGATGGTGGGTTACGTACTAGCTACCTCTAACCGCAGGATGGGTTCTGGTTCATATCGCTTGGTGTTCCTGGAAGGTGGTACTGTAGATCGTCAGACTCGTAAAGGATACAACAGAGGTCGGATCACCGCCTCCTACTTCTTCACTTCTGCGATCGCCTCGAATCAATTGCGTTACAAGTCAGTCGTAGTCAATGAGATACAAAAGACAATAGATAAGATCAATCAAAAGAACATCCACTGAATAAATGAAACCAATAACCACCGCCACCCGTTGGCTCACCGAACAGCTGAAGACCCACTTCGACAGGGTATATCCGCTATGTGCCGTAGCCGGGACTGATGTGCCATTCATTATCTACCGCCGAGTGGGTGCTATGGATCGTGTTGCTACCAAGGACGGTTGGTCAGGCACAGAGATCAGTTACGAGGTGGAGGTGGTGACCGATACATACAAGGATGGGTTGGAGTTACTGGATGATGTCATTTACAACTTGGTCCACAACAGCACCGACCAACATCAGGTAGTCATTTCGAACACATCGGAACTGTTCGATGATCAGCAAAACTTATATATTCAACAAATTCAATTGGTTCTACAAGAACAAAAATAAATCACCAGATAACCATGCCAACAACACCTAAAACCATCAAGAAGGGCGATGATCTTATGCTTTTCATCCCTAACGGTTCGAACGGATATAAGAGCATTGCATACGCCACCAGCCACACTCTGACGATGAGCGCAGAGACTGTGGATGTAAACACTAAGGACCACGGCGAGTGGGGTTCCACTACTGTGAACAAGATCTCTTGGTCTATCACCTCCGAGAACCTCTACACAGATGAGGACTATGACACCCTGTTCGATGCTATGATTGCCAAACAGCCTCTACAGGTAGTCTTCGGTGCCAAGAAGGAACCCAAGACGGTCATCGTAGCCGACGGAGATGCCGAGAACTACACTCCAGCCAACACAGACGCCGCATCCAAGAACGCATACATGAAGACCGGTAAGGTTCTCATTACCAGCCTCACAGCCAACACCCCCTCGGGTGAGAACGCTACTTAC
>Ga0310697_10001057_pt1 | contig 33695 bp, 28 predicted proteins | sample 172DNAGHGlowgp2_FD_203883 | JGI IMG/M metagenome (GOLD analysis project Ga0310697, IMG submission 203883) | Sheep rumen microbial communities from Palmerston North, Manawatu-Wanganui, New Zealand - 1728 DNA GHGlow gp2 (v2) (version 2) | ecosystem: Host-associated > Mammals > Digestive system >... | reverse complement strand
CCCTCGGGGGTGATGTCCATCACACCCATCTCGGTGATAATCATGTTGACCTGACCAGCAGCGGTAAGGGGAAGAGTGCACTCCTTCAAGATCTTGGGGTTGCCCTTCTGGGTGTGCTCCATGGTGAGGATCACACGCTTGGCACCGACCACGAGGTCCATAGCACCACCCATACCGGGAGCCATCTTGCCAGGAATAATCCAGTTGGCGAGGTTGCCTTTCTCATCGACCTGCAAGGCGCCCAGGAACGACACGTTCACATGGCCGCCGCGGATGATAGCGAACGACGTTGCCGAGTCAAAGGTGCAGGCACCAGGATTCAGCGTGATAGCACCACCACCGGCGTTGATGAGGTTCTTGTCCTCCTTGCCCTCTTCGGGCGTGGGGCCCATACCCATAGCGCCGTTCTCGGTCTGCAACGTTACCGAAACGCCATCGGGCAGATAGTTAGGAATTAAGGTAGGGATACCAATACCCAGATTCACTACATCACCGTCGTGCAGCTCCTTAGCAGCACGTTTTGCGATGACTTCTCTCATTTGATATTTATCCATAATAGTACAATTTTGAGATTAATTATGTTTTTAAAAAGTTATTGTATTCTATTATTATCTATCTCAAGATTATCGACCAGCAATTCTCTAATCACCAATCACCAATCTCTAATCACCAATCACCAATCTCTAATCACTCAACTCTAAACCTCAAGTTTCAGACATCTGAAACTTGAATCATTTCATGCCTCTCTTGACCATCTCCTGCACGACGAACGAAGCCACATCGTCGGCATAGGTGTTCATACCGAAACCGGCATCAAAGCCCAGCTCCTTGGCCAACTCATGAGTCACGCGTGCACCGCCACAGCAGCATATCATCTTGTCGCGCAGGCCCTCGGCCTCCATCAGCTCGATGAACTCGGTCATGTTCTTGATGTGCACGTCCTTCTGGGTCACCGTCTGCGAGACGAGCAACGCATCGGCATGCAGTTCAATGCCCTTGGCGATAAACTCGTCGTTAGGCACCTGCGAACCCAGATTATAGGCCTCGATCATCTCGTAGCGCTCCAGTCCGTAGTGGCCGGCATAGCCCTTCATGTTCATGATGGCATCGATGCCCACGGTGTGGGCGTCGGTACCTGTCGAAGCGCCGACGATAACGATCTTGCGGCCGATGTTCTCCTTGATGTACTCATCGGTCTCATACATGTCCATCGTGTTGCTCTCAACCTTGGGAACATAGATGGTGCTGTAATCTACCGTGTGAGTGCAGCTGCCATAGCAGTTGAAGAAAGTGAAGCCGGGAGTCAATTCCTTGTAGAAGACCACGCTGGGATTCTCCAGACCCATCTTGCGGAGTAACTGTTTGGCGGCCTCTACCGCCTCGGCGCCACAGGGCACGGGAAGGGTGAAGCTGAGCTGCACCTTACCGTCGTTCATCGTGTCACCGTATGGTTTTATCTTGGTGAAGTCTAAGGTTTTGTCAAAATCCTTAGCTTCCATGCTATATAAACCTTCGCTCATAGTCGTATAGTAACCTTAATTATAATGTATTCTATTATCTCTTACCCTTCATCAGTTCCACAAACGGGTTGTAGTAGTTCTCACCCTTCATGGTAACACCTGACAGGCCCTTGCCACCGTTCTTGGGACGCTTCACGTCACCGAAGATACCCTTCTCCAGGGCGGTGAACAAGCCTTCCTTGGTGATTTCCTCCAGCAACTTGATGGTGTTGCCCAGCACTTCCTTGACACGGTTGCGGCAGATACCGCCCTCGACAAACTCCATCTCCTCGCCGATGCTCTTCATGTTGTTGAAGATGTACTTGGCGTTCTCGATAGAGAGGTAGCGGTCACTCATGAACGGCGTGTGGATGGCCTCGGTGGGCATACCCAGCAACTGGATGCCCTGGTGGGTCCAGATACCAATCATGTTGAACAGCGCATCCTGGATGTGGCCACGGAAGATGTTGCCCGTCATGAACTTCGTCGGGGGCATGTACTTCAGCGTAGCCTTGGGGAAGATCTCGCGGGTCATCTGTGCCTGAGCCAGCTCCAGCAGGAAACCGTTCTCCAGCATGGGATCCATCTCGAAGGCGTGTCCCAGACCCATCTGCTCCTCGGGCAGGCCAGCCATGAGGGCCAGCTGCTCGTTGATGAGGTCCGAAGCCAGCACCGTGTGGGCTGCCTCGACAGCATCGGCAGTGGTCAGGTAGTTGTCCTCACCGGTGTTGATAATCACACCGGCAAAACCGTTGATGATGCGGCTCATGTACTGGTCGATGAGCGTGCGCTGCATGTTGATGTCGCGGAACAGGATACCATACAAGGCATCGTTCAGCATCACATCCAGACCCTCAAAGGCACCCATGATAGCAATCTCGGGCATACACAGGCCTGAGCAATAGTTACACAGGCGGATGTATCGTCCCTGCTCCTCGCCCACCTCGTCAAGCGCCTTGCGCATGATGCGGAAGTTCTCCTGGGTAGCGAAGGTGCCACCGAAGCCCTCGGTCGTCGCGCCATAGGGCACATAGTCCAGCAGACTCTGGCCAGTGGTACGGATCACGGCGATAACATCTGCACCCTGACGGGCACCGGCCTGAGCCTGAACCACGTCCTCATAGATGTTACCGGTTGCCACGATGATGTACAGATAGGGCTTGGGACCCTCGCCGATTGTCTCGAGGTAGTGCTCACGGCGAGCGCGGCGGGCACGGATGCGGGCCATGCTCTCGTCGACAACAGGCTGCAAGGCATCAGCGATCTGCTTGGGATCACGGGTGACAACCTTGGTGATGTCCAACTCGTCCTTAGCTACTTTCTCGGCAATCTGTTGGGGTTTCAATCCCGTCTGAATCATGGCATTGGCGATGAAGAACAAGGCGCCCTCATTCAACACGCCCTTGTCTTTCAGGGCTTCAACAACCACATTGGGCAGTGGCACGTCATTGTCATCAACACCGTCGATGCCCATCAAGCGGCACAGGGTGCGCTCGACGGCAACCGTCGTGTATTGTTCTACAAAGGACTGCACATCCTCTGCAATGCCTTTGGCAAGACCTCTGGCATACTCAACTTTTTCAAAATCTAGTCCTAACTTGCTCTTTTGCATAGTGTATATAGTATATAGTGTGATGTCATTATTCTTGTTGACTGGAGGTCTCCAACAGAGTCCTTGCGGTCGTTATCCACTCGTTGTCAATGCCCAGGCTCTCGGCGATGTTGAGGGCCTCATGGGGCACCTCGCCATCTTGCACCTCGACCAGTTGATAGTCCATTGTGCCGTTCTCGAAGCCCTTTACCCGCAGGCAACGGGCACTTCCCGGCTCTATATCATAGTGCGTTGTCATGATCAGGCTCATGTCCCTGCCTGCCAACACCTGGAGCAGTGCTGTCACGAGGGCAGTGCCCTCGGTGGGATTGGTAGTGCGGGCCGGCTCGTCAATCAACGCCAGTATCTTCTTATTCTCGCGCGATGCCTTGATGACGGCATCGATATTCTGCATCTCGGCGGCAAACGACGACAGGCCTTTCTCGACCGACTGCTCGTCACCGATGCAGAAGTGTATCTCGTCTTTCACGGCAATTTGGGCCGAAGCCGCGGGAATGCCGAACCCGAATTGGTAAAGCAGTTGACACAGGGTCAACGTCTTCAACACCACGGTCTTGCCTCCCATATTGGCACCCGTGATGAGGGTGGGCTGCTGCCCGAAAGCGATATCCACCGGCTGGAATTCACGGCCACGACCGGCAAGTGCCTCTTTGACCTGAGGGTGGAACATCGCCTGATAATGTGTGGCGCCATCATTGGAGGGAGCGGGAAGACACAGACCCATCTGCCTTATCTGCATGGCCTTGGCAAGATCCACATCAATGCGGGCCAGGGCCTGCTGGGCCTGCTCGACAGCAGTCGCAAAGGGGTACAACTGCCGACTTAAATCCTCACGAACTCCTGCCTCCAATTCATTGGCTTGCAACAACAGGTCTTCCTGCTGCTCGGGATGCTGCCGCATCTGGATGCGCAGGTCCTTCAGTTGGGCGCAATAGGAATCATATATATAAAATGTGGCTATCTTCATCCCGTCGGGGTCAAGGATGTTGATGACCTCGTCAAGGGCGGGAATCGCCACGACCTCATCCATCGCCTGCTCATGCAGCAACCGCGCCACATCGGTTGCCAGGATGGCGAGGTGCTTGACCTCAAACAGCTCGATATCATCAAGCACGGCATGGTTGTGCAGGTTCTTGACAGTGGTGCGGATGTCCTTCAAGGCCTGCAGTTTGAACAACAATGTGTCGAGACGAGTCCTATCGACTTGCTCGACAAAAACAGTGAAACGATGCAACTCATCATAATAGGCCTCAATCTCTTCTACCCTACTCATCATGGGCGAATCAAGAAGCCAGCGTCGCGCAAAACCCGACTGCAAATCCAGCTGGTCGAGCATATAGCGGATGCCGCAAGGCGATTCTATGACATTCTTCAGTTGCACGGTTGGTTGTTCTTTAATAAATCGTAAACTGGAAGCTGGATGGCTTCCGAGAGTCGATCGCACAGGGTGTCCGAGTCAAGGACATAGCCACTGGGCGACGTGGGGTTGACGGTAACGGCGATGAGCCTGCTCTTCTGCAGCACCCGGATGCGTCCACCTGCCTTGAGGAAGAGACGGAACTGCTGAGGGGTGACAAAAATCTTGGTGAAATCCCTCACCACCAGTTCCACCTGCTTGAGACTCTTGTTCTTCCTCACCTTCTCGAGGAAACTGTCAACGAGGGCACCAGCCACATATAGTGTTTCACAGCCCTCCATCCCCTCGAAGTGGATATCCTTGGACAAAGAGGTCATCGTGTCCAGAGAATGCAGGTCTCCTTCCTTATCGATGAACCACAGGCCCTTGTCAAGCGGAGAGAGTCGCTGGAGCCTGTCATCATCAGCGAGGTCCAGGTTGATAAGGTCCACCACATGGGCGGTCTTGCTCACCAGGGTGCTGAGGTTTGCCGAATAGGCGGCTCCCGTGGCTAGAATCATCGACTGGCTCACTGCAGGCGATGCCGAACTCATACGCGACAAGGCACCGTCAATGATGACCAGGTCGATGCCGAAGCGTTGCTGCATCTCGTCCATCCAACGCCTGAGGCTGCTGGCCGACGAGGGGCCCGAGAGGAGGATTTTGCCTCCCGTGAGCGCCTTGGCGGTCACTACCCTACCCAGCGATGTGCTCTCGTCACTCACGTCGATGAGTTCCGACGTCAGCCGTCGCTGGCGGTAGTGAGCCTCACTGGTGCCGAAGTACATCCCCTCGCGAAGGACGATTTCGGGCTTCTGGGTGCGGGTCACCTGGTCCACGGTCTCTCCATCAATGCCGATCGAGGTCACGGCGATGCGTTTGGTCTGGACGGGCATGTGGTCAAGTACATATTTCAGGCACTCGGTCTTGCCTGTGTTCTTCTCCAGACCGACGATAGACAAGCTATCGTACCGCAATATGTCATCGATGAAGGGAAGCACTGCGTCAAAACAAGTCAGTTCCCTGTGGAGACTCGCCATGTGGCGCATCTCCACAGGAACTGGCATCATGTCTTACTTCTTGTTGCGGACCTCATTGCGCTCATGACGCTTTAGCGCCTTGGGCTCAATGTTCATGCGCTCGCCCTCAAGCAGCGAGATTACGCCATCGACAGCCTTGTCGGCAGCCACCTGTTCCTTGGCACGGGCAGCCTGGCACTCGGGGCAGTTGCACTCGCTGTGATACTCGGTGGGCTCGGTATAGGTGGTGATCACGCCCTCGAAGTTGCGCAGTACCACACGGCCGGGAGCCTGTGAGATGATGTACTGGGGCATGACAGGCGTCTTGCCGCCGCCACCGGGAGCGTCCACCACGAAGGTAGGCACGCAGTAGCCGCTGGTGTGACCGCGCAGGCCCTCGATGATCTCGATACCCTTACTGACGGGGGTGCGGAAGTGCTCCAGACCCATCGACAGGTCGCACTGGTAGATGTAGTAAGGACGTACACGGATCTTGACAATCTCATGCACGAGCTTCTTCATCACGTGGACGCAGTCGTTCACGCCACGCAGCAGCACGCTCTGGTTGCCCAGGGGGATACCGGCGTTGGCGAGCATCTCGCATGCACGGCTCGACTCGGGAGTCACCTCATTGGGATGGTTGAAGTGGGTATTGATCCAGATGGGATGATACTTCTTCAACATATCGCACAACTCAGGCGTGATGCGCTGCGGGCAAACCACTGGAGTACGGGTACCCAGGCGGACGATCTCCACGTGAGGAATCTTCCTCAGCTCCGAGATAATGTATTCCAGGCGCTTGTCGCTCACCATGAGGGCATCGCCACCAGACAGCAGGACGTCGCGAACCGTCGGGGTGTTGCGGATATACTCCAGTGCCTTCTCGATGCGGTCCATACCACACTCGTTGTCGGTCTGGCCGGCAAAGCGGCGACGGGTGCAGTGACGGCAGTACATCGAGCACATGTCGGTGATGAGGAACAGCACGCGGTCGGGATAACGATGGGTCAAGCCGGGCGTGGGAGAATCCTCGTCCTCATGCAGCGGGTCGAGCAAGTCGGCAGCAGCCTGATGGGTCTCCAGACCCGTGGGGATGCACTGACGGCGAATGGGATCGTGGGGATCATCGGGATTGATGAGGCTCAGGTAATAGGGCGTGATAGCCATGCGCAGGGTTTTGAGGGTCTGCTTGACACCCTCTTCCTCCTCGGCGGTCAGTTTCACGTATTTCTTGAGTTCCTCAAGGGTCTCGATGCGGTTTTTCACCTGCCACTTCCAGTCATTCCACTGTTCGTCGGTGACATCGGGGAACATCTGTTTTCTTCTTGATTCTACCATAATGGTTGATGATTGTTCATGCTGTCAGGGGCATGATGGACTCATGCCCCATCGGCATCTAGATTGTTGATTAGGCGTACAGTTCCTCAAAGATCTTGCGCAGCTCGGGGCACTCGCGCAGCTCCTGCAAGGTAAAGTCAGCATGGCCCTTGGTATAGCCGTTACCGATGATCATGTTCACGTCGGCACCGATACCCTCGGCACCCAGAGCAGCCTTGGTGAAGCTGGTGGCCATCGAGAAGAAGTAAACGATACCGTCATCCTTGGTGCACAGCACTGCGGTCATCTCGCAATCGGGCACGTTCACGCAGTTGATGGTGGTGTCGGCCATCTTGCCGTCGGTCAGCTTGTAAACCAGCTCGTAAACCTCAACGGGAGTCATACCGGCAACGCTCTCGACAACGTCACAGAAGCCGAGGTCCTTGATGCGCTGGGTCGATTTGGGGCTGTTGGCGAGACCGATTACCTTACCGGTAACGCCTACGCGCTTCTTAGCCTCATAGCAGCAGAGCATACCGCTCTTGCCACCGGCACCCAGGATAACAACGTTCTGGCCATACTGGCACAGCTTAGCGGTCTGAGCGGGAGCACCGGCAACGTCGAGTGCGCTCAGGGCGAGCTTCTCGGGCATGTCATCGGGAATCTTGGCATAGATACCGCTCTCGAACAGGATAGCCTTACCCTTGATGTCCACCTGGTCTACGTCGGCGCGGATCTCGAGGATCTCGTCGATGCGTAGCGGGGTCAGTGACAGCGATACGAGGGTAGCGATGCGGTCGCCCTCCTTCAGATCGATCTTGCCCTTGAGGGCATCACCGATCTTCTCTACCTTACCCAGGAGCATACCACCCGAACCGGTGCGACGGTTACGGTGCTTGCCCTGCAACTCAACGTTGAGGAGCATCTCCTTCTTGATCTCTTCCATTACCTCGGCCTCGTTGTTGGGATCCTTGGCCTGCTGCTTAGCATAGTTGTGGATGTCGGTGAACGAAGCGGAGTCAATATTCAGGGTCTGTACATCGATGAGGATCTCGTTGTCATAGATCTCGTCCATGTTGTTGTCCAACTTGTTGGCGGGCTGAGGAAGAATGCCCTTGGGCTCGATTACTCGGTGCGTACCGAATCTGTTTCCGTGTTTCTGCATTGTTTTAATTTGGTTTAAAGTGTTAAACGATTATTGATTTGTTTGTGTTAAAGTCGTTAGGGTCTTTAAAGTCCTTAAGGTCCTTAGGGTCTTTACGGTCCTTAAGGTCGTAGAGGGTTAGTTGCGCTTGGGAAGGCCGAGGATTTCACGGGCCTCGTCGCTGGTAGCGATGGGACGACCCAGTTCCTTGGCGATGCGAACCACCTTCTCAACGAGCTCGCCATTGCTCTTGGCAAGCACGCCCTTAGAGAGGTAGAGGTTGTCCTCAAAGCCCACACGCACGTTACCGCCCATGGCGATAGCGGCAGCAGCCATCGGGAAGGCGTGGCGACCGACACCCGTCACGGTCCAAGTTGAACCGGCGGGGATGCCGTTCACGAGCCAGCACAGGTTGGCTACAGTGGCAGGAGTACAGCCGGGAACGCCCAGCACGAAGTTGAACTGCATGGGGTTGCCAGGAACCTCACCCTTGCGGGCCATGGTCAGGATGGTGTCAAGGTGGCCCATCTCGAAACACTCATACTCGGGCTTGATGCCGCGCTCAATCATGCGCTTGCCGAAGGCACGCATCGTGGGCATCGTGTTGTCAAAGATCTCGTCGCCAAAGTTGCAGGTACCGCAGTCGAGCGTTGCCATCTCGGGCAGCGGGGTCGTGTCGGTCGACTGCAGGCGCTCGTCGGGGGTCATACCCACGGCTCCGCCGGTCGAGGGAATCAAGATGACGTTGGGGCACACCTTGAGGATAGCCTCTTCACATTCCTGGAAGCGGGCACGGTCCTGGGTGGGCGTACCGTCGTCCCAGCGCACGTGCAGGTGGACGATGGCTGCGCCGGCATCAACAGCCGACTTGGCCTCGCGTACGATTTCTTCTACGGTATAGGGCACATTGGGATTCTGCTCCTTGGTGACCTCGGCGCCACAGATAGCGGCAGTGATAATCAGTTTATCCATTTTTCTGTTGTCAGTTTTGTCCTTGTTTTTTGGTCACGACGATGTCGTGGCACAGGGAACCGTTATTTATTTGCGCTGGCATTTTTTAGGAGTTACACAGGTGCCTGATGCACGGCAAACGACGATGGGCTCGTCAAGGATGTCGGCAGCCGAGTCCGAGATGTCGGGACGGGCCTGGGCAACCTTGCGGGCCTCGAACACCATGTGGCGTGAGGTGTTACCCTCGCGGTCAATCCAACCCTCGGCCTCGATGAAGTCACCAGCATATACAGGTGCCAGGAATTCGATATTGTCATAGGCGCAGAAGAGTCCCTCATCGCCGTCACGCATAATCAACAGCTCGGTAGCCACGTCACCGAAGAGGTGTACCATGTGTGCTCCGTCAACCAAGTTACCGCCGTAGTGGGCGTCCTTTGCGCTCATGCGCAGTCTGATCATTGTCTTGTATTCCATGATTTTTTTTAGGGTTTTAAGTTTTCAGTTGTAAGTCGTAAGTAATAATTGCATTGCCTGGAATCACTCATGTGATAGGTAATAATGCTTAAAACTAAAAACTTACAACTTAAAACTATTTATTTCTCTACATAGATGCCATCAACATAGATACCTGAAGCGTGAACGTGCTCGGGAGCAATCTCACCCACGGGAACCAGCTTCTCGGCCTCAACGACTACATAGTCGGCAGCGGTCGCCATCAGCGGGTTGAAGTTGTTGGTGGTGCCCAGGAATACCATGTTACCAAACTCGTCAACGATGTTGGCGCGCAGGAAAGCGATGTCGGCACGCAGGGGTTTCTCCAGCAAGTAGTCCTTACCATCAACAGTAACGATATCCTTGCCATCGGCCATGATGGTGCCCAGACCAGTGGGAGTCAACACGCCACCCAAGCCAGCACCTGCTGCACGGATGCGCTCGGCCAGAGTGCCCTGGGGAACGTACTCGACGATGAGGGTGCCCTCATTCTTCTGGAGTGCGGTCTGCTTGTTGGTACCCGTGTGAGATACGATAGCCTTCTTAACCTGGTGATTGCTGACCAACTTGCCGTGAGCCACCTCGTCATAGGCGGTGTCATTGGCAATGATAGTGAGGTCCTTAACACCCTTTTCTACAATGGCGTCGATGATCTGGGTGGCACTGCCATTACCCAAGAAACCGCCAAACATAATAGTCATGCCGTCCTGTACTTTTTCAACGGCTTGTTCCAATGTGATTTGTTTGTTCATAATGTTTATGTTTTGGAATAATTTGGTTTATGTCATAATTGGCTGCAAATATAGAAAAAAATCCCCAATTTCAGACCTTTCAACGCCACTTTTTATCAACATTTTATCTATGTAATAGATAACTGCAATAATGACAGCACTTTGACTCCCGAATTCGGGTATTTTTTAACACTATTTGAATTTTGAAGAAAAAAACATTTCCTAAGGCAACGATAGCCCGACATAATAATTTTTAAAAAATACACGTTTTTTGTTTTTTATTTCAATCAATCATAGTAACTTTGCAATAGGTCTCAAAGCATCGAGACCACTCACGCTGAACGAAACGCATACTCCTGACACACAGGAGAGTATATATTTTTTTGTTTGTTTAACCAATTATTAATTACCTAACAAGATGAAACAACTAGTTTTTACACTTGCGACTCTGTTTGCGAGCTTGTGCATGAATGCCCAGACGCCCTCGGTCGATTATACCGTCGATGAGGTGGGTACCGATTTTATCACCATCACGTTCACGCCCAACGATGCTGTGGCAGGGTACGCCTTCTGTCTGTTTGAAGCAGGTACTGCCGAGCAGCAGTTTGCCATGTTCGGTCCGTGGATGGGCTTCCAGACCATGGGCGACATGGTCAGGGGTTGGGGAATCACCCAGACCGAGGCCTACCAGTACACCTGGACCAATCAGTCACCGGGCAAGGACTATGAAATTTACGTGCAGTGCTGGGATGACAACGGAGAGGATGCCGACATGATCATCATCCCCGTGACAACAGCCAACATGGGAGGCGCCGGCGAGGCCGTGATGACCATCGAGATTGGTGAGTTTGGCGGCGATGAGATCTATGGCTACTACCAGTGGGTAACCTATACCCCCAACGAGAATGTAGCACTTCACCGTGACATCATCATTGAGAAAACGGCCTATGAGTCAGAAGATTGGGGCGAGGAGAACCTGATCAACTACCTCAAGCAAGACAATCCTTATGACCCCTACTGGGATCAGTATGGTATCGACGAGGCACAATGGAATGCCAAGCCCGACACCTGGTACATCGCCTTCTCGATCGGCAAGAACGCCAATGGCGAATGGGGTCCCTTGACATCTGTTGAGTTTAAGACTCCCGGAACGACAGGCATCAACGAGGTTGCTGACGGCAAGCAAGTTGCCGGTGTACGCTACTACAACCTGGCTGGTCAGGAAATGACCGAGGCTAACGGCCTGACCATCGTCGTGACCACCTACACCGACGGCACCACCAGCACCAAGAAAGTGATGAAGTAATTATATAGCTATCAGCTGATAGCGAACGTATTTGTAGAGACGCAAAATTTTGCGTCTCTACTTTTTTTGGTATGCGCGCCAGCAGCTCCCCCTCTAAGATTAGAGGGGGCTGGGGGGCGTTGATGCGACGGATGTGTCCGTCGGTAGCGTGTCCTCCGGTGCTCCGCGCCACCTCCCCTATTCTAGCAGAGGAATTGAGTATCTGCGACTTTCTTCATCGGACTCAAGGAAATCGGCCCTCAACCAATCAGTTGAGAGCCGATTATCTTTGTCTATGGAAATGAGTCGCGTTACTTCAAGTAGTCGTCAAAGTAGCGGGTAATGCGCTCATGCAGGTGGACACTCTGGTGACCACGCATGTTGTGACCCTGACCAGGATAAACAAAGAAGTCAGGCTGCGTACCGGCAGCGATGCAGGCCTTGAGGAAACTGTAGGCATGCTGGGGAACTACCGTCGGGTCGTTGAGTCCAATAATGATCTGAAGGCGACCCTTAAGGTCTGCAGCCTTGTTGATCAAGCTGCTCTTGGCATAACCCTCGGGATTATCCTGAGGTGTATCCATGTAACGCTCGCCATACATCACCTCATACCATTTCCAATCAATCACGGGACCACCGGCGACACCCACCTTGAACACGTCGGGATAGTTGGTCATCAAGCTGATGGTCATGAAGCCGCCGAAGCTCCATCCGTGCACGCCCAGGCGCTCGGTATCCACATAGCTGAGGGTGCGCAGGAAGTCTACGCCACGCATCTGGTCCTCCATCTCGACCTGTCCCAACTGGCGGAAAGTAGCTTGCTCAAAGTCACGGCCACGGTTCTCGCTGCCACGATTGTCAAGGATGAACAAGACATAACCGCGCTGCGCCATATAGGTCTCCCAACTACGGCTACACCAGTGCCAGCGGGCATCCACGTTATGGGCATGGGGGCCGCCATAGACATAGACGACCGTGGGATATTTTTTCGTTTCATCAAAGTCGGTGGGCAATACCAAGCGGTAATAGAGGTCGGTCACTCCGTCGGCAGCCTTGATGGTGCCACAACGATATTCGGGAACGGTATAACCCTGCCAGGGGTCAGGAGCGGTAAAGTAGCGGTGCTGACTATTCTTGCGGGTATCCACAATTGCGATGTTACGCGGCACGTCAGGCTCCTGATAGCTGTCGACCAGGTAAGCCCCGCTGTCGCTCAGGCGACCGCTGTGCCAGCCTTTTCCACCCTCATCGATACGTACGCGCTCGCCACTGGCAATATCCACGCGATAGAGGTTCTGCTGGATAGGACTATCAGCATTGCCGCTGATGATGATGGTCTTGTTCTGCTTGTCAAAACCGAGCAGATCGGTCACTACCCAATTGCCACGGGTCAGTTGCTTCAACTCATTGCCCTGAGTGTCCATGAGGTAGAGGTGATTATAGCCATCTTTCTCGCTCCACAGGATGAACTTGTTACTGTCCCAAGGCAAGAAGGTGATGGGATGCTGGGGTTCCACATACTTGGAATCATACTCGCGGTAGATGGTCTCAAGACGGTTACCTGTCGCGGCATCATAGGCCACCAGCTCAACCCTGTTCTGATCACGGTTGCCTTCCATCATATAAACAACATCACCGGCTGGATTCCATGTGATATTAGAGAAATAGCGGTCGGTCGGATCACCCGCATTGAGATAGACGACACTGCGCGTCGCCGGGTCAAGCACACCGACGGTCACCTCGTGGGACGTCTGGCCAGCCATCGGATATTTCTCGGGAGCAGCCTCGGCGATGACACGGGAGGAATCGTCAAGCTCGGGCACATCGACCAAAGGATAGTCGGCCACCATGCTCTGATCCATACGGTAAAACGCCAGACGCGTACCCTGAGGATTCCAGAACAGACCGCCCTCGATGCCGAACTCGTTGCGGTGGACGCTCTGACCATAAACGATGTCACGGTCGCCATCAAAAGTCACCTGGTAGGATTTGCCCCACCTGTCGGCGACATAGAGATCGTCGTCCTTGACCAAAGCCGTGGAACGACTGTTCTTGTTCCACTCTTCAGCAACAGCATTGGCTGACCGGCTTCCACGCCAATCCACCTTAGGAGTCTGGAAGTTAACCAGCAAGCGCTCATTGCTATTAAAGAGCATCACAATGGGCTTGTCGGGATATGGGAAAGAGGCGTAATTGAGGCTATTGACCTTAGATGCATCGGTCGTCAGGCCTGCTCCCTTGTTAAGTTGGTCGCGGGTAAAAAGCACCTTCTCCTTTCCTTTTGCCACGTCCACGGTCCAGCAAGTGTCTTTTCCTAGTCTGATCAACTGGTCACCCCACCAGGTGAGTGATCGATTGGCCGGAACCATTTTCTGATAATTCGTCCCACCGAAGTTCAAGTCCTCGAGGGTAAATTGCTTCTGTGCCATCACAGGCAACGTCAATAACGCCATCAGCAACAGCGTCATTCCAAGTCGTTTGTTCATTTTCATTAGTCTATCGGTTTAATGCTATCGTTTAGTATTCTGTTGCAAATTTACGGCTTTATTCTGAAAACTGAGCAAAACTTTTGTAACTTTGCAACATGATGAAGAAGATATTGTTGACAATAGGGCTGTTCACGGCCCTTTGCTTATCCATTCTGATGACGGGATGTGACAGCAGGCAGGCCGACAGCCTGAAAGATTACACTGTTACCTGTAAGCTTGATGACAAACTCATGCGAGACAGTGCTACGCTGCTCGTCCTGGAGCCCGAATACCACAAGTTGAGGGTGTGTGCCACGGCACATCCCGAGCAGGGCGTTTTCTCCTTCAAGGGGCAAATCGACGCGCCCAGGGTCGCCCTCATCCGCTGGGACAATGACTCGACACGTCCATTCTACTTCGTCCTCGAGGCTGGCCACATCCAGCTCTCCATCAGCCCTGGTTCATGGAGTGTGAGCGGCAGCCCGCTGAATGTGGAATACATGAAATATATCAAACAGCGCAACAATATCATGAACGCACGCGTCGCTACCTGGCAGGAATACCTCAAAGCGGCTTCCGGCTCGTCGCTCAAGCGAGAGGATGAACTACGGCTAGTGCAACAGGACAGCCTACTCAACGACTCGCTACAACGCTTCACTGTGCAACGCATCAACCGAGGCGATGCCGTGGGTCGCATCATCCGCGAGCGTTTTACAGGCCAGCTCGACAAGGAGCACGCTAGACTACTGAAATAGGATTGACGGCAAGCCACAACCTGCCAGATAGGAGAAAAGTTCTAGAATAGGCGACCGACAAGACGGAACGAAAGCACAGGGTAGAAATTGATCCTGCTGATGATCTTCATGTAACCGCCGTCCTCGCCACGGGTTTTCTCGGCAATGATTTCTTCACCATTGACGCCATTATAGACATGGGGCTTTCCTGAGAACTGAACGCCCAGGTCAAACATGCATTTCAGTCCCGATTGCGAGGGCACTGCACGACCGAAGCCGACACCGACGTAGGGGCGCACTTTCCTCACCTGGATATTCGCACTGGCATTGCCGTTATCATCGGGCATGATATTATAGTCGCCCATCTTGGCTGCAACTTGTCCATAGCTGAGAGGAATATCGGCAAAATCGCCACGACGCGCATTGAGGTCGGCAACCTTTTTCAACAAATCACTCTCCTTGTTAATCACATCCACAACCTTTCGGTTACCGGCCAGATAGGCACCCAAGGTCACGTGAAAACCATGTTCACTTGACGGATAAATGTCCAGTAGCACATGCCCCGTTGTGTTGTGAAGGGTACCCGTCACGTCAACTTTACGTTCCGGCACATCAGAGATGTCTATCTCTTCGGTCTGGTTCACAACAGTGAGTGTGAGACCTGTAGTGTGCTTGATTTTGGGCATATAATCGATGCCACCCCTGATGTTGATGTTCTTGCCAAGCTCTGTTCCGACATCGACAGTGATGCCGGTTGTTCCCAGGCCAGCCGAGAGGCTGAAGTGCCGCAGCATGTCGTCATCCTGACCATGCATCGACATCGAGAGCATTGTCGCCAGCGCAACAAAGGTAAATAGACGTTTTTTCAATATGATTAATCTCGGGTTCATAATTCGCCCCGCAAAGTTAATCTAAATATCCCATTCTAACAATGCATCGGGGTCTTTAGACACAAAAAGTTTTTGGATATGGGGGCTATAACAAGTGAATCCCCGCTGGCGCATTGCCAACGGGGATTCGGTTCACATGTCTAATGACACGTAGTTTCTACAGTCTCAATCGTCAATTAGTTCTTAACAACCAATTCGCAGATCGAAACGCGGTTCCAGCTGAGCTCCTGGAACATGTCGGTCTCACCACAACCCTGGGCAGTGATGCGGCTAGCATCGATGCCATACTTGTTGATGAGCATGTTCTTCACAGCCTCGGCACGACCATTGGCCAGACGGATGTTGTTGTCGTGAGGACCCTCGCTTGAAGCATAACCCTTGATGTCAACAGTTGAACCGGGGTTGTTCTTCAGGTACATAGCTACGCGCTCAACATTAGCCTGCTGGTCAGCGGTGATGTTGGTCTTGTTCAGCTTGAAGTGAACGAGAACGTTCATGTACTTAGCCTTGGGATCAACGGGAGCGGGACCGTTGTTCTTGTTCTTCAGGGCCTCATCCAGGTCGCGCTTCAACTGAGCGTTGCGAGCCTTAGCGGCATCCAGGTCACCCTGCAAGCCGTTGAGCTGGTTGCGCAGACCATTGATCTGACCATTGAGAGCGTCGATGTCATCCTGGCTGTACTTGTAGGGGCAGAAAGTGATGTAACGCTCGCCGTTGCTACCCTTGAAGTGGTAGGTGATACCAGCCTCGAGCTCTACAGCAGCGTGCTCAGCGTTCATCTTGCTGGCGTTGGCGTGAGGGGTAACGACGTTGCGAACGCGGCTGTTGTAACGATAACCCATCATAACGTCACCGTTCATGTCCCAAACAACAGCGGGCTTCAAGCTGATGGTCCAAGCACGGCTCTCACCGAAGTTGAAGTTCAGGTTAGCACCAGCCTTGGTGTACCAGCTGTCATAGTCGAGACCATAATAATCGGCAGACTCCATGCGATGGAAGGCGTGCAACCAACCGGCACCAAATACACCCTCGATCTCGAATACGCGAGGTTTGCCCTTGTAACCACCGAAGAGGTTGCTCAGGTTAACGGTACCAAACATACCAACCAGAGTGTGGTCGATGATGTTCGGGCTCTTGGGGCCCCAGAACATGGGATCCTTCTCCCAGCTGGTGGTGTTGATGGTAGCCTCACCCTCAACGCCCAGACCGAAGGTCGGGGTCAGCTGCTTCTTGATCTCCAAACCGAAGACGCCACGAGCGCTGGGCCAGAAAGCATAACCCTGGAAGGGCATGATAGCACCACCCTTCAAGGTTACCGACATGTTGTCAAAGAACTTGTTCGGCTCCAGAGACTGTGCCTGTGAAGCGAACACGCCCATCAAAAGGGCTAAAGTCAAGATAATCTTTTTCATAATAAAAAATTTATTAAACACTGTTTATTAATAATTGTTTGTAATTCGACCTAAATCATTCGGCAAAAGTAATATTTTTTTCTCATCTAGCCAAAAATTAACATTCATTAAGAATAAAAAATGCCTTAAAATCGCACTTTCTCGCGATTTTCGCCACTTTTGACGCTTAATTAGTATCGTTTTCTGGCTAACCGATAAGAAATCAAGCAAAGGTATTACTAAATATTGAAATAGACAAATATTTGTTAGATTTTGTTATCAAGGCAGGGTTCTTTTTCTGATTTTAGCGCCATTTTAATAGTTTGGAGGGCTAAAACAGTATATTTTCTCTCTTCTAACCGATAATGATATCTATTACATCGTTGATGTCGGCCAATCCCACCTCGCCATCGACGTTGACATCTGCCCGATGGCGCAGGTCAGGATCATCACTGTGTCCCAGGATCACATCTGTAATAGCATCAACATCGGCCACCGTCACCTCGCCATCCAGATTGACATCACCGCGCAGGAAAGAAGCAATCAGAATCTGACGCACCGCACCATTGCTGTTGACATCGGCCTTCCATGAAGCGAAGCGCAGGCGGGCGACATCAAGACTCACAGGGACTATCAGTGACAACTTGATATAATTCGTGCGGCTCACGCTATCGGGAGTATAAGTCACCGAGTCCACCACCTCGCTGCTCGCATCAAGAAGTGCAGCAGTGAGCGCCACTTTACTAACGACAAAGTGTTCGTCTTTCCACTGGTCGGTAATCCACGTCACATCCATGTCAATGATTTGGCCCTCACGGCAGGCAAACTCTGGCGAGGTCAGGGTGAGGTCAAGACCAGTGCTCGTCCTGTAAAGGTAAATCTTGTTGTTCACGATATTGCTTTGATTGAGTTCGGTGATTGGATTGCTGTAAATCCATCCCTCAAAGCTTCGGGACGAGAACTGCGGCAACTGAGCGGCACCAATCAGGACCATAACAGAAAAAAGACATGTCAACAATTGTTTCTTCATCTCATGAGCGTTTTTTTAGGAGTTAACTTTGGATAATAAGCTTTTCAGATGGCAAAAATAACACAATTATCCCACATACGCCCAAGCCTCCACCCCAAAAACACATTTGTAACATAGTGCAAAAACAGGGAGAAGCCCGGTTAAGGCTCCTCTCTGCTCTCGCAATGATTATGATGAAAAAGTCTACTTCAGCAAGCCGATGGAGCGCTTCAGGAAGCGGTCCAGACCCTCACCCTTAAGCATGTTGTTGCTCAGCAGGGCGATGTCGATGAGCTGGTGGACGCGGCTCTCGCCGGCGGCATAGGCCGTGATGAGGTTCTCCTTCTTATGGCGCAGCTCGTCGAGGTGCTTCTCGTTATCCTCGAGGTCTTTCTTCTTGTCCTCGGGCAGCTCCTTATTATCCTTCTTGAGGTCACGCAATGCATTGATGACATTCTGCGTGGCACTGATCTCCTCGTCCACGGGTTTGATCTCGGCATCGAGGGACTTCTCGGCCAACTCGACGATCTTCTGGATAAGCGGATGCTTGGTGTTGAGCACCATGCTATACATGTCGGGCATCTCGCCATAGAAACTCATTCCAGGCTGGAATCGGGCCATTTCCTTCATGCGGCGCATGTATTCGGCCTGTACGATGACAACGGGCTTGTCATCGGGCGACATGGCGGCAAAACTAACCATGAACTCCGACTTCTCAACTGGCGGAATCTGTGACTTGAACAGGGTCTGGGCGATTTCCTGCTGCTCGGGCGAGAATTGTGGCTTGTTCTCTTCCTGCTTGCGGATGAGGTTGTCGAGCACGTCACTGTCCACGCGCAGGAAACGCATCTTCTCCTTATCCAGCTTCTGTTCCAGCATACCCACGAAGGGTCCATCCAACTCGCCATTCATCATCAGCACGTCATAACCCTTGTCGGTAGCTGCCTTGATGTAGGCATACTGTGCCTCCTTATCGGTGGCATACAGGGCGATGAGGTTACCCTCCTTGTCGGTTTGTTCGCCCTCGATGAGTTTGCGGTAGTCTTCAATCTTGAAGTACTTGCCAGCGGTGTTCTCGAGCAGGGCAAACTTGAGGCCCGACTCACAGAACTTCTCGTCGCTCAGCATACCGTACTCAATGAAGATCTTGATGTCATTCCATTTCTTCTCGAATTCCTCAGGCTGGTTCTTAGCAATTTCTTCCAGACGGGCGGCGACCTTCTTGGTGATATAGGTGGAAATCTTCTTCACGGCACGGTCGCTCTGCAGGTAGCTACGCGATACGTTCAACGGGATGTCGGGACTGTCAATGACACCCTGCAGCAGCATCAGCCAATCGGGCACGACGCCCTCGACGCTATCGGTCACATAGACCTGGTTGCAATAGAGCTGGATGCGGTCCTTGCGGATGTCCAGGTTGTTCTTGATCTTGGGGAAGTAGAGGATACCCGTCAGGGTGAAAGGATAATCCACGTTGAGGTGAATCCAGAACAGGGGATCGTCCTGACCCGGCTCAATGGCGTGATAGAACTTCAGGTAGTCCTCGTCCTTGAGGTCGGCAGGCATGCGTGACCACAGGGGCTCCACATCATTGATGACCTTGTCCTTGTCGGTGTCCTGATACTTACCGTCCTTCCACTCCTGCTCCTTGCCGAAGATGATGGGCACGGGCAAGAAGCGGCAATACTTCTTCAACAGGCCCTCGATGCGGGAGGACTCCAGGAATTCCTTCTCATCATCGTCAAGGGTGAGAATGATATCGGTACCGCGCTCGGCCTTGTCACACTCTTCCATCTCAAACTCAGGCGAACCGTCGCAGGTCCAGCTGACTGCCTTGGCGCCATCCTGCCAACTCAGTGTGCGGATCTCTACTTTCTTGGCTACCATGAAAGCCGAGTAGAAGCCGAGTCCGAAATGGCCGATGATGGCATTGGCCGAATCTTTGTATTTCTCGAGGAACTCCTCGGCTCCCGAGAATGCAATCTGGTTGATATACTTGTCGATTTCCTCGGCAGTCATGCCGATGCCGCTGTCGCTCACGGTGAGCGTGCCGGCTTCCTTATCAACAGCGATGGTCACGTGCAGGTCCTCGGTGGAGCCTTTAAACTCACCGGCACCCTGCAGGGTCTTCAGCTTCTGCGTGGCATCAACGGCGTTACTCACCAGCTCGCGCAGGAAAATCTCGTGGTCACTATACAGAAATTTCTTAATAACGGGGAAAATGTTGTTAGTCGTTACCCCAATTGTTCCTTTTGGCATAATTTATTGTATTTTTTTGAGTTTTTGTCTACCATAGGGCCTCGCCTTGGCTTGGCCGCTCTCATGCCCACTCCACCTCAAATAATATGCCATTTATAATAATGTGACAAATCGTCACCCACGACTGACAGCACTGGCACTCCTACCCTCTCGCCGCTCAAGGTAATGCAAGCCCATGGTTTATAAAAACGCAACGCGCTGACAGTGAAATCAGTGCTGTCAGCGCATTAGTGCTATCTAATGTAGTAGTGCTGTCAATGTGGTGGTGTCAATGTATTACAAGCTGATAGCTTGTACAGCACCCGCCGCCGTCCTTGCCAAGCGGCTAATCTGTGAGCAAGCGGACGTAGCCATAGAAGCCAACCGCCCGATTAATGATGCTGTAATGAGCGGGCTCGTCAATCACCTCGCAACCATCAGCATCAATGGCGTGCATGAGGCTATCCTTCAACTCATCAAACTTGTCCAGCGCTGCTGGCTCATCCTTGCAGTTGTACACGTCGCTCATCACGCCGTCCTCAGTCTGATATTCAAAAACCACCCGATACCTCATCTTAGTTTCTATGGTTTCTATAGTATCTATAGCCTCTATTCTATCGGTTGCCGTACATTTCCTCGTAGTAGCGCTGATAGTCGCCACTGGTGACGCTCTGTACCCAGGGCTGGTTGTCGAGGTTCCAGCGGATGGTCTTCTCGATACCCTCGGTGAAGGGGGTCTCGGGGTACCAGCCGAGCTCACGGGCAATCTTGCTGGGGTCGATGGCATAGCGCATGTCGTGGCCGGGGCGGTCGGTGACGAACTCGATAAGGCCGTCGTTGATCACGTCAAGGTCACATTTGAGCAGTTGCTGATATTCAGGCTCCTCGCGCATGATGCGGGCGATGATGGCAATGACCTGCTTGACGATGTTGATGTTGCTCTCCTCGTTGAAGCCGCCGATGTTGTAAACCTCGCCAGCTGTACCCTGACGCAACACGAGGTCAATGCCCTTGCAGTGGTCCTCAACGTAGAGCCAGTCACGCACGTTCTCACCCTTACCATAGACGGGCAGTTTTTTGCCCTCAAGGATATTCTTGATAATCAGCGGAATGAGCTTCTCGGGGAAGTGGTAGGGACCGTAATTGTTGCTGCAACGGGTGATGTTGACGGGCAGACCGTAAGTCTCATGATAGGCCATCGTGATGAGGTCGGCACTGGTCTTGCTGGCCGAATAAGGCGAACGGGGTGCCAGCGGCGTCTCCTCGGTGAAGAAATGGCGACCGTAGGTCTTGAGATCGGTGCGGCCCTGGATGACCTCGCGCACATCGTCACTCACCTCCAACGGCAGCGGCTCGTCAAAGTCCTTGCTCAGTGAACCATAAACCTCATCGGTCGAAATCTGCAGGTATTTTTTACCGGGGACATAGGTGTTGTGCCCTTGGGCATCCTTACCGGTGAACCAGGCTTCGCGGGCGCAGTCGAGCATATTCTGGGTGCCCAGAATGTTGGTCTCGAGGAACAGGCGCGGATTGGTTATACTGCGGTCCACATGGCTCTCGGCAGCAAAGTTGACAATATAGTCCACATCAAAATCGCGCATGATGTTCTGGACCAGTTCGCGGTCGCCCACGTCACCACGGAAGAAAGTCACATTAGGCCGTTCCAACTCGTCCTTGATAGAGGCAAGATTACCGGCATAGGTCAAAGCATCAAGAATGATAACCTCGATGTTGTCGCCATACTTATTGAGAATGTATTTCACAAAGTTTGAGCCGATAAAACCAGCAGCTCCAGTTACGAGATAAGTCTTCATATCGCAGTAATTAAAGTTTGATTTAACTCACAAAGGTAGCAATAATTATCAAAAATCAGTACCTTTGCAAAAAAAATATTCAATATGAAGCGATTCTATGTATCTATCCTTCTGCTGCTGATTGCTGTTAGCATGATTGCCCAACAAGTAGAACCCACCAACAAAGAGCGCAAAAAAGTCGCCGTGGTATTGTGTGGTGGCGGTGCAATGGGTACCATCCACATTGGCGCCCTCAAGGTGCTTGAAGAGGCAGGCATCCCCATCGATATGGTCACCGGCACGTCAATGGGCAGCATCATCGGCGGCATGTATGCCGTGGGCTATGATGCGGCCGACATCGAGGACATCGTCAACAGCATGGACTGGGGCGACATCCTGCGCGACCGCCTGTCGATGAGAAACCAGACACTTGACGAGCGTGAGAAACAGAATATCTACCTGTTTGACTATCGCATCTTCCTGGACAAAAGCCAGGACACGCTGGCAGGAGGCTTCATCCGCGGCGTCAACGTCGAGAAGACCCTGCGCCACTACCTGCGCCAGCCCGAGGACATCGACTTCAAGAAGCTGCCCCGACCCTTCGGCTGCATCGCTACCGACCTGGTCACCGACAGCGAGGTGGTGCTCGACCATGGCTCGTTGGCCAGGTCCATCCGCGCCAGCATGGCAGTGCCCGGCGTCTTCGCTCCCGTGAGAATGGACCCCTATATCCTGGTTGACGGCGGCACCAAGAACAACTTCCCTGCCGACCTGGCCCGCAAGATGGGCGCTGATATCGTGATCGGCATCAGGACCGACTTGGGCCTTAACAAGAATTATTACTCCACGTCCGATATTTTGGAGCGTTCAGTGGGAGCCGACATCCACAACCGCAGCGATGAGAATGACAAGTATTGCGACCTCATCATCCACGTCCCCGTGAGGGGCTATTCGGCTGCCCATTTCTACCACTCGGCCATCAAGGAACTGATCAGGCGAGGCGAGGAAGCTACCAGGGCCCAGATGGATTCCATCATGATATTGAAGAGGATGATCGGTGTGCCCGATGACTATAAGCCCGATTATAGCATCATCAGCCTAGACGACATCGATAACACCCAGGCAGGCAAACTCGTGAACGAGGAGAATGCCAAGAACTCCATAAAGGCAAGCGTGGGTCTGCGCTACGACAACGAGGAACTGGTGGCAGCCCAAATTGGCGCTACCTACTACTTCGGCAACAAATTGGACAAGACGCTCGACCTCACGCTCAGGCTGGGCAAGCGCACCATGGGTCGCCTGGCCTGGAACATGATACCCAAGCCTCACCGCAAGATCGGCTTGTCCTATGAGATCTGGCACGAGGACATTGACCTCTACCAGGGAACGCATCGTTCAGATAATGTGAAATTCATCTATCAGAAGGCCAACGCCACCCTGTTCTCGTTTGATGCGCTCAACCTCAACGTTGACCTGGGCATTGCCTGGGAGCACTACCACCACTATGATCACCTGACCAACCTCTTCAGCGTCAGCTACTTCAAGCCTAACGAATACTACTTCAAATACCACGCCCGCGCCCAGTACAACAGCGAGGACCACTGGTACTTCACCCATACGGGTATGCGAGCCGAGGCACGCTATGCCTACTACACCGACAACTTCGCCCAGTGGAAAGGCCACGCCGGATTCAGCGAGGTGAGCGCCCGCTGGCGCGTGACCTTCCCGTTGACCTCGACGACCCACTTGCAGCCGATGGTCTATGGCCGACTGTTGTTCGGCAAGGACATTCCCTCGACGGCCATGAACATGATGGGTGGTAACCGCGGCGGCATCTATTATGACCAGCAGCTGCCCTTCTCAGGTTTTGGACGCTGCCATGTCATGGAAAAGAATTTGATTGTGGCTGGTTTCAAGCTACAACAGCGCCTGTTCAAGGAGCACTACATCATGGTCAAGGGACATGTCGCCAAGCAAAACTATGAGCTGGAAAACGTCTTTGACGGCAAGTCCATCTGGGGTGCCCAAGTCGGCTACGCCTACAACAGCATCCTCGGCCCCCTTGGCGGTTCACTCAGCTGGAGCAACTACACCAAGCGAGTCTACATCTACATCAACCTCGGCTACGAGTTCTAAACGCCGACCCATTATTCTAAGAATTGGGGCACGCTGACGTGTTCCAGAATTCATTGTGCATATCCCTCAATGCCTGGTTAGCATTCAAGCTCATCACCCACTCAATATAATCCGGTGTCAACCTCGACTTTGCCATAAAATCTACTTTTTATGACAAAGTTACTAGAGTGAAATCTATGTAAAAAGGACAATTAAACCAACCTAGATGGTGGCTTTATGCCAAAGATTCTATTAAATTCTCGGTCACTCTCATCCATCGGAGTCCGCAACAGGTCATCGGGCAATTCAACACCTTTGTACTTCCGCTCAATCTCCTCAAGCATTTCACGCCGGTATTCTTCCTCCTCGCGCTCGGCCTCAGCCTTCAGCACCCTCCACCGCTTCGAGAAAATCATCATCAGTTCGGGAGACAGGTAAACGACCATTCCGGCACACAGCAGCCCAACTTCCCAGTTGACCAGCAACCCCGACAACACCATGACCAATAAAGCCACGGGAGCCAAGATTAATCGGCTAGTAGTGTTATTTGTGTTCAGTTTCATCGTTCCGTCTCCTTTCTATCCTTTAGACTGTCAAAACCCCGTTTAGTTTACTTCAGCTCCAGCGTAGCCGGCTTACCGCAATGCGGACACGTCACGGCCTCACCGCCTTCACATTAATCATAGAAGAGTTGGGCAATGTTTTCCCTGCGAGACTAATGCTAACCACACATGACTTAACCTTGCAAATCCGAAGTACTACTCCCGATTTACAATGCAAATCCGAAGTACTACTCCTGATTTGTACAAGTTAACAACTTATTTATCAGCAAAATGTAATTTTTTTCTATTAAATATTTTTTTTGAAAAAATATTTTATCTAATTTTGCCGCAAATCAAACATAACGGCTATGTATCCACGAATACTCACACTTGCAGAAATACAGGACGACAGCCTCTTTTTGTGGGGTGCCCGACAAACAGGAAAGAGCACTCTTTTAAAGGCTTTGTTCCCTAAGGCACGATATTATGACTTACTCAATGCCAACTTGTTTCGTTCCTTATCCCGCAATCCATCATTGTTGCGAGAACAACTCATGCTACTGCCCAAAGGTTCAATCGTCATCATTGACGAGGTTCAAAAGGTGCCTGAATTGCTAGACGAGGTTCATTGGCTCATACAGAATCAAGGACTGCATTTCATTTTGTGTGGTTCTAGCGCTCGCAAATTGCGGCGTAGTGGAGCAAATCTGCTTGGGGGACGGGCGTTATCCAATACGCTATTTCCACTTGTCAGTGCCGAAATTCATGACTTTGATCTCCAACGCGCACTCAACTATGGCACCATTCCCCCTCATTATCTTGCCAAGAATCCCACTCGACGTTTACAAGCCTATATTGACGACTACATCCAGCAGGAAATAGTCGCCGAATCGGTTTTGCGCAAGTTGTCAGCATTCTCACGGTTTCTCGAAGTTGCGGCACTGAGTGATACTGAAATTGTAAATTACACCAATATCGCTGCTGAATGTGGTGTGTCGGCGAAAACCGTCAAGGAATACTTCTCCATACTTGAGGAGACTCTGTTTGGTTTCATGCTGCCTGCCTATACTCATTCTGTCAAACGCAGGGTTGTGCAAAGTCCCAAATTCTATTATTTTGATGTAGGTATTCCCAACTATTTACTGAATCGTGTTCCGCTGCAGCCTGACACTGTTGATTATGGCCATGCTTTTGAACACCTGATGTGTCAAGAGTTGAGAGCCTATCTAGGATATCACAACTCACGCAAACGCATGTCATACTGGCGCACGTCAACCGGCATTGAAGTCGACTGTATCATCGGTGATGCCGAAGTGGCAATTGAGTTCAAATCTTCGACTGAAGTGCGTAATACTCAACTCAAAGGACTCCGCAGTTTTGCTCAAGAACACCCGAACGTCAAACTATACGTAGTGTCGCGCGAGACTTTCCCCCGCCTTGTTGACGGAATCGAAATCTGGCCCATACACGATTTCCTTACCAAACTTTGGAATGATGAAATAATCACCCCTTAAAACGGGGTGGATGCTACAATTATTCTATTCTTTTTTGGATAAGAGGAGATGACGTTGTATCTTTGCAAACAATAATTGAATTGATGGCCCATGAATGCGAATCAGCGACAATGTCTGGAGGCTACCTATGACTATGTGGAGCGGCTCAAGCGGGAGCATCCCCTGAAGCAACTGTTCTGGGAGTGCACCCTGCGCTGCAACATGGCGTGCCGGCACTGCGGCAGTGACTGCCTGAAGGTCTCTACTGTGCCCGATATGCCCTTGTCCGATTTCCTGCCTGTGCTCGACGAGGTGGCGGCACACTGTGATCCACGGCAAATACTGGTAAACACTGTGGGCGGCGAGCCGCTGGTGCGTCCCGACCTGATGGACTGCGGTCGCGCCATCCGTGAGCGCGGTTTCCTGTGGGGTTTTGTAACCAATGGCATTACCCTGGATCGCTCTGTCGCCCGCGAGCTGGCCCAAGCCGGCATTAACTCGCTATCCATCGATGTTGACGGCACACGCGACGACCACAACTGGCTGCGCAACTCCACCATCGGCTTTGACCGCGCCATGCGGGCCGTGGAAGCCGTGCAGACCATCCCCCACCTCACCTGGGACATCATCACCTGCGTGAACAGCCGCAACATCAACCACCTGGAAGAACTCAAACAGCTGCTCATCGAGGCTGGCGTCACCCATTGGCGCTGCTTCACCATCATCCCCATGGGTCGTGCTGCCGACGACGAGAGCCTGCAACTCACCGACGAGCAGTTCCGCGACCTGCTCAACTTCATTGTCCTCACCCGTCGTGAGGGCAAAATCGACCTGAGCTACGCTTGCGAGGGCTACCTCGGTGCTTACGAGGGACTCGTGCGCGGCTATTTCTACAACTGCCAAGCAGGGCTCACGGTGGCTAGCGTGCGTGCCGATGGGGCTATCTCGGGCTGCCTAAGCATCCGCAGCGACTACAACCAGGGCAATATCTATCGTGACAGTTTCTGGGACGTGTGGGAGAACCGCTTCGAGCTATACCGTAACCGCGAGTGGATGCGCCGCGGACCGTGTAGTGACTGTGAAGCCTTCCGTTACTGCCGTGGCAACGGGTTCCACCTGCGCGACGAGAACGGTGACCTAATGGTGTGCCACTACAATCGACTGAAGAATATCAAACTCTAAACATAACACTATTATGAAAAAGAAAAACAAAAACAATGCGCGGAAATCAATCACCGCAGTGGGGGCAGTAGTCGCCGCAGGACTCACGCCAGGCATTGTCACCGGCGCACCGGTCCAAGAACCGCAGGGCACCGACATTAAGCTCACGGCTGCCGATGCAGTTTCCATCGACGGTGAAATGTACGACTTCGACGACCTGTTCGCTTTGAATCAGGCCAATCCCGTCCCTGTGGACCAGATCGTGGTTGTCTATGGCTCGCCGAAAGCCATGAAAGCCCAAAAGGAAAAGGACAAAAAGAAGAAAGAAAAGGCCAAAGAGCAGGGTGTTATCGATTCCCTCAATAATGAGATATTGATATTGCAGAACGAAATCGAAGACCTCCGCGAACAGACTCGTAATGAGGTCAAGTTCCAGGAGTACATCCAACGCGCCATACGAGACAGTTATAAGCTCGTCTATGGCCCGCCCCCTCCCTTGTATCATAGTGAAGCCGACATGCTGCGCAATTTTGCTGCTAATGATAAGGATGAAGCCCTCAGCATGGTTGTGCAGAAGGTCATGGACTATTGTTCCAGGATGACTGATCCCGACAAGCCTATTGGCGCTATCACACAAAACGGGAACATCGTCCGCGACTTGAAGATGCAACCTTCGCATATGGAGGAACTGTCCAAACAGATAGAGAATCTCTATGACGTACAGATTTCGCCCGACATGATGAAACGACTCGGCACCCTCAAGAACATTGCCAGATTCATCGTCGAGTCAGCCACTCCCATCAGAAAGGAGTAAGCCCTTTCCCTAGATCTCATTTTTTATTAATAACACATAACAAATGCGGGAACCGTTTGTGATATCAGTTCCCGCATTGGATGTGCGTGTATTCTTAAAATACAGTTTCTTAACTAATCATCTTAGGTTTTAGGCTTTAGGGAGCTGATGCCAACTCCTAATTCCTAATTGCATAATCCCTAATTTAGTCGATGGGGTTGTTCTCAGCGAAGATGGCCATGCGCTCATCGAGGATGTCATACTGATGATCCTGGATGAACGAGGTGCACACGCGCAGACCTTCCTGCCATGAGCCAGTGGTGGCAAGGCAGATGGCGCTCACGCCGTAGTACATCAACTCGCGGGCCAGCTCGCCGCTGGTCATCTTGCCGTAGCCGATAGTGAAGTAGAAGCCGTCGGCAATGGGCTGGTCGCCGTCCATACCATAGACGATGCGGAAACCATGACGCGTGAAAATCTCCTTGAGCTTGTGGGCGCGCTCGCCATAGACAATGACATCGTCGCGGAAGTCATACTCGCCATTGCTGGCGGCATCCATGATGGCGGCCAGTGCATACTGGGCGCTGTGACTCGTGCCCGATGACAGGGCATAGAGCGTGCGGGTGATGAACACCTTGCCGAAGGGGAGCCCGTCGTAGCGAGCCGACAGATCAGGATAGTGGCGGTTGAAGATGGCGGGGCTGATGCAGGTCATAGCGATGCGCTCACCAGCATAGGAGAAGGCCTTGCTGCCACTGATGTGCATGATGTAGTTGTCGGTATACTTGGCCACGCTGGGCTGGAAGGGCGGTTCAAAGGGCTTACTAAGGTCAATGCGGAAGTCCATGGCGAAGTAAGCCAGGTCCTCAAGCACAATCACATCATACTTGGTAGCCAGTTCACCGATGGTCTTTAATTCATCATCGGTCAAGCAGATCCAGGCGGGATTGTTGGGGTTGCTGTAAATCAAGCAACAGATGTCACCCTTGGACATATACTCCTCGAGCTTTGCACGCAGTTTGGCGCCACGGAACTCGTAGATATCAAAGGTCTCGTAGGGGACATCCTGAATCTCCAGCTGCAGCTTCTGCACGGGGAAACCGGGGTCAATAAACAGGGCTTTGTTTTTCTTCTTGTTGCTCTGGGTGATGGTGAGCAACGAGGCGAAGGTGCCCTGCATCGAACCCACGGTGGGGATGCAGCACTCTGCGGGAATATCCACATCGATGAACGCCTTGATGAAGCGTGATGTGGCGTCCTTAATCATGGGCTGACCGGGCAGATCTGGATAGAGGCGGGCGCAACCGTTCTGGAGCGCCTTGATTTGTGCCTCGACTCCGATTTTGGCAGCGGGCAAGCCAGGGATGCCCATCTCCATCTTGATGAACTCCTGTCCCGATTCACGCTCGGCACGCGCAGCAATTGCTTTCACCTCACGGATGGTGGCGTTGCCATAGTCCTGGATGCCATATTCGTCAATCGCGCGGTCGATAATCTCGCGGCTAATGGGGGTCGGTCTCATCGCTGGGCCTCCTTTCCGATGGCAAGTGCCTTGAGGTTAGCATCCACCACGGCATCGCCCTTGCGGCCGAAGACGCGACGGATAGCGTTCTCCAACTTGTCATACTCGATGCCGAGGGCCTTCTGGGCTGCACCCAGCAGGATGACGTTGGCCGAGCGGGGAATCTCATTATCCTTTGCCAGCTGCTCGATGTCAAGGGTGATGACATTCTTCACCTTGGCCAGGTCGGCCATCACGGTGTCCAGCTCGGGATAGTTGGGGATATTGACAAAGGGCTTGCTCGAAGTGATGATCCAGCCATCCTTGCTCAGGAAAGGCAGATAGCGCAGGGCCTCCATCGGCTCCATCGAGATGATCACGTCGGCCGAACCTTTGGCGATCAGGTCACTGTGGATGGGGTTGCTGCTGATGCGCAGGTTGGACTGCACGTCACCGCCGCGCTGCGACATTCCGTGTACCTCGGCCTGCTTGATATAAAGGTTCTCGTGCATGGCTGCCTCGCCAATCACGGTTGCGATCGAGAGGATACCTTGTCCTCCCACGCCACACAAAATGATATCGGTTTTCATTGCTTTGCCTCCTGTGCTTTCTTTTGTTTGAGATGACGTTGTAATGTTTGCATGCACTCGCGGCGCGGGATAATCACGCTGGTGCCGCGGTAGTTGATCTCGTCACGCATCACTTGCGTGATCTCGGGCATGTTCTTGGGCAGAGGAACGACCACCTTCAAGTGCTCGTCGGTCATACCCAGACCACGGCAGATGGCCTCAAACTTGTTGGTACCTGCCGAATCCTGACCGCCGGTCATACCGGTGGTGAGGTTGTCGCTGATGATGACGGTGATATTGGCATTCTCGTTGATGGCATCGAGCAGACCCGTCATACCCGAGTGGGTAAAGGTCGAGTCGCCGATGATGGCAACCGCGGGCCACTGACCGGCATCGGCGGCACCCTTGGCCATGGTGATGCTGGCACCCATGTCAACACACGAGTGGATAGCCTTGAAGGGAGGCATGAAGCCCAGGGTGTAGCAACCGATGTCGCCAAACACGCGGGCATTGGGATACTCCTTCAGCACCTCGTTCAGGGCAGTGTAAACGTCGCGGTGACCGCAACCCTGGCACAATGCGGGGGGACGCGGAGCGACATTCTCACAGCTGGGATAACCCTCGCTGACGGGCAGACCCAGAGCCTTCTTCATGGCGTCGGGGTTCAACTCGCCGGTACGGGGCAGTTCGCCGGTGAGGCGGCCCTTGATAACGGCATTGCCGGGCATCACGCCACGAACCAGGTCCTCAACGAAGGGCTGGCCTTCCTCGGCGATGAGCACGGCGTCACAGTCGGCAGTCATGCGACGGATGAGTTCCTTGGGCATGGGATACTGGCTGATCTTCAGCACGGGATAGGGGCAACCGTCGGGGTAGCACTCCATCAGGTAGTTATAAGCAATACCTGTGGCGATAATACCCATCGAGTGGTCGGCACCGTCGATGTACTTGTTGTACTCGCTCTTGACGGCACGCTCCTCGAGGTCGGCCTGCTGACCAGTAACAGTGATGTTACGCTTGATGGCGTTGCCGGGGAGCAGTACCCAGTGGCTGGCCTTAGCGTCATAGTTCAATTCGTTCTCGGCACGCGGAGTTTCCTTCACCTCAACAACGGCACGGCTGTGGGCCATGCGGGTGGTCACGCGCATGAGCACGGGGAGGCATACCTCCTCGCTCAGCTCGTAGGCCTTCTCCATCATGTCATAGGCCTCCTGCTGAGTGCTGGGCTCCAGCGTGGGAATCATCGCAAACTTGCCGTAGAAGCGGCTATCCTGCTCGTCCTGGGAGGAGTGCATCGAGGGGTCGTCGGCCACGAGGACCACCAGACCGCCATTCACACCCGTCATGCCCGAGTTTACGAACGGGTCGGCGCACACGTTCAGGCCCACATGCTTCATGCAGACCAGCGCACGCTTGCCCATGAAGGACATACCCAGAGCTGCCTCCATAGCCGTCTTTTCGTTAGTACACCAGCGGCGATGAACGTTGCGTTCCACCGCTAACTTGGAATTCTGAATGTACTCCGTGATCTCAGTTGAGGGAGTACCCGGATAGGCATACACGCCACTCAGGCCCGCATCAAGCGCACCCTGGGCGATAGCCTCATCACCTAAGAGTAACTTTCTCATTATTATAAGGTTTAACTTGTATTATCTCAAATAGTTATATGTATTAGAAGTGTATTTCAACTCACAAAGTTACACAAATATCTGCATCCCACAAATTTTTTAAGCATTTTTGACCTTTATAATAAGAAAAGAAGGAAAAAGGAGGCAGATGTGACTACCCCCTTTCCCTAAATGGTCAATTTACTAAATGTTTACTTGAGTGCATTGACGGCGGCCTCGAGCTGGTGCATAGCCTGTTCGAGTCGTTGACGCGGAGTTCCCACATTAAGTCGCATGTGGCAATAGCCAGGAACGCCATAGATTTCGCCATTGTTGAGAGCAAGATGTGCTTCTTCGGCAAAGAAACGCACCAGTTCGGCATGATCAAGTCCCAATCGCCTGCAGTCAAGCCACATCAAGAACGATGCTTGCGGCTTGATGGCATATATGCTGGGGATGTGTTCTTTGCAGTATTGAGCAACATAGAGAACATTCTGCTCAATATATTGCTTGCAAGCCTCGAGCCAAGGCTCACCATGACGATAACCCACCTCGGTGGCGAGCAGCGCCGTGATATTGGCATTGCACAACTCGTTCACCTCTACCCAACGATAGAATTCCTGACGCAATTCCGGGTTCTTGATGACCAGCCAAGTGCTTTTTACTCCTGGAATATTGAATGTTTTTCCAGGCGACCCACAGGTAATGGTCACAGCTGCCGCATCTTCGCTCACTGTCGCCAGTGGGATGTGCTTGTGCCCAAAGAGTGTCATGTCGCCGAACACCTCGTCACTGAAGATAATCACATTGTGCTTGCGAGCCAGTGCTGCAACTTGTTGCAGTTCTTCTTTTTTCCACACGATGCCGATAGGATTCTGAGGATTGCATACGATCATGAGTCGCGGTTTCTGCTCAATGAATACACGCTCCAGATCATCAAGATCCATTCGATAGAAATGGTCACCAGTGGGCACAAGGTTGTTACGCACCGCTAATCGACGGTTCCCTTCAATTACATCTTTGAAGTCGTAGTACACAGGTTCCTGTAGCACCACACGGTCGCCGGGCTTGGTGTAGAAGTTGAGGACCATGCCCAGGGCAGGCATTCCGCCAGGCATGAATGTCATCTCTTCTCGGCTGATTTCGAAGCCGTTACGACGACGTTGCCAGTCGATAATCGATTGCCAATACTCGTCATACGGTAGTGTGTATCCATAAATGGGATGGTCACCGAACCGCGATACCAGCGCATCACTGATTTCGGGACACACAGGGAAGTCCATATCAGCTATCCACAAGGGGAGCAAATCGTGACGCCCAAAGAGGTCATCCAACATGTCAACTTTTTTGCAATGGGTGCCACGTCGATCAATACTGAGGTCAAAATTGTACTTCGGCATTAGAGTCGTAGTTTTTTTGATTTAAGGATAATAGTGTTGATAAATCTGGCTGCAAAATTAGAGAATTTTTCTGAAAAATGATGACTTTTACAGACCTTAATTCAAAATATAATTTTTTAGACTGATTTAATATAATCTTTCTCCAGCAAAACTAAGTTGGCCCCAATTAATAAACTGCAATAGAATAAAAGCTCATTGATTTTAAGTTTGACCATTTATTTACATAAAAGTGTCTAATTTCTTTTCACTTGGCCCACATCAAGCAGTTTTCCAGTGCCCATAGTGCCTGCACAATTTCCATGATTAACCGATGAACATGAAAATATCCCTGTTATATCATTTTTTTTTGTACCTTTGCGCCCGAATTGAGAAACCGTTAACTAAAGACTAAAATCTAACGAATTAAAGACTTAATAACAAATGATTAACCAGCAATTACTGAATCCTAAGAGTATTGTCGTCATTGGCGGCAGCAACAACGAGCAGAAGCCCGGTGGCGCTATCGTGCGCAACCTCAAGCAGGGCGGTTTCAAGGGTGACCTTTA
>Ga0310697_10001056_pt1 | contig 33706 bp, 31 predicted proteins | sample 172DNAGHGlowgp2_FD_203883 | JGI IMG/M metagenome (GOLD analysis project Ga0310697, IMG submission 203883) | Sheep rumen microbial communities from Palmerston North, Manawatu-Wanganui, New Zealand - 1728 DNA GHGlow gp2 (v2) (version 2) | ecosystem: Host-associated > Mammals > Digestive system >... | reverse complement strand
GGTGCCGTGAGGACTTGATTATCAAGGGGTGTTTGTGGGGTTATGTTAAATAGAGGGGCGTTTGGGGAGGCGACGGGGCGGAGGGGAGGGGAATAAATTTTGGGGTGGCATATAATAAAAAGGGGAGGACAGCGTTAGAGAGAGGTATGACAAGAATGAAGACATGGATAGCGGCCCTGCTCCTGACGCTGGCGAGCGTGGGTGTTGCAGCCCAGGAGAGCGACAGCACGGGGTGGCATTTCCGTATGGCTACGGGAGCCGCGGCGTGCAGCGGACTGGGTCAGCAGCGCTCGCTGGGATGGGTTGCCGGCGAGGCGAGCTACGACGCCGGACGCGGTGTGACCGTGTGCGGTGGCCTGGCGCATGCCGGTTCGCTGGCTCCGGCTGGCGGATGGGTGCTGCAAGGGCGTGGCCCGCGCAGCCTGGCGCCGCGCAGGGAGGGTACCGACGTGCACGCCATGTGGGCCAAGGCCTCGTGGCAGGTCTCGGACCGGCTGTGGCTCTGGGGCTCGGTGGCCCACGTCACGGGCTTCGCGCAGCCGCTGTGGCGGCGGAGTTCCGTTCCCGTCAGCGCCACCGCCATCAGCGGCGGGCTGGCCTATGCCTTCAGCGACGAAAGCCTGCTTGAACTCCACTTCCACTTCGTCCACGACCGCTATGGCAGCCTGATGGACCCGCCTTACGGCGGCATGTGGTACGGCAGCATGGCACCGACGTGGACTGTGGCCGAAGGTCCATGGCATTTCTAACCCAACCAACAACCGACAAACAGACAACAGATGGAATATAACACACAGCGTCCACAACTGAAGATCAGCGACTACGGTCGCCATGTGGCCAAGATGATAGACTACTGCAAGACCCTCGAGGACCGCGAGGAGCGGACGAAGATGGCGAATACGATAGTCGACGTGATGGCCCACGTGGCACCCAAGGTGAAGGAACGCACCGACTACCGCCACATCCTGTGGGATCACCTGATGATGCTGGCCGACTACGACCTTGACGTGGACTGCCCCTACGAGGTGACCCGCGAGGAGACCGAGACTTTCAAGCCCAACCGCATCGGCTACAATAACCGCCGCATCCACTACCGCCACTATGGACGCGCCCTCGAGGACATGATAGTGGCAGTGGCCGAGATGCCGGAGTGCGCGGAGCGTCGTCTGCTGACCGAGCAGATAGCCCACGCCATGAAGCGTCAGTACCTGCAGTGGAACCGTGACACCGTCGACGACGCCCTCATCGTGGAGCAGCTCGACGAGCTCAGCGAGGGGCGCCTGAAGCTGCCCGCCGGCTTCCAGTTCCGCGACTCCAAGCTGTACCTTGACGCCATGGCCGCCGTGCAGGCCAAGAAAGAGGCCAGCGAAGCCAAGAAGAAGAAAAAGAAGAAGAAGAAATAACCCCGTCAAGAAGCAACAGACATGGCCAGTTTCGAGATTACCGGAGGACGGCGTCTGCGCGGCGAGATAGTGCCGCAGGGAGCCAAGAACGAGGCTCTGCAGGTGCTGTGTGCCGTACTGCTCACCACCGAACGGGTGCGCATAGAGCATGTGCCCGACATACGTGACGTGAACAAGCTCATAGACCTGCTCAAGCTCTTGGGCGTCAGTGTGCGCGAGGACTACACGGCGGCCTGCGAGAGTGGGCGAGCCTTCGAGTTCCAGGCCGACCAGGTGAACCTCGACGTGCTGGGCAGTGCCGAATACCGCGAGCAGGCCGGCACCCTCAGGGGGAGCATCATGCTTGTGGGGCCGCTGCTGGCGCGTTTCGGTACCGCCGTGGTGCCGCAACCGGGCGGCGACAAGATAGGGCGTAGGCGTCTGGACACCCACTTCATAGGCATGGAACGCCTGGGTGCTGAGGTGGGCTACAAACGCGGAGCCTACACCGTACAGGCCAAGAGACTCAAGGGGACGTACATGCTCCTTGACGAGGCCTCGGTCACGGGCACGGCCAACATAGTGATGGCCGCCGTGCTGGCGCGCGGCACCACCACCATCATGAACGCTGCCTGCGAACCCTACGTCTACCAGCTGTGCAAGATGCTCAACTCGATGGGGGCGCGCATCAGCGGAGTGGGGAGCAACCTGCTTACCATACGCGGAGTGCGCGAGCTGCACGGATGCACCCACCGTCTGCTGCCCGACATGATCGAGGTGGGCTCGTTCATAGGCATGGCTGCCATGACGCAGAGCGACCTCACCATCAAGAACGCGCAGGTGCAGCACCTGGGACTGATACCGCAGGTCTTCCGGAGGCTCGGCATCGAGGTGTGGCAGCGCGGCGACGACCTCTTCATACCCGCCCAGGAGCACTACGAGATAGAGCGCTTCATGGACGGCAGCATCATGACCGTGGCCGACGCCCCGTGGCCCGGCTTCACGCCGGACCTCATCTCCATAGCCCTCGTGGTGGCCACCCAGGCCAAGGGGAGTGTGCTGATACACCAGAAGATGTTCGAGAGCCGCCTCTTCTTCGTCGACAAGCTCATCGACATGGGGGCCCAGATCATACTCTGCGACCCGCACCGCGCCACCGTCATAGGGCTGGACCACGAGCACCGCCTGCGCGGAGTGCGCATGACCTCGCCCGATATCCGCGCCGGCGTGGCGTTGCTCATAGCCGCCCTCAGCGCCGACGGCACGAGCCGGATAGACAACATAGAACAGATAGACCGCGGCTACCAGCACATCGACGAGCGACTGCGCCGGCTGGGAGCCGACATACGTCGTGTATAACAACAAAAAGAACCACTACACTCCAAAACCGCCATGTTCACTATACTAAACCTATTCAAGAAGAATTACGAGCCACGGCCCATCTTTGCCGCCCTGGGCACGGACATGCACTGCCACCTCATACCGAAGGTCGACGACGGGTCGAAGTGCGACGAAGAGAGCATCGACTGCTTCAACTCCCTCAAAGCGGTGGGATACAACAAAGTCTATATTACCCCTCATTTCCAGTATCCGCGTTTCCAGAACGACGAGGACGACATCCGGTCGCGCTTTGCCACCATCAAGAAGACGGCCGCGGAGGCGGGAGTGGAGATAGAGCTGGCCGGCATAGCGGGCGAGTACCGAATAGACAGCGGCTTCAAGAACCGCCTCGAGAGTCCGCGCTTCCTCAAGATTGCCGACAAGTATGTCCTGGTGGAGTTCTCGCTTCACCAGCAGATGATGGGCTGCGACGAGATGATCTTCGACATGCAGATGAAGGGCTACGAGGTCATCCTGGCCCATCCGGAGCGCTATCCGTATCTCGGGGTGCAGGGCTCGCGCATGGAGCAACTCAAGAACCAGGGCGTGTACTTCCAGATCAACGTCCTGTCGCTCGGAGGCTTCTATGGCGACGACGCCCGGCGCAAGGCCTACGAGATGCTCGAGCGCGGATGGATAGAGTTTATGGGTACCGACCTGCACAACACCATGTATGCGCAGGCGCTGCGCGACCTCAGCTGCAGCCGCAAGGTGGAGAAGGTGCTCGAGAAGTACGAATTCATGAACAAGACACTGTAAGAACCGGAATACATAACCCGATTAAAACATACGATTATGAAAAAACTGTTTTTTGCCATTATGGCCATGACCGCCCTTGTGGCCGTGTCGTGCGACAAGACGGAGAAAGAAGATGACAAAACCATTGTGCAGACCGGAGAGGACACCACTGCGCAGACCGGAGAAGACATCCCGACGCAGACCAGCATTGTAGGGCGCTGGGAAGCAGCGCGCTTCGCGGAAACCCCGGACGACATAGCATTTGTGGCCATCTTCGGCGAAGAGGACCTCGACCTCTACGTCATAGCGTGGGGCCAGCACATGAAGGGGACCTACACGTGGGAGAACGACGTTGTGACCTTCAACATCACCGAGGCCAAGAATGCCTTCACCAACGTGACCTACGACGGAGACGGCAATATGGACTCGTGGGAGTGGATGGCCGGCAACCTGGATGCCACCACCCTCACCCTCGCGGAGGGCTACGACTGGTACCCGATGAATGACCAAGATATGGCGCGTGCCAGGGATGACTTCGGCCAGTTCGACTTCAAGGTCAGCGGAAACACAGCCACCAGCGCGTTGGTTGGCATTGAAAACATAACGTTCAACAAAGTCAACTGAGCAGCGAAAGATGAACAGCCTGAATGCCGTCTCGCCCATTGACGGGCGCTACCGCACGAAGTGCGAGCCTTTGGCCGCCTATTTCTCCGAAGGGGCCTTGATAAAATACCGTGTCCGTGTAGAAGTGGAGTACTTCATAGCCCTCAGCGAGCGCCTGTCCACGCTGCGTCCCGAGCTGGCCGTTGTGGCCGGGCGTGCCGAAGAGCTGCGCGACATCTACCGGCACTTCAGCGACGACGACGCCCTTGCCATCAAGGAGATTGAGAAGACCACCAACCACGACGTGAAAGCCGTGGAGTACTTCCTCAAGGGTCGCTTCGACGCGATGGGCCTCGCGAGTCTGAAGGAGTTCATCCACTTCGGCCTGACGTCGCAGGACATCAACAACACGTCGGTGCCGCTGAGCATGAAAGACTGTGCGGCCGAGGTGCTGCTGCCCGCCTACCGGCGGGTGCTGGGCATGCTGGACGAGCGTGCCGCCGAGTGGAAGGACATCCCGATGCTGGCGCACACGCACGGACAGCCTGCCTCGCCGACGACGCTGGGCAAGGAGTGGGGTGTGTTCGCCTACCGTCTGCGGAGGCAGATAGAGGAGCTGGAGCGGATACCCTTCACCGCCAAATTCGGCGGAGCGACGGGCAACTACAACGCGCACCTGGCGGCCTTCCCGGATGTGGACTGGCGCCGCTTCGGCGACGACTTTGTGAAGAACCACCTCGGTCTGGAGCGCCAGCAGCTGACGACCCAGATAGAGAACTACGACATGATGGCCGAGTGGTTCGACGGCTGCCGCCGCATAGGCACCATATTGATAGACCTCTGCCGCGACGTGTGGACATACGTTTCGATGGAGTATTTCAAGCAGCGTATCAAAGCCGGGGAGGTGGGGTCGAGCGCGATGCCGCACAAGGTGAACCCCATCGACTTCGAGAACGCTGAGGGCAACCTCGGGCTGGCCGGCGCCATCTTCGAGCACCTGAGCCGGAAGCTGCCCATCTCGCGGATGCAGCGCGACCTGACCGACTCGACGGTGAGCAGGAACATAGGGGTGCCGATAGCGCACACGCTGATAGCCCTGGCCTCGCTGGAGAAGGGCCTCGGGAAGCTGCTGCTGAACGAGCAGGCCCTCTACCGCGACCTGGAGAACAACTGGGCGGTGGTGGCGGAAGCCATACAGACGGTGCTGCGGTCGGTGGGCTACCCGAACCCCTACGAAGCGCTGAAGCAGCTCACGCGCACCAACGAGAAGGTGACCGCGCAGACCATAGCCGCCTTCGTGGACGGACTGGACGTGGCCGACGAGGTGAAGGAGCGGCTGAAGAGCTTCACGCCGCACAACTATATCGGCTACAGTCTATGAGCAACCTCACGCTCCGCAGCCTCAAGCCCTACACGGGGAGGGTGGCACTGTATGTGCTGCTGGTGGTGCTGAGCGTGGTCTTTACCATGGCCACCGCATTGTCGGTGGCCGATTTTTTACGCATCCTCTTCGGTGAGGACCAGACGGGGGTGCCGTCGGTGAACCTCGTGTCGCAGTGGCTCGACGGGCTGTACGACTGGCTGATAGGCTTCGGCCGGAAGAACGCGCTGATTATCTTTTCGCTCATCATCTTCGTGCTGTACGGGCTGAAGAACGTCTTCTCGTACCTGTCGGCGGTGGCCATAGCCATCATCAGGACGCGAGTGGTGAGGGACCTGAGGAACAGCCTCTTCGGCAAGGCGCTGCGCCTGCCGGCGTCCTACTATGACCGTACGCGCAAGGGCGACATGCTGGCGCGGTTCGGCACCGACATGGTGGAGTACGAGGAGAACATACTGGGGTCGGTGCAGATGCTGCTGACGGCCGTGGTGAGCATGGTGCTCTACCTGGCCATGCTCTTCTACCTCAACCTGAAGCTTACGCTCTTCGTGCTCTGTATGCTACCGATAGTGGCGGTGGTCATTTCGGGCCTCTCGCACCGGCTCAAGCGCCGTTCGGCGGAGGTGCAGGAGATGAACTCGCGCCTTATCTCGCTCACGGACGAGACTATCGGTGGGCTGAAGGTCATAAAGGCCTATACGGCCATCGACTTTGTCAACAACCGCTTCCGGCACCGCAACCGCGTGTATGCGCGCCGGAGGACGGCGATGTTCCGCCGCATCTACTCGGCCTCGCCGGTGAGCGACTTTCTTGGCAACGCCATCGTGGTGGGGATACTGCTGTTCGGCACGCGGCTGGTGATGGCCGGCGACCAGGGCCTGACGGCGGACCTCTTCATCAGCTATGTGATGCTCTTCGTGCTCATGATACCGCCCGCCAAGGATCTCACGACGGCCGTGGCGCAGATGAAGAAAGGGAGGGCCTGTGCGGACCGCCTGACGGCCTTCCTGGCCGAGGAGGAGGAGCCCATCAGGACCGCCCGGAGCGAGCGCGGCGCGGCGGAGACCGTGGCCGCCGTCGCCGACGCCGGCGACGGGACGCCGGCCGTGGAGCTGCGGCATGTGGGCTTCAGTTATGTGCCGGACACGCCGGTGCTGAGCGACGTGAGCCTGACCATCCCCCACGGGGCCACGGTGGCCATAGTGGGCGGTTCGGGGTCGGGCAAGTCGACGATAGCGGACCTCATCTGCCGGTTCTACGAGCCCACGTCGGGCACCATCCTCTTCGGCGGGGTGCCGACGGGCGAGATAGCGGTGGGCGAGCTGCGGAGCCGGATAGGCATAGTGTCGCAGGAGAGCCTCCTCTTCAACGACAGCGTGGCGGCCAACATAGCCTTCGGGCGTCCGGACGCGACGGCCGCTGAGATAGAGCAGGCGGCGCGAGCGGCCCAGGCCCACGACTTCATCACGGCGCTGCCCGAGGGCTACGCCACCAACATCGGCGACGGCGGCAGCGCGCTCAGCGGCGGTCAGCGGCAGAGAATCTGCATAGCGCGGGCCTTGCTGCGGCAGCCGCAACTGCTGATACTGGACGAGGCCACGTCGGCCCTGGACACCGAGAGCGAGCGGATGCTGCAGCAGACCCTGGACACGCTGCTGCGCGACCGCACGGCGATAGTGATAGCGCACCGGCTCTCGACGGTGGCCGGGGCGGACCGGATAGTGGTGCTGGAGGAGGGCCGCATCGTGGAGAGCGGGACGCACGCCGAGCTCATGGCGGCGGGAGGGCGATATGCCGAGCTGGTGGCGCTTCAAAGCATTTGAACCATGGAGGAGACTTCGACATACAGACGCTACAAGTCCCACGGGTCTTGCGGAGCGGTCGCGCGACGGCTGCTCTGCGTGCTGCTGGTCCTCCTGCCGCTGCTGCGGACAGGGGCCCAGGAGGCGGTGCCGCCGCTGGAGAGGTGGATAGCCAGTGTGGACACGGCGACGGGGCACATAGAGCTTTCGTGGAACGCTTCGCCCGGGCCGCGCGTGATGGGCTACCACATCTGCACCGGCGACACGTGCCGCGAGTACGCCGTGGTGTACGGGCGGATGGACACGACGTACACGTGCACGGACCACTCGTCGCTGGAGCGGCACGTGTATGCCATACATGTGTTCGACTCGTCGGCCTACGTGAGCAGCCTCACGCCGCACTTCGGGAACATGGTGCTGAGGGCTGACTTGCCGGAGTGCGCCACGATGGTGGAGGCGAGGTGGAGCCCGTATGAGGGTATGCCGGGGGGGCTGAGGGGCTATCGCGTCATGGTGAGGCAGGAGCCGTTCGACGTGGAATACCTTGTAATACAGACCGTGGACAGCGGCGGGGAGCTGCGGCACAGGTTCGAGATGAACCCCAGCGCCACGCGAGTGAGCGTCATGGTGCAGGCCGTGGGGCACGGCGAGGGGCTGGTGTCGACGTCGAACGTGGTGAGCGTGACGCGGCGCACGGTGGACAGTGCGGCGCGCTGCGACATAGTGGAGGCCACGTACGACAGCGTGAGAAACACGGTGGGGCTTGTGTTCGACGCCGACACGGCCTACAGGGGTGCGGACTACCGGCTGTGGCGGAGTGTGGACGGGAGCCCGTGGGAGGCGATAGCCACGGTGGCGCCGTGGAGGGCCACGCGGTACAGCGACCGGGACATCAACCGCTTCGACTCGCTGTACTGCTACCAGCTTTCGGTGACGGACGCCTGCGGGCTGAACGAGCGCTTCTCGGCGACGCGCTGCCTGGTGGTGCCCGACCCGCCGGAGCCGGCGGCGGCGCTGCCGAACGCCGTGGTGGCTGGCGACGAGGGTCCCAACGGTGTTTTCCTGCCCCGCGTGAGGGGGATGATGGGCGACCTGTACGAGCTGTACATCTACGACCGTCGCGGCCGCCTGATATACCAGACCACGGACCCGGCGGCGGGCTGGCGACCGGCGGCCGACACACCGCAGGGGGCCTACGCCTACGCCCTGAGGCTGCGGTACAACAACAACGACATAGCCACGTATACCGGCACCATAACGGTGATAAAATAGCGCAAAGCAATCAACAAGCAAACGAACGATGAGAATAGCCATATACCTACGACACCTGGACGCGGCCGACCGGCCCGCGTTGGAGAGCCTTGTGGACTCGTTCCGGACGAGGGGCATCAGTGTGACCACCCTTTCGGACGGCGACAATGCCGCCGACAGCGACTTCCTGCTTTCGGTGGGCGGCGACGGCACCTTGCTGTCGTGCGTGCAGTTTGTGCGCAGCGAGAGCCCGGAGAGCTTCCCGCCCATACTGGGTATCAACTTCGGCCACCTGGGATTCCTCACCACGGTGGGACGGCAGGGCCTGGACGCGCTGGCCGACGACCTTGCTGGCGGACGGTACACGCTGGAGGAGCGGTCGCTGCTGTCGGTCACGGGCAGCGGGGAGCCGCTGGCCGGGACGAGCTATTCGCTCAACGAGGTGTTCCTGCACCGGCGCGAGGAGGCGTCGCTGCTGCGCACCGAGGTGTATGTGGACGGGCAGTATGTGGCCACATACGCGGGTGACGGAGTCATCGTGGCCACGCCGACGGGCTCGACGGCCTACTCGCTGAGCTGCGGCGGGCCCATATTGACGCCCGATTCGCGGTGTCTGCTGGTCACTCCCATTTCGGCGCACACCCTCACGCTGCGGCCGGTGGTGGTGCCCGACACGGCGAAGATACGGCTACATGTGTGCGACGACTGCCACCTCGGCATCGACTCGCGTCGCACCGTCCTCGGCGGCGGCACCGACCTTGCGCTTGCGCGGGCGCCGTTCACGATACGCCTGGTCCGCATGGGTCACCAGAACTTCTTCTCCGCCATACGCGACAAGCTGATGTGGGGGACCGAGATACGGCCGTGAGGGGTCGGTGTGGACGGGACAGGGAGGCGGTCGCGCCCCGCTGGAGGGGGTAGAGAGGGGGTAGAGTTGGGGTAGAGAGGGTGCTTCCTTTTGCAGGCGTGTTCTGGGATTGGAGCACGTGGCGAGAGGGAGGGAAATAGGTAAAGACGTGCTTTTTAGGGTCTTTGCATCCGGGGGTTGCGTTTTGGTTGGCGATTTATACTGCATTATTTTTTTTGACGGTTTGTTTTTTTTGTGTATTTTTGTAGCCTGTTTGACAGTAGGCAAAAACAGAAAAGATATAGTATAAAATATTGTAATTATGTACACAAAGTTTCAACAGCATCTGCAGAAAGAACTGGCTGACATCGAAGCCGCCGGCCTTTACAAACACGAACGCATCATCGAGAGTCCCCAGGGCGCCGAGATTATGGTGAAGGGCAAGAAGTGCCTCAACTTCTGCGCCAACAACTACCTCGGCCTGGCCGACAATCCCGAGCTCATCGAGGCCGCCAAGAAGGGTATGGACGCCCGCGGCTACGGTATGGCCAGCGTGCGTTTCATCTGCGGCTGCCAGGACCTGCACAAGCAGCTTGAGAAGAAGATTGCCGAGTTCTTCGGCACGGAGGACACCATCCTCTACGCAGCCTGCTTCGACGCCAACGGCGGTGTGTTCGAGCCGCTGCTGACCGAAGAGGACGCCATCATCAGCGACGCGCTGAACCACGCTTCCATCATCGACGGTGTGCGCCTCTGCAAAGCCCAGCGCTACCGCTACGCCAACGCCGACATGGCCGACCTCGAGGAGCAGCTGAAGGCCGCCCAGAAGAACCGTTTCCGCATCATCGTGACCGACGGTGTCTTCTCGATGGACGGCAACGTGTGCCCTCTGGACAAGATCTACGAGCTGGCCAACAAGTACGACGCCATGGTGATGGTGGACGAGAGCCACTCGGCCGGTGTGGTTGGTAAGACGGGTCGCGGCGTCACCGAGCGCTACAACCTGCGCGGCAAGATTGAGATACTGACCGGCACCCTCGGCAAGGCCTTCGGCGGCGCCATGGGCGGATTCACCACCGGCAAGAAGGAAATCATCGACATGCTGCGTCAGCGCAGCCGTCCCTACCTGTTCAGCAACTCGATGGCTCCCGGCCTCGTGGCCGCCGGTATCCGCATGTTCGAGATGATGAGCGAGACCAACGCCCTGCAGGACAAGCTGCACGAGAATACCGACTACTTCCTGCGCCGCATGAAGGAGGAAGGCTTCGACTGCAAGCCCAGCGAGAGCGCCATCTGCGCCGTCATGATCTACGACGCCGCCAAGAGCCAGAAGTACGCCGCCAAGATGCAGGAAGAAGGCATCTTCGTCACCGGCTTCTACTACCCCGTCGTGCCGAAGGGCCAGGCCCGCATCCGCGTGCAGATCAGCGCCGCCCACGAGCACGAGCATCTCGACAAGTGCATCGAGGCCTTCAAGAAGGTCCGCAAAGAGATCGAGGGCTGAATGAGCGAGAGCAGAGCCAAGCTTGCCTGAGCTATGCCGAGCGAAGAAAGCCTCGCGGAACGCAAGGCTGCTAATCGGTATCGCTATGCAACAAAAAGAAAGGGAGTCTTGGACTCCCTTTCTTTTTGTCACCATCCTGTCTATAGCCCTTTAGTCCACAACATATTGAAGAAGTCCATCACATAAAGGCATTCCACATCGCCTATCTTTCTGCTGAACCGGTCGAGGGATACGACGATTCTTCTGCTATTCGGATATTCGTCTTCAAACGCTTTCAGTCCTTTTAGGTGTCTTGTTTGCACCTCTTCTGTGGCTTTGATTTCAATGGCCACCCTGGCATCGCCTAATACTATGTCGACCTCGATGCCTGTGTAGGTGCGCCAATAGGAGAGCCGCTCTTCGCAATGGGTGTAGTGCTGCCAAGCCACCAGTTCTTGTACAACGTAATGCTCGAAGGCGTGTCCGTATTCTGCTGTGCCACGTACCAATTCTTTGCGGTGAAGCAGGTGGTTGGCTACGCCGACATCGAAGAAGTAGAATTTGGGAGCGTGAACCAACCGACGCTTCATCACTTTGGCAAACGCAGGTATGCGGTAGCCCACAAGTGTATCTTCAAGAATGTCGAAATAGGCATTGACGGTGGTGGCACTTACGCCACAGTCTTGGGCAATGTTCTGATTGTTCACAATCTCGCTGTCGGTTAGTGCTGCCGCTTCGAGAAAGCGTTGAAATGTGTCCATCTTTCGCACTAATGCCTCTTGTTTGATTTCCTCTTTCAGATAGACATCGACGTAAGCCGCCAGCATCCTGTCGGGTGTCTTGGAAAGGTAATGAGACGGAAGGGTACCGTATGTTACGGCCTTGTCTATGTCAAAGTCGGGTATTTCGGCGCTAACCAGGGGATAAAGATATATAGGATACGCCCTGCCACCAAGCGTATCGTGTCCCTTACGTTTCAGTTTTCGGGCGCTCGAACCACAGAGCACAAAACGTAGCCCCTTTTCTGAGATAAGTCGATGCACCTCGGTCAGTAGTTCCGGCACCTCTGGTATCTCGTCAATAATCACCAGCTTGTCTGCAGTGTGGTCTTTCAGTGTGTCGTATAGTAAGGATGGCGTTCGTTGTAGCCGTTTGCGCAGATTGGAGTCGAGCAGGTCGAAAAACAATGCTTCGGGGAATTGTTGGCGCAGGATGGTGCTTTTCCCCGTCTGTCGTGCTCCAAATAGGAATACACTTGATGATAAATCCTTGTCTATTTGATATATTCTATTCAGCATATTGATTGTATTTACTTCTGATATTTATTGAAAATCAAAAGTTGTACTTTGGATTTTCATTCAAATTCGAGTGCAAAAATACAACTTTTTGCTGATGTGGCAAAATAAATTTAGAAATATTTATTGTTCCGATTTGGAAAAAAAAACGGAACAAAAGGATGACTCTCACCATAAGAAGACTTTTCATTGTGGGTGATATCGAGTACGCCCAAGGCAACATCATCCCTCTCTGGACGCTCGGGTTGAACTATTGACAGATTCCTCACAAATAGTCCCGCCGATAATGCAAATGGCACCATCGGCGGGACTATATCTCTTTATGGGTATTGGTTTATCTGACGATGATCTTCACAGCATTGTTCCTGCGGTCGGTGATGAAACCGAGGCCTGCACTAAGACCACGTGTGCTGACCTTCACCTCGCGCTGGCCAGGCTGCACGGGGACGCTCTTCACCTCGCGGCCCATAGCGTCGACCACCACAATCTCGCGGGCGTTGGTACCCTCCTCGAGTTGCACGGTAATGTCGCTGTTGCGGTCAGTCAGCGTCGGGAAGACCTTAAACGGAACGTTTTCCACCCGTGAGATACTCTGCGTCTGCTGGTCGATGCGGTACCAAGCCGCCTCTCTCTCCTCGCTCTCGGAGTTCGCCACCTCTATATATATGTAAAACTTGTTGCCGAACTTATACAAATCTATGGAAGGACGTGCCAAATACCCATCCTCAAGTGTGATAGTATTTACAACGCTGCCGTCCTCAGAAAGTATATCGAATCTCTCTACTTCATAATCATAAGTAGAATTAATTGTATTTGTACTATATATAGGTTTGATGTACTCGAAACTGTTGTCATTATTGAAAAGAGTCTGTGTGTATCTTGTAAAAATATCCTCTTGCAACAGATTGCCGTCAAAATCATAAAATTCCAAACGTAAAGGCCTATCATCATAACTTTCAGGATTGTCTATGTCAACGACAAAAGACCTCTCAACCTGTAGATTACTGTTGATGACATTTACAGTATCTGAATACCAATATCGGTAGTTAGTTTCGTCTTCATAATATTTCTGGACACAAATATACGCTCCGTTTGTAAGAACCCGAGGTATATACCCTTTAAAAAGATCGTATGTGCTGAGTTCAGTTTCTACAGGGTTGATTTGGTTTTGTGCTGTTGCGCTGAATAGGGCAATACAGGCCAAAACTGTCAGTAGTGTTTTCTTCATTTGTTTCTGATGCCGGTTATATACCATCGGCCCGTCGGTTTTTGTGTTTTTTTGGTGGGCTCGCAAGGTTCAATAATACAACGAAGAAAGTGGAGCCATCCATTTATGTCTCTATCTTCTCGTGTAAGGGTCTGGACTCCCCGTGAAATGAATATAAAGGTACTCTGAATCGCTCCACAGATGGATGTATCAAGAGTATAATACGATCCAATGGAGCATCTCGTAATCCTTTATTCCTAATTTCACGGTTGATGCGTAAATTGTCCAGATTTACACGATCGGAATAAGGCGAAAATGCGCTTTCTTTCGGTCTTTCATCTCTCGAAAGACGGTGCAAAGTTACAAACTTTTCCCGAAGTGGCAAAAAATATTTCTTCTGTGTCGTTTTTTGTTGTATCTTTGCAGTCGGAAATTGTTATTGGTTAGATGCGATATGAGCAAATTTGAAATACCATTCCTTACGGCTGCCGTGCAGGCTTTTGGACAGCGCTATGCGATGACGCGACAAGCTGCGTTCAATTATTTGCGTGAGCATAAGGGGCTGGCATTCTTAATTGAGTTCTATGATGTGGAACACTTGCAGTCGATGGATGAAACTATTGATGACGTGCTCATTGTCTGTCAAAAAAACGGAGGTGCCATAGCATGAGGTTGTTTCATGGTACAAACAAGGATTTCGACACGATCGATCTTGGTCAGGGCTTGCGGTACAAGGACTTTGGTCAGGGCTTCTATACAACGCCTAACAGAGAGACCGCAGTCAGAATGGCGCAGAAAAAGGCCCGTCTGTTTGGGGGCGAGGCCACTCTGATTACCTACGAGTTTGACGAGGCGGCACTATCCTCCGACTTGTCGGTCAAGCATTTTCCAGAAAAAGCCACCGTGGAGTGGTTCTTGTTTATAGATGCAAACCGTGACCGCAAGAACAAACTGCCTGTTCGCAGTTATGACCTTGTTGTTGGTCCAATAGCCGACGATGGTGTGGTGTTGCAGTTGACCAACTATCGCGAGGGTATTTATTCCCCTGAGCAGGCAGCCCAACTGCTGCAAGACAGGTATCTCGACCAACAATATTGCTTTAGTACGAAACGGGCACTCCGTTTGTTGCACAAGATAAATGCGGAAACCGTATGAACCAGCCCACACATCATCAAATAGCGACATATCTCACCAACTATGTATTGAGTGAGTTGGTGAAATATGTGATGGAAGACACGGGATGCGACATCGAGCAGGCGATGGACAGGGTCTATAACTCGCCGCTGATGAATGCTCTCCAGGATGAGAAATCAGAATTGTACGTACAAAGTCCGGCTTACCTCTATGAGTTGATGAACGGTCAGCTGGTATCTAAGCATATAAAGCTATGATCAATATCGTTATCTTTGGGGCGCCGGGGGCCGGGAAGGGGACGCAGGCGCAGTTGTTGGCGGAGAAGTATGACTTCCTGCATGTGTCGACGGGCGACCTGCTAAGGCAGGAGGTGGCGCTCAAAACGCCTGTGGGGCAGCGGGCCCAGGCTATCATGAACAGGGGCGACCTGGTGGGCGACGACATTGTGGTGTCGCTGCTGGGGCGCGCGCTGGAGCTGCGGTCGACGCTGCCGGACCCCGACGCTGCGCTCGACCCGTGGGACGTGGAGCGTCACGGCCGTCCGCACCGTCCGGAGGGCTGCATCATAGACGGTTTTCCGCGCACGGTGTCGCAGGCGCAGACGCTGGAGTTCCTCTTCGGGCGGCTGAAGAGAAAGATAGACTGTGTGGTGGCCATCGACGTGCCGAGAGAAGAGCTGGTGCGCCGCATCCACGAGCGCGCCGCCATCAGCGGCCGGGCCGACGACACGGAGGATGTGATACGCCACCGCATAGACCTCTACGACGAGCAGACGACGCCGGTGCTGGACTACTACCGTGTGTCGGGGCTGTTGGTGACCGTGGACGGTAGCGGCGAGATTGCCGAGACGAACGGCCGCATCTGCCAAACACTGGAACGGGTGATGAACCTAAAGTGCAAGCGGTAAGGCGACGTTATAATCACACATAGCACACAAAAACAGATACGTTATGAAGGCAAAGACTATACTCGCAGTGCTGCTGCTAGCGGCGACGACGGCACTGCAAGCCCAGACCGCGAAGCCAAGCTGGGAGACCCTCAACCAGCGCCCCTATCCGCAGTGGTTCAGCGATGCCAAGCTGGGTATATTCATTCACTGGGGCCTCTACTCGGTGCCCGCATACGCCGGGAAGGAGGGGTATGGCGAGTGGTTTTACAGAGGCTTGATGACCGGGGTGGGGGGCAGGAAGGAGATTATGAGCCTCTATGCGGACACTACCCTTGCGCCCCGCGAGATGTACGCCCAGCTTGCCGACCACTGGCACGCCGAGCTCTGGAAGCCAGAGGAGTGGGCGCGCATGTTCAAGGATGCCGGTGCACGGTATGTGGTGCTGGTCACCAAGCACCACGACGGTTACTGCCTGTGGGACAGCCCGCAGCAGCCGGAGTGGAACAGCACGGTCAGCGGACCGCGCCGCAACATTGTGGCCGAGCTGACCGACGCTGTGCGTCGAGAGGGCCTTACGATGGGCTTCTATTTTTCGCTGCCCGAGTGGAACAATCCGCTGCACGTGTGGACCGTGGATCCGAACGACAGCATAGGGCGGTATGTGGACGAGTATATGGTGCCGCAGTTCAAGGATTTAGTCAGCCGCTACCGGCCGGAGCTGATTTTCGCCGACGGCGATTGGGACTTCACACCGGAGCAGCTGCGCAGTGTGGAGCTGATTGACTGGTACTACCGTACGGTGGGTCCGCGGGCGATAGTGAACGACCGCTGGGGCCACAGCGTGGGAGCCGCCGCCGGGGTGCCGGGCAGCGGTACGCGACACGGCTTCCGCACGCCGGAATACAGCGCCGGCATAGCCGACAACACGCGCCCCTGGGCGGAGTGCCGTGGCATTGGGCGCAGCTTCGGCCTCAATCGCAACGAGGACTTGGCCAACTACCTCACCGACCGCGAGTTGATACAGCACTTCTGCGAGCTGGTGGCCCACGGTGGCGGCATGACCCTCAACGTGGGGCCCGCTGCCGACGGGCACATTCCGTTCATACAGCAGGAGCGCCTCAGCAATCTGGGTAAGTGGCTGAAGGTCAATGGTGAGGCCATCTATGGCACGCGGCCCTACACGACGCCCGGAGGGGTTATGGTGCCCTGCCAGCGCACGAGCACCACGGCCACGATGCCGGCTACGAACACGATAGACTACAACTGGGTGCGCAACGCTCCGCTGAGCGACATGCCGGTCGACAATTTTACCATTGAGTGGACGGGCGAGGTGCAAGTGCCTGCTACGCAGGAGTATATAGTTCGCGTGAGCGGTGACGACGAGGTCAGTGTGTTCACGGACGACGACGGCGAGCTGCTGTTGCACTACCGCCACGATTGGGCAGAGAACCCCCAGAGAGGGGGTAGAGTTACCCTAGAGAGGGGGTCGACCTGGCCGCTGAGGGTGAAGTACCGTGAGGGCGACCTGGAGGCCACGGTGAGCCTTACGTGGAGCCGCGACGGGGGCAAGACCTTCGAGCCGGTGCCGGCCAACTGGAAGGGCACTGCCTCGTGGCAGCGCACCACACGCTGTTTTACGCAGAAGGGTGGGGATGTATATATCATTGAATTTGAGCGGCCAGGACAGCAGTTGGTCATCGATGGCCTACCGTTGCTGCCCAAGAAGGCCACGCTGCAGATGCTCGGCACGTCGGCCCAGCTCAAATGGAAGCAGAAAAAAGACGGACGTCTGACCATCGACCTCTCCACCGTGGACACCAAGGAGCTCAACGCGTTGGAGCACGCCTGGGTTATCCGAGTGCGGCCATGAGCCTGTCGGCGCGCTCTTCCACAGGCAGTGTGCCGTCAATCCACTCTATCTGCACTCCGTTGCGTTCCATGCGGCGGAACCAGGTCATCTGTCGCTTGGCGAAGCGGCGTATGTCGGTGAACAGGCTGTCGAACATCTCTTGCTCGCTGCACTGGCCGGTGAGGTAGAGCGTTACGTGGCGGTATTCCAGGCCGAATTTCATCATGCGTTCCACCGGTACCCCTTCGTCGAGCAGGCGTTGCACCTCGGCGGTCATGCCGTCGGCCATGCGTTGGCGCAGCCGGCGTTCGATACTTTCTATTATCACCTCGCGTGGCAGGGCAATGCCGAAGACGCGGTGCTCCATTGTAGGCAGTTGCATGTAGGCGTCGGGGTTGCTTCGTGCGAACTCTGCAATCTCGAGGGCGCGGACCAGACGGTCGCGGGTCTCGGTGTCGGTGTGGTTGTGCAGGTGGATATAGGAAGCGAGGCGTGCGGTGAGTTCCTCGTCGCTGTGGCCTTCGAGCGAGGCGCGGAAGGTGGGGTCGACCGGCGCGTCGGGCAGCCGGTAGCCGCGGACCACGGCGTCGACATAGAGACCTGTGCCACCGCAGAGTATGGGCTGCCGGCCACGCCCGACGATGTCAGTGTAGGCGGCCTTGAAGTCGCCCATGAAGCGGTAGGCGTTGTACTCTTCGAGCGGCGAGCAGATGTCGATAAGGTGGTATGGTATGTGTGTGCCGTGCAGGTCGTAGTCGGCCAGGTCTTTGCCGGTGCCGAGGTCCATGCCGCGGAACACCTGGCGCGAGTCGGCACTAATCACTTCGCCGCCTGTGCGGTAGGCTATCTCGGCGGCTAGGGCCGTTTTGCCGGTGGCCGTGGGGCCGAGGATGGTTACCAGTCGGTTACTCATCGAAGAAGATGAGCTTGGCGCGTTGTTTGTCGAACTCGAAGTCGCCGAACTGCTGCAGTCCGATGCGGTTGATAATGAACTTGTAGTCCACGTTTTTCACCACCACGACCTCGATGTTCTCGACGCGCTGTTCGCCGATTTGCATGGTTTTGAAGATGACAATCTCCTTGTCTATGATGTTGCCGTCGGGGTCGAAAGCGAGGTCACGCCGCGGGAAGTCGTCTTTGGTGATGCGGCCTTGGTAGAGCAGGTTCATGGCTTCCTCCCAGGCTATGGCCACAGGCTCCATGAAGCGCTCGTCGATGAGCATCGGTATCTGCGATCCGTTGACGATGGCGCCAATTTCGCCGCGGGTCGAGTTGACCATGGTGACGGGTATGACGCTCTCGTCGTGTACGATGGTGGGTTTCTGCTCCTCCTCGAAGCCGTCGTCGTGACGAGTCACGAGGTCAACTATTTTGCCGTCCTCGGTCTGCTTGACAGTGGGGTTGGCGGCTGGCATGTTGTCCACCAGACGGCGCGACACATAGTCGGTGCGCAGCACGAGGAACTCCATGCGGCGGTTCAGCGAGTGGGCTGCCTGCTGTCTGTCGCCGCTCAGGGTGTTGATATAGTCGCACTCCATCACCGAGCCGGCCGAGAAGGTGTAGGGTTTGCCATTGTATACCACGGTGACGTCCTTGTCCAGGGTGCGCGGTATGCGGTCGGCATAGCCTTTGGCCACCAATCGCTCACGCTCTATGCCGCGGCTGACAAGGTAGTCCACGACCGTTTGGGCGCGACGCTGCGAGAGGGTGTCGTTGGTGAGGCCTATATAGGGTTGACAGTCGGTGTGCGAGCGTATTTCGACCACGATATTGGGGTTGTTCTCCATTACGATGTAGAGGTCCATCAGCGAATCCATGAACTCGCCTTTGAGGTCAGCCTTTGCTAGGTCGAAGCGTATCTCGGGCAGTACCACCGGGCGCACTGGCACAGGTGTCATACGGAAGTCGTGTACGAGGGTCTTGTTGGTAGTGTATCCCATGGTGCTCTCCGACCCTTCGATGCTGAAGTAGTCTTTCTTGGAGAGGTACATCTTGTAGACCACGTCGCGCCGCACCAAGGTGCTGTCGAAGCGGTAGCGGCCGCGTTTGTCAGTGCGGGTCTCGTATTCAGATCCATCGGAACCCACCAGCTTGATGCGCACGTCTTTCAGTAGTTGCATCGACTTCTCGCTGCGCACGGTGCCCTCGATGGCGTAGTTGAGGCCGGGCAGGCTGAAGTAGAAGATGTTGTGGTTGATGGGCGGGGTCTGGTTCTTGGTCTGGTTGTTGAGGGTCTTGTTGTGAGGGTCGTCATAAGGGCGGTTCGACGAGAAGAATCCGCGTTCTTCAATGTTGTGTGGCAGTCCGGCGTCGGGGTAGAAGACGATGGACATCTCGTCGTACGATGAGTTGATGGGTATGCCAAGATTCTCGGGTGTGTCGAACTTGCCGTTCTTCTTCAGCTTGGCTTTGAAGAGGTCGTGTCCGCCTACGCCGGGGTGGCCGTCGCTCGAGAAGTAGATGAGCGAGTCGTTGCGCAGCACGGGCATCACCTCCTTGCCTCGGGTGTTTATGACCGAGGTGAGGTTCACCGGACGCCCAAAGTCGTCGGCTGTCGATTTGCGGGTCACCTTCCACAGGTCGTAGTCGCCAAAACCGCCCGGCATGTCGCTCGAGAAATAGAGCGTCAGGCCGTCGCTGCTGATGGCGGGGTAGAGGAAGTTGTATGTGGTGTCGCCGAGGTAGAGGGGCACGGGGTCGCTCCACTCGCCGGGAGCCGGCGCGGAGGCTGCGGCACCGCCATCGTCGGCGGATGCGTCTTTGGCTTTCTTGTTTTTCTTGGCATTAGCCGTTCCTTTCTTGCCTTTGCCTTTCTTTGTCTCGAGGGTGGCGGGGGTACGGGTGCTGACGTAGATACGGGCGTGGGAAGTCTCGTTGTCTATAATGTCGAAGCGCGAGAAATACAGCGTGTTGCCGTCGGGCGAAAAGCAGGCCTCACCTTCGTTGACGGGGCTGTTTATCTTGCCCGTCTTGTCCCAACTTTCGGGGTTGGAGTTCCACTTGCCATTGCGGTCTTGGAAGAGGTAGTAGAAGTCGCTGTAGGCCTGGTTGGTCCAAGGGTCGGCGTCCAGCCCCTCCCCCTCGGGAAAGCGCGATGTGGTGAAGATAATCTTGGTCGTGTCGGTGCCGAGAAAACGCGGCGCCCAGTCGTTGAAGTCCGTACACCACTCGCTCATCTTCTCTATCTCGTGGCGCGTGCGGTTGTTGTAGAGCTGGTTGGCGTAGACCAGCGAGGAGCGCCGTTTGACGGCGTAGCTGTCGCCCGGCCGCACAGCCAGATACTGGCCGTAGTATTCGTCAGCCTCGCTGAACTTGTTCTCGAAGCGGCACATCTCGGCCAGGTAGAAGAAGAGCATCGGCTCCGTCTGCTGATAGTCGTCGGCGGCCAGGCGCTTGTAGATGCGCTCGGCCCGCGGATACTCGTACATTAGGCGGTAGCATTCGGCCAACTGGAAGTATACGCGGTTCTTCTCCGCCTTGTTGTCCTTGATTTTCTCGTAGGCTTTCTCATACTGCTCCGCGGCTTCAACAAAGCGGTTCTGGTCGAACAGGTCGTCGGCTTTCTGTGCTATGCTTTTCTTCTGCGCATAGGCTCCAGCGCTCACGGCGAGGGTCGCCACAAGCAGTATCAGTCCTTTTTTGAGCATTTTCATATAATGTGTTTTTCTCTTCTATGTGTATCTATCAATATAGCATTCAACCCATTGCAGCGGTACTGCGGGTATCGCCAATGCGTTGTTTCAGCGTGCTAAATTACTACTTTTTTTCCAACTGGCCAAAAAAAAGTGTCCTCCCTTGCCGAACATGGCTCCCTCCGCGGTCCTCTGTCCCCACCGCCCGGCAGCGGTGCAGTGCGCCGCAAGTGTTAAAACGCCCTCCTCAAATGTTAAAATCTGCACCCCCAACGGAGCCCCAATGCCGCCCCTATTTAACATAACCCCCAAAACGCCATCTGAAAATCAAGCCCTTACGGCACCCTCTCTACCCCCTCTCTACCCCCTCTCTACCCCTTCTCTGGGTATACTCTACCCTATGTAAAAGAAAACAAACAGAAAAGCAGTCAATTGGAAATGTTAAAACAAAAAGCGACCTATTGAACGGTCCGTCGGGGCGGGTAGGGTAGGGGCGACATTATTTTCCACCGTTCAAGGCCGTGAAGTATCGGCATATCGGCCCCGAGGGTTGATTTTTTGTTGATAACTTGTCGGTCCCGGCACGCTTTTTCTTGCTAATTTAGCGTCAAGTTTTGAATGCCGTCTTAGTGCGGCAACCACCTGTAAAAGTGTAATATAAAACAAACCGAAGAGTCATGCAAGGCGACTTGTTTTCCGAAGTTGCTCCCGCCGCGGAGCCGAAAGAGATGAAGACGTACACACCGGACGAGATTATGCGTTCGTCGGTCGAATATTTCCATGGCGACGAGCTGGCCGCCAACGTGTGGATGAACAAGTACGCTCTCCGCGACGACGACAACATCTACGAGCTCAACCCCGACATGATGCACCGTCGCCTGGCGCGCGAGTATGCACGTATCGAAAGCAAGTACCCCAACCCCCTGAGCGAAGAGGATATCTATCAGCTCCTCAAGGACTTCCGCTACATCGTCCCGCAGGGTAGCCCCATGAGCGGCATCGGCAACAACTTCCAGGTGGTCAGCCTCAGCAACTGCTTCGTCATCGGCAACCAGGGCTGCAGCGACAGCTACGGCGGCATCATGAAAATCGACCAGGAACAGGTCCAGCTCATGAAGCGCCGCGGCGGTGTCGGCCACGACCTGAGCCACATCCGCCCCGGCGGCAGCCCCGTGAAGAACGCCGCACTCACCTCCACCGGCATCGTCCCCTTCATGGAGCGCTACAGCAACACCACCCGCGAGGTCGCCCAGGGCGGCCGCCGCGGCGCCTTGATGCTCAGTATCAGCATCAAACACCCAGACGCCGAAAACTTCATCGACGCCAAGCTCGAGCAGGGCAAAATCACCGGCGCCAACGTCAGCGTCAAAATCACCGACGAGTTCATGCGCTGCGCCATGGAGGGCAAACCCTTCGTCCAGCAGTACCCCATCGACTCCCCCAACCCCGTCTATACCAAGACCATCGACGCACGCGCCCTCTGGAACAAGATAATCGCCAACGCCTGGTCCAGCGCCGAGCCCGGCGTCCTCTTCTGGGACACCATCCTCCGCGAGTCCGTCCCCGACTGCTACGCCGACTACGGCTACCGCACCGTCTCCACCAACCCCTGCGGCGAGATTCCTCTCTGCCCCTACGACAGCTGCCGCCTCCAGGCCATAAACCTCTACTCCTACGTTGAAAACCCCTTCACACCCAAGGCACGCTTCAACTTCGACCTCTTCAGAGAACACGTCCGCAAAGGCCAGCGCCTGATGGACGACCTGATCGACCTCGAGCTCGAAAAGGTGGAGCAGATCCTCCGCAAAATCGAGGCCGACCCCGAAAGCGACGAAATCAAGATGGTCGAGCACAACCTCTGGCTCAACATCAAGATGAAATGCCTCGAAGGCCGCCGCAGCGGCTTCGGCATCACCGCCGAAGGCGACATGCTCGCCGCCCTCGGCCTGCAGTACGGCTCCGACGAGGCCACCGACATGGCCGTCCGCGTCCAGCGCGAACTCTGCCGCTCGGCCTACGCCTCCAGCGTCGACATGGCCCGCGAGCGCGGCTCCTTCCCCATCTACAGCGCCAAGCGCGAAGAGAACAACCCGTTCATCCGACGCCTCGCCGAGTTCGACCCCGAACTCTACCAGAAGATGTGCAAATACGGCCGGCGCAACATCGCACTCCTCACCATCGCCCCCACCGGCACCGTCTCCCTCTGCACCCAGACCACCTCGGGCATCGAACCCGTCTTCCTCGTGAGCTACAAGCGCCGCAAGAAGATCAACCCCAACGACAAGGACAACAGCAAGCAGACCATCATCAAGGACGAAAACGGCGACTTCTTCGAAGAGTACAACGTCTTCCACCCCAAATTCCTCGAATGGGCCCGCGTCAACGGCTACGACGTCGACGAAGTGCGCAGCATGAACGACGCCGACCTGCAGAAGGTCATCGAGAAGAGCCCCTACTTCCACGCCACCAGCGCCGACATCGACTGGGTCGCCAAGGTCAAGATGCAGGGCGCCATCCAGAAATGGGTCGACCACAGCATCTCGGTCACCGTCAACATACCCAAGGAAACCACCAAGGAAGTCGTGAGCCGCATCTACGAGACGGCCTGGGAGAGCGGCTGCAAAGGCTGCACCATCTATCGCGACGGCTCCCGCACCGGCGTCCTGGTGAGCAACAGCGGCGAAAAGAAAGACAACCCCTGCTTCGGCGAGAGCAAAGCCCCCAAGCGCCCCAAGAAACTGGAGGCCGAAGTGGTGCGTTTCAAGAACGAAAAGGAGGACTGGATTGCCGTCGTCGGCATGTACGAAGGACGCCCCTACGAGATATTCACCGGCCGCGCCGAAAGCTTCCTCCTGCCTAAGAACGTCGACAAGGGCTGGGTCATCCGTGTCAAGGAGAAAGGCCAGGAGCACGCTCGCTACGACTTCCAGTTCTGCGACCAGGACGGCTACCACATCACCATCGAAGGCCTCTCGCGCATGTTCCGCAAGGAGTACTGGAACTACGCCAAGCTCATCTCCGGCATCCTCCGCCACGGCATGCCCATCGCCAACGTCGTCGAGCTCATCGGCAAGCTCACCTTCGACACCGACAGCATCACCACCTGGTCCAACGGCGTCGCCCGCGCCCTGAAGCGCTACATCAAGGACGGCACCGAGACCGACGAGGTCTGCCCCGACTGCGGCGGCAAGCTCGTCTACAGCAACGGCTGCAAGTCGTGCCCCGACTGCGGCTGGAGCAAATGCAGTTGAAATCTTTTTCTTAGCAAGCACATATGCACCGAGTCAGGGGTCCGACATGCACCGTCGGACCCCGCTCATTTTTTATGGCTCTGATGTTTTCTTGGGAATGCCCCCTACAGCGCAAAGGATGTATATGAATCCTTGAAAGAAAGCCTGAAAGGCTTACAATCTGTCAGCCCTGTGGAAGCATACGGACCCCTGAAAGAAAGCCTGAAAGGCTTATAATCTCTCAGCCCTGTGGAAGCATATTGATCCCTGAAAAAAAGCCTGAAAGGCTTATAATCTGTCAGCCCAGGGCAACGCCCTGGGGAAAATGCCCCCTGCGTACCACGCCCTGAAAGGGCAAAATCATTCTATTTGCCTTTATAGGGCAGCTTTTGTCTCTGCATAACGGTTTTTGGGAATGCCCCCTACAGCGCAAAGAGGCTCCGGGCCGACGCCGTGGTGACCTCTGCCACCTCGTCCCTGCTGATGCCCCTCAGCTCGGCGATCCGCTCGGCTATGAGGGGTATATAGGCGCTCTCGTTGCGCTGCCCGCGGTGGGGCACCGGCGTTAGGTACGGCGCGTCGGTCTCCAGGAGCAGCCGCTCCAGCGGCACCGCCTTCACCACCTCGGCCATGCCGGCGTTCTTGAAAGTCACCACACCGCCTATCCCCAGGTGGAACCCCATCTCCACGGCCCGCTGCGCCTCTTGCACACTGCCGCCGAAGCAGTGCATCACGCCTCGGTAGCTCCGCCGCCCCATGTCGCGCAGCAGCCCGAACACCTCGTTGTGGGCCTTGCGTATGTGCAGACATACCGGCAGCCCCTTCTCCTCGGCCCACACCATCTGGCGTCTGAGCGCCTCCCGCTGCTCCCCTTCGTAGGTGCGGTCCCAGTAGAGGTCCATGCCTATCTCGCCTACAGCCACGAAGTGCCGCCCCGAGTCCAGGCGCTCGCGGACGTGCTGCAGCTCGCCCTCGAAGTCCTCTTTGACCGACGTGGGGTGAAGCCCCGCCATCGGGCGGAACACATCGGGATACTGCCCGCAGAGGGCCTCCAGGCGGGCCGTCTCGCTGCTGTCTATGTCGGGCAGCAGCATCGTCGTCACACCGGCGTCGATGGCCCTGCGCACGGCAGCGTCGCGGTCGGCGTCGAAAGCCTCGTCGTAAAGGTGGCAGTGGGTGTCGATAAACATAAAGTGGCTTTTCTGTAAATAACCCCGCAGTGGGGGGTCGTGTCTCAGGCGTTGCGCTCTATGAGCTCCGTCATGTGGTCGTAGAGCCTCAGCATCTCGGGTTGGTCGGCAAGCAGTCGCCGCTGCAGGTCGATGGTCTTCTGGTCGTGCCGCCGGGCGGGCCCCGTCTGCTGGGCCCTGAGGTCTCCGTAGTCCCACTTGCGCAGGGTCTGCTCGGCCAGCGGCCGCAGCATAGCGAAGTCCAGACCGTGCTCCTGCATATACTTCTGCGCGGTGGCGTTGACGGCGTTGACGAAGTTGCTCACCATCACCGCGGCGAGGTGGGCCTGTTGCCGCTGCTCCCCGTTCAGGTGGTACACGTGGCTGCTTACCAGCCTCACCAGCTGCTCTATCTCCTGCTCCACCGTGGCGTTGCAGCCCTCGATGCAGAGCGGCAGCAGCGAGTAGTCCATCGCAATGTCGCGCACGAACGTCTGCGGCGACCACAGCACACCGTACCGCGTGGTCACGCGGCGCAACACGCTCGCTGGCGTCGAGCCCGACGTGTGGAGCACCAGCGTCGAAGGCATGTGCATGTCCAGCCCCAGGTCGTAGAGGGCGTCGTCGCTGACGCACAGCAGGCACACATCGACATCCTCGTCCAGGTCCCCCACGCGGTCCGTCGGTCGCGCGCCCACTCGCATCGCGAGGTTCTGGGCATGGTCAAACGAGCGCGACATTACCTGGCGTATGGTACAGCCGGCGGTGTGGAATGCAATGGCGAGGTGTGTGGCTACGTTGCCTGATCCGACGATACTAATATTCGTCTTCTTCAAAGAAAAAGTCCTCCTTGGTGGGGTAGTCTGGCCAGATGTCCTCGATACTCTCGTATTGATCTCCTTCGTCTTCAATCTCCTGCAGGTTCTCGATCACCTCCATCGGGGCACCCGTACGCTGCGCGTAGTCTATAAGCTCTTCCTTGGTTGCGGGCCAGGGGGCGTCCTCTAATTTCGATGCTAATTCAAGTGTCCAATACATATCTTTCTCTCAAAAATTTTTGCAAAAGTACACCTTTTTCCAATACTGGCAAATTTATTTTACAATCAGCTGATATACACATCCTCCTCCTTGCCGGCCATCACCACCGCGCGTCGGGCGAGCACGAAGAGGTAGTCCGATAGGCGGTTGAGGTAGCGGAGCAGCGTGTCCTCCACGTGGGTCTGCCGCGCAAGGGTGACCACCCGCCGCTCGGCGCGGCGGCACACGGTGCGGCAGACGTGGCAGAAAGCGCCTACGCTGTTCCCGCCGGCTATGACGAAGTTGGTCAGCTTCGGCAGCTGGTCGCTGATGGTGTCTATCTGTCGCTCCAGCATCTCCACCTCCTCGCCGTCCAGCTTCGGAAGACGGCCGTAGATGGCCTCGTCTTCCGTGGCCAGAAGGGTCTGTATGGTGAAGAGGTTGTGCTGCACTACCTTCAGCTCGTCGTAGTAGCCGCCTGCCATCGGGCGTATCATCTCGGCCAGCAGCCCTATGTTCGAGTTCAGCTCGTCCACAGTGCCGTAGGCCTCCACTCGTGCGTCGTCTTTGCTCACGCGGCTCCCGCCCACAAGCGAGGTGGTGCCGCCGTCGCCGGTCTTGGTGTATATCATGGTTGTTGTGCTTGTCGGTTGTTATATTCTTTCCACGGATTTCACTTCCGGTATAGCCTTCTTGATGGCCTGCTCTATACCCTGCTTCAGGGTCTGCATGGCGTGCGGGCAGCTGCCGCAGTGCCCTTTCAGGCGGACTATGACGACCCCTTCGGCCGTCATGTCCACATACTCTACGTCGCCGCCGTCCTGTTGCAGGTAGGGGCGTATCTGGGCCAGGGCGTTCTTCACTTTCTGCTCCACGATGGGTTTCTCTTGGTCGGTCATATCGTTTTGTTTGGTGGTTACGTGTTCTGGTTTTCTCTCTTGGCCGCTCCTATTTGGCCTTCAGCTTGCATATCTCGGCTATGGTGTTCCTGGCCAGCGCGTCGAAGGCGTCCCGCACAGGGCTCTTGGTCTCGTCGGGGGTGAAGAGGGCGGCCGGCTTGCCGGAGTCGCCGCTTTCGGCTATGCTCTGCACCAGGGGGATCTCGCCGAGCAGCGGAATGCCCATCTCTTCCGCCAGCTTGCGGCAGCCGCCCTTGCCGAATATGTAGTAGCGGTTCTGCGGCAGCTCGGCCGGGGTGAACCAGGCCATGTTCTCCACGAAGCCCAGCACCGGTATGTTGATGCTTTCGTTGCGGAAAAGCTCCACGCCGCGCGTCACGTCGGCCAGCGCCACCTGTTGCGGCGTGCTGACGATGATGGCGCCGGTGACGGGCATCGTCTGCGCCAGCGTGAGCTGTATGTCGCCCGTTCCCGGAGGCATGTCGACCACGAGGTAGTCTATCTCGTCCCACCACGTCTCCGTGATAATCTGCTTCAGCGCGCCGCTGGCCATGGGGCCGCGCCAGGCCATAGCCTTGCCCGGGTCCACAAAGAAGCCCACGCTCATCAGCTTGATGCCGTAGCGCTCTATGGGGAGCATGTAGGTCTTGTCGCCGACGCGGTGTCCGTAGACCTCCTCGTCCTTCACGCCGAGCATGATGGGTATCGAGGGTCCGTAGATGTCGGCATCCACCAGGCCCACCTTCGCGCCCGTCCGTGCCAGCGAGATGGCCAGGTTCACCGCCACGGTGCTCTTGCCTACGCCGCCTTTGCCCGACGCCACTACGATGGTGTTGTGTATGTTCTTGAACAGCTCTTTGAACTCCTCCTTCGGGTCTGGCTGCGGCTTGGAGGTGAGGTTGATGTCCACCTCGGCTTCGCGGTCCACCAGCTCGTGGATGGCGGCTATGCAGTCGTCGCTCATCTTCTTCTTCATCGGGCAGGCGGGGGTGGTCAGCACCAGGTCGAAACTGACATGCTTGCCGTCCACCTTGATATTCTCTATCATGCCGAGCTCCGTAAGGCTGCGCCCCAGGTCGGGGTCGTTCACATGGCCCAGGGCCATTTCTATCTGTGTCGTTGTAATCATTCTGCAAATATTTCTTTCAGTTTGTTCTCTAATTCGGGTCCCCGCAAATTGCGTGCCAGCACCTTGCCGTCGCGGTCCACAAGAACCGTGGCAGGTATCGAGCTGATGCCGTACTGCCGTCCCCCGGCCGAGTTCCATCCTTTGAGGTCGCTCACGTGGTTGGGCCACACAAGCCCGTCCTGCTCTATGGCTTGCAGCCACTTCTCGCGGCTGTTGTCCAGCGAGACGCTGTAGATGTCGAATCCTTTGTCCTTGTATGTGTGGTAGAGTCTCACCACGTTGGGGTTCTCGGCGCGGCAGGGGCGGCACCACGAAGCCCAGAAGTCTATCAGCACCACCTTGCCGCGCAGGTCGCTCAGCCGGCGCACCACTCCGTCGCGGTCCGCCAGCGCTATGTCAGGAGCCTCCATGCCGGTCACCACCGCGCCGCGCAGCTTGTCGTCGAGGTGGCGCACAAACTGGTCGTCCGGGTAGCGCACTATCAGCGCGTCGCGGACTTGCTTGTACAGCCCCGCATACTGCTCGAAGACACTCTCGAAATAGGTGACGAGGAAGGCGCTCATGAGCACGTCGCTGTTCTCGCGCAGCAGTACCTCCATGTCATGCGCCATGGTCTGCTGCTTCGCCGGGTCGCTGACGGCGGCAGTCATCATGTTGTTGAACCGCCGGTAGACCTCCATGTTCTGCGACCCTTTGACGCCCACTATGTCTATGGTGTTGCTCGCTCCGTTGTACCTGAGGTCCATGCTCACTTTCTCTTTCGGGAGCAGCATGACGTGTAGCAGTGGGCTGCGGTCCACCGTGAGTATCAGGCCGAAGAAGCGCGGCTCGCTGAGGCCGTCGTGTTCTATGGCGAAGCGGCCCTTGCTGTCCACCTCCACGGTGTCGGTCGGCACCAGCCGCCCGCTCCGGGGTTCGCACACCACCACCTTCACCCCCTCGTCCACACCCGACAGGGTGCCGTTGAGGCTGCTCTTCTGCGCCGTGGCCGCTGCTGCGGGCAGCAGCGCCATCATGATGACAAATGCTATGTGTTTCATCTTTCTCCTTTGTTGTCTTTACTGTTGTTCCCTCACCTGCCTCAGGTCGTCGTCGTACGGCAGGTAGCTGTCGTAGAAAGCCCTGTCGCCGTAAAGGGCCATGCCTATGTTGGCCTTGAGCAGGGCCTTGATAAGGGGGCGCTGTTTCTTCAGGCTGGCGGGGTCGCGCTTTATGCCGGCCGCTTCGCCGGCCGCCACCAGCTCCTCCACCATGTCGTCCCCTGCGCTGAAGCGACGTGCGAAAGTCTCGGCGTCGGGATAGCGCTCCAGCAGCGCGCCCGCTTGCCGCCGCACGTGGGCGAAGGCCACACGCCCCAGCAGCCCGCGCGACGAGAGGCGGTTATAGTATATCAGCGTGCTGTCGCGGTAGAGCTGCAGCAGCCGGTCGGGTATGATGCCGCCCCCGCCGTAGACCACCCGCCCGCCCGTGGTGTAGTAGGGCGTCGAGTCGGCTATGTGGAGGGTGGCACTGTCGGTATAGGTCTCTTCGATGAGCTGGTTCAGGTAGTCGCGGTAGTATTCGTCGGTGCCGCCGTCGTAGGGTCTCTGTATACAGCGCCCCGACGGGGTGTAGTAGCGCGCCGTCGTGAGCAGCACCGACGAGCCGTCGCCAAGCGGGAATTCGGTCTGCACCAGTCCCTTGCCGAACGTGCGCCGGCCTACGATGGTGGCGCGGTCGTTGTCCTGCAGCGCGCCGCTGACCACTTCGCTCGCCGAGGCAGAGTTCTCGTCGACAATCACCGTCAGGCGGCCCTCCGTGAAGAGGCCGCCGCCGTGCGAATAGACGTTGCGCCGCCGCGAGTGGACCCCCTCGGTGTACACAATCAGGGCCTTGCGGGGCAGCAGCTCGCCGGCAATGCCTATGGCCGCCGTTAGCGATCCACCGCCGTTGCCGCGCAGGTCGAAGACCAGGTGGCGCATGCCGCGCCGTTTGAGCGACAGGACGGCCTCGCAGAACTCGTCGTGGCTCGTCGTGGCGAACGAGTTGAGCACCACATAGCCCGTCGTGTCGTCGAGCATCGTGTAGTAGGGCAGCGTGTGGTGGGGCACCACGCCGCGCCGTATGTTGAAGGTCAGCAGCCCCTCGTGCCCGGTCCGCTCCACCGTCACCCGCACCGTCGACCGGCGCGGCCCGCGCAGACGGGCCACCACGGTGTCCGACGCCATGCCGACACCGCTCACGCTGTCCCCGTCCACGGTAACAATCTTGTCGCCAGGCAGTATGCCGAGACCCACCGACGGGCCGTCGTCGATGACGCGACCCACGTATGTCGTGTCGCCTTCGCGGTGCAGCACCAGCCCCACGCCCTCGAACGAACCGCGCATCATCTCGTCGGCACGCTCCGTCTCACGGCTGGAGAGGTAGGTGCTGTGGGGGTCAAGCTCGCGCAGCATCACGGCAATCAGCCGTTCGCCGACCGAGTCCGCATCCACGGCGTCGACGTACTCGTCCTCGACCAGCTGCACCACCTCGCCCATCTTGCCCTGAAGGCCCTCCGGCGCACGCGCCATGCCAGCCGACTGGCTGAACATCAGCCCTATCAGCACTCCCAGCACCATGGCCACCAGTAGCAGCACCACCATGCCTCGCGTCGTTGAATTGTCGCTTTTACCCATAACAATACCCATTAACGACGCCCCCGCGCAAATATTATGCCCCCGCCCAAAAATAACCTCCTTCCCCCATCCCGCCCTGATTATCAGCCTCTTCTTCCCACCACCTCTCCCCATAAGCCCTGATAATCAGCCTCTCACCCCCACCCTCTCGACCCCCTCTCTGGGTCCTCTCTACCCCCTCTCTGGGTCCTCTCTACCCCCTCTCTACCCCTTCTCTACCCCCTCTCCGCCCCTCCGCCCCTCCGCCCCTTCGACTCTCCACTTCTCCCCCATGTCCGAAAAAAGTGCTATCTTTGCATCTGTCGGCGACCCTCGTCGCCCGTCCGCAACATATTGGTTTTGAAAAATATAACATCATGAATATCGTCCTCATATCTGCCATTTTGCCCGTGGTGCTGCTCCTCATCTTCATCTATCGCAAGGACAAGAACGACCCCGAGCCCATTGGCAAGCTCCTGCTGACCTTCTTCGTGGGCTGCCTCAGCGTGCTGCCGGCCAGCCTCCTCGAGTCGCTCCTGATGCCCCTCGCCCCCTCGGCGGCCCGCTTCCCGGTGCTCAACGGCATCTTCGACGGCTACCTCGTGGCCGGCTTCAGCGAGGAGCTCTGCAAGCTGCTCCTCCTGATGTGGGTCATCTGGCGCAGCCCCCAGTTCGACGAATACTTCGACGGCATCGTCTACGCCGTCTACCTCTCGCTGGGCTTCGCCTGTGTCGAGAATGTGAGCTACGTCTTCGGCAGCGCCGACGCCCTCTCCACGGCCTTCATGCGTGGCATCCTCGCCGTCCCGGCCCATTTCCTCTTCGCCGTGGCCATGGGCTACTACCTCTCGCTGGCCAAGTTCGACCCCGCCGGCCGTCGTCGCCACCTCCTCCACGCCTTCCTCTATCCCATGCTCCTCCACGGCACCTACGACGCCCTCCTCATGGTCTCCTCCAACCTCTCCGCCGGCAGCGGCGACGAGAACACCGTGGCCGCGCTCGTCTGCTCCGTGCTGTTCGTCATCTTCGTGGTCTTCGACATCCGGCTCTGGCGGCGCGGCATGAAACGCATCAAAACCATGCAGCAGCGCTCGCGCCAACAGGGCTTCAACCGCATGCGCCCCTTCGACGGCTTCACATGGAACGTCTGATATACAGCGTTGTGGAAAATATTTTGCAAAAAAATTTGGTCAGTTCGAAAAAAGGTTGTACTTTTGCACCCGATTTCGAGAGAAACGAATGGGGTATTAGCTCAGTAGGCTAGAGCGCTTGCATGGCATGCAAGAGGTCATCGGTTCGACTCCGATATACTCCACTGGAAGGGACTCAGACGAGTCCCTTTTTCTTTTTGTAAAATCTGTTATTACAGACGTTTATACCTGCTTTTCACCGCTTTTCCCGACTCGCCCGATTGCAAAAATAGCAACAACAGTACACAAAATCACTTACTTGCGTAATCGGACAAAGATTCTCCTCGTTTCGTAAGGTGTTGTTTTTCTTATATATAAGAAGAACTTTATCTTATTGAAGGCTCAGTATCAAATAAAATGCGTATATTTGCACCTGAATTAGACGCGAGAAAGTCTAATCAATGCAAAAAGCATTTGTTATAGGTCGTCCTTGAAATTGCCCATTTCAAAATAACTAGTCGACTTGATACTGATGCCTTTGCTTATTTGGTATGTTTTCGCCCTATGGCGTTTGCATATTCAACAGCATGGGATAAAGTTCTATAGTTTCAGACTAGTTAGGTCTGGCAAAACCTCAAGGAAAGAAACTGACAACATTGTCTCCATGCTTTTTCATTTAAGTATAACCACCAATCCGGGAGACAGTGCGGCACAAAGAATGAGCAGACATGGACTATATCTCGGAGGGTGAAAGACAAAAGCTTTACTACCAAGGGCTGAAACAGGCAAGTGAATATCACCTGCCAGACGAGGTGTTGTCCGTGATACAGGACAATCTCGCCGACCCAAGATTTAGTGTGCTCTATCGGGAGACTGTCTCGCTCACTTGCAACGTTCTTGCTCCGCTACACCGCGTCATCTCGTTCGTCATCAACAATCGCCTGATACATGAGTATATGGGTGAGCTTGCCGAGCAAGCCAAGGAGAATACCGTCCTGTGTACCGCCGATGACATCTTCCTTTCGCTGTGCAGCGTGGAGCCATACACCGCAGAAGAGATAATCCGCACAATCGACACCGATTCTGCCACACTTGAACACCTGCGGCAATGCTACCAGGAACGCGACAAGCAGGCATTCTTGGCCACTATAAATGAGAATCATTGTGGCTTGCAGACGATAAGCTGGCTATGCAAGAGTATTTGGACAGACACCTCTGCGGTTTTCAACCAGCCGTTTGAAGATATATTCACGACAATGGATGCCTTGTCGGTGACTAACACAGTGGAGCAGGATAACAGCGCACAGACGCTGATGCGCTCATCGGAGCGTTTATCGGACGAGGCATTGAAGATAATGAACGGCGACGACGGTGACGCACAACATTACTTCACTGCACAATATGAGAACGCGAAGAACTATATATGGCACATTATTCTGTAATCCATTTCAATAGTGAGGTTTTGACAGCGTTTTGACAGCGTTTCGTCGATTTGAACTTAAGTTCAAATAGAAAATGCAACACAAGAGATAAAGAAAGAAGCGCCAAAAAGCAAAAAGTTCTTGGCGCATTCGGTAAAAAGTAGTACTTTTGTGTTGTGAAAAAAGAAAAAATAAAGCACCA
>Ga0310697_10001055_pt1 | contig 33712 bp, 23 predicted proteins | sample 172DNAGHGlowgp2_FD_203883 | JGI IMG/M metagenome (GOLD analysis project Ga0310697, IMG submission 203883) | Sheep rumen microbial communities from Palmerston North, Manawatu-Wanganui, New Zealand - 1728 DNA GHGlow gp2 (v2) (version 2) | ecosystem: Host-associated > Mammals > Digestive system >... | reverse complement strand
CCATCACAGTGCTGAGATATATTATCGTTTTGCCACACTGGGAGGTTATGAATTCGAGAAGAAACTGAATGAACTCCGTGAGGTGATGGGGCTGGAATTAGAAGAGATAGACCGCGATGACGATGATTACGGAAGTCTGATGCTCGATATGGAGGACGGCATGATCGAAGACGATGAAATGCGTGTAGCCAGCAGGAGGGCTGCTAAGACACTGAAGAAAGATTCGCTTCTGCAGGTCATCTATCCTGCACATGCCGCCAAAGAGCTGGGACATTTCGTTTTCGACTGGACCGTGCTGCCTGATGATTACCCGGAAAAGGATGTGAAGTGGCTAAAGAAACAGTACAGCATCATTCCATATAATAAGAAGTATCAAGTAGTGTACGATGGCGGAAAACTGATGAACGGCTTCCTCGACTTCGTGAAGAACAACCGCAACAAGGACAAGTGTAAGATGCTCTTCATCTATGGTAGCAACGACCCCTGGACGGGAGCCGCCATCCCCGATCCAGCCCCCGATGACCCCTACGTGAAGAAGCACATAGTACCGGGTGGCGTCCACGGCGATGCTCTTAACGAACCGACGAAATATCCAGAAGCGGAAAAGAACTGGATTGTCAATACCGTGAAGGAAATGCTTGCTGGTTCATGAGTTTGGTGTATGACTTTGAAAGGTATGTTTGAAAAGAAAAAATAGATGAAAGAATTTGTAATCTCTGAAGCTAAGGCCGAGACGGCGGTGCTGGTGGGACTGATAACCCCGCAGCAGGACGAGGCGAAAACCAAGGAATATCTTGACGAACTGGAGTTTCTGGCTGACACGGCAGGCGCTGTGGTGGTCAAGCGTTTCACGCAACGGGTGAACGGTCCCTCGCAAGTGACATACGTTGGGAGCGGCAAACTACAGGAAATCAAGCAGTTTATCAAGGAAAAGGAAGATATCTACGACGAGTGGATGGAGGCCGTCAGGACAGATGCGCCACTTCCGGAGGATGCCGACATCGATAATCCGCCGCAGCCCGTCGGCATGGTCATCTTCGACGATGAATTGTCGGCTAAGCAGATTCGTAACATCGAGAAGGAACTGCAGGTGAAGATCCTTGACCGTACGAGTCTTATCCTCGACATCTTTGCCATGCGTGCCCAGACTGCCGAGGCAAAGACACAGGTGGAACTGGCGCAGCACCGCTACATGCTGCCCCGTCTGCAACGCCTGTGGACCCACTTGGAACGTCAGGGTGGCGGCTCGGGCTCTGGTGGCGGAAAGGGTAGCGTTGGATTACGTGGCCCTGGTGAGACGCAGTTGGAGATGGACCGCCGTATCATCCTGCACCGCATCACACTGTTGAAGCAGCGCCTGGAAGAGATAGACAAGCAGAAGACCACGCAGCGCAAGAACCGCGGACGGCTCATCCGTGTGGCTCTCGTCGGCTATACGAACGTGGGTAAGTCAACCATGATGAACCTGCTTTCGAAGAGTGACGTGTTTGCCGAGAACAAGCTCTTTGCCACGCTCGACACGACGGTCAGGAAGATGACCATTGACAACCTGCCGTTCCTGTTGGCAGATACTGTAGGCTTCATCCGCAAACTGCCGACCGACCTGGTGGATTCGTTCAAATCGACCCTTGACGAGGTGCGCGAGGCAGACCTGCTGGTGCATGTGGTGGACATCTCGCATCCAGACTTCGAAGACCAGATTCAGGTGGTGGAGAAAACACTGTCGGAACTGGGCTGTGCAGAGACGCCGAAGATGATGGTGTTCAACAAGATTGACGCCTATACGTGGGTAGAGAAAGAAGAGGACGACCTGACGCCCATGACGAAGGAGAATGTCTCGCTGGAAGAGTTGAAACGGACGTGGATGGGTAAAATCTCTACCGCTCCGCTGTTTATCTCGGCCAAGAAGAAGGAGAACATTGACGAGTTGCGTCAGGTGCTATATAACAATGTAAGGGCACTTCATGTGCAGAAGTACCCTTACAATGATTTCCTTTATCCAATTGAAGATTGAGAATTCGGAATTGAGAATTACGATTACCATGCACACCCTTCATGGAACCATAATTAAACCATTGAGGAGCCTATTGTGTAATCATAATTCTCAATTTTCAATTTTCAATTAAAGCAGGTTCTCCTTTTCTATATCCTTAAAGTATTTGTAGGTGCCGTGCTTCAGTTCATCGGTAGCGGCTTCGTCGGCAACGATGATGCCGTGCTGGTGCTGCTGCAGGGCAGAGATGGTCCACTCGTGGCAGACGGCGCCCTCTACGGCAGCCTTCAGGGCACGTGCCTTGTGGTGGCCGTTGACGAGAATCATCACCTCCTTGGCATCCATGACGGTTCCGACGCCGACAGTCAGTGCCAGCTTGGGCACCTTGTTCACGTCGTTGTCGAAGAAACGTGAGTTGGCAATGATGGTGTCAGTGGTCAGCGTCTTCACACGGGTGCGGCTCGTAAGGCTGGAGTAAGGCTCGTTGAAAGCGATGTGGCCGTCGGGGCCGATGCCTCCGAGGAAGAGGTCGATGCCTCCGGCCTCGCGGATCATCTCCTCGTAGTGGGCGCACTCGGCAGCAAGGTCGGGAGCGTTGCCGTTGAGGATATGGATGTTCTCCTTCGGGCAGTCGATGTGGTCGAACAGGTTACGGGCCATGAAGGAGTGATAGCTTTCGGGATGTTCCTCGGGCAGTCCTACATATTCGTCCATGTTGAACGTCAGGACGTTCTTGAACGACACACGGCCTTCCTTGTTGGCCTTCACCAGACAGGCATACATGCCTTCGGGTGAGGAGCCTGTGGGCAGACCCAGTACAAACGGTTTCTCGGGTGTGGGCTTTGCCTCGTTGATGCGACGGATGACGTGCTCGGCAGCCCATTGTGACATCTTGTCGTAGTTGGGTTCAATAATGACTCTCATAACTGTCTTTATTAGTTGTTTTGTTGTAATAATCCCTGCAAAAGTACACGAAATAGTAAAAAAATAAAAAAATAAAAAAATAAAAAAGGTTAATGGGGAGAAAAAACTCTAAACTCTAAACTCTAAACTCTAAACTTTATCGTACCTTTGTCCCTTATAATATAAATATGTAGAGATTATGGAAACATACCGACAACTAACACAAGCTGAAATAGATGTTTTAGAGAAGAATGTATGCTGGGCGGAGGACTGGCAGCGAGTGAAGGTGGCCGAAGGCTTTAAACCTTATAATTTCCATCGTGTTATGTTCTATGGCGACATCCGGCTGGGTGAGTTCCACAAGCAGGTGGAGGTGACCAAGGGCTTTTTCAAGCATTCCGGCATTAACGATGCCACCCTGCGCAACGTGACGGTGGGTAACGACTGCCTGATAGAGAAGGTCGGCAACTACATCAACAACTACACGATAGGCAACGACTGTTTCATCTCGAACATCTCCACGCTGGAGACCACCGACGATGCCACGTTTGGCGAGGGCTCCGTCATCTCCGTGCTGAACGAGATGGGCGACGGCAACGTCACCATCTTCCGTAACCTCAACTCACAGGTGGCAGCCCTCATGGTGAAGTATGCGCAGGACAAGGTGCTGAAGCAGCGCCTGGGGCAGTTGGTGGAGGACGAGTTGCGCGTGTCACGTCCGGAACGGGGTACCATCGGCAACAACGTGAAGATTATCAACACGAAGGACATTACCAATACCGTCATCAAGGGCGACTGCGAAATCAATGGTGCTGCCCGTTTGTTGGAGTGCACCATCATGTCGTCACGCGATGCGTCGGTCTATATCGGCACGGGTGTCATTTGCGAGAACTCCATTATCTGCGACGGCTGCAGCATCAACAACTCCGTGAAGATGCAGGACTGCTTCGTGGGTGAGGCCTGTCAGATTACCAACGGCTTCACCGCCGAGGCCAGTCTGTTCTTCGCCAACTCGTTCATGGCCAACGGCGAGGCCTGTGCCGCCTTCTGCGGCCCGTTCTCTGCCAGCCACCATAAGTCGAGCCTGCTCATCGGTGGACAGTTCTCGTTCTACAATGCCGGTTCGAACACCAACTTCTCGAACCATGCCTACAAGATGGGGCCCCTGCACTATGGTACGCTGGAGCGCGGCACGAAGACCGCCTCCGGCTCTTACGTGCTGATGCCTGCCACCATCGGTGCCTTCTCCGTCTGCTTCGGTAAGCTGATGCACCATCCTGACACCCGCTGCCTGCCTTTCTCCTATCTGATAGCCTACGGTGAGACGATGTACCTTTCGCCAGGACGTAACATCACCACGGTGGGACTGTATCGTGACATCAAGAAGTGGCCGAAGCGCGACAAGCGTTCCAGGCAGTCGCGTAAATCCATCATCAATTTCGACTGGCTGTCGCCCTTTACCGTCGGTGAAATCATGGAGGGCATCAAGATTCTGAAGGCCCTGCGTGAGGCTTCGGGCGACAATGTCTCGACCTACAACTTCCATGAGTACGTCATCAATACCTCGTCACTTGTCAAGGGACTGAAGTACTACGACATCGCTCTGCGCATCTACATGGGTGCCGTGCTGAAACGTGCCCAGAAGGAAGGCTTCTTCGGACGCCCGACCAGCAGGGTAGGCGAGGGGAAATGGATAGACCTGAGCGGACTGCTGATGCCTGAGAGCGAGGAGAAGCGCGTGGTTGACGACATCAAGAGCGGAGAGATAGAGAATATCCAGGAGCTGCTCGACCGCTTCGTGGAGATAAACGGCCACTACAGCGACTACCGCTGGGCATGGTCCTACCAGCTCATTCTGGACTATTACCATTTGGACGAGCTGACACCTGCCGACGTGGAGCGCATCCGTCAGGACTATGTGCATGCCCGTCGTGCCTGGATAGCCGAAATCCGCAAGGATGCCGAGAAGGAGTATGCCATGGGCGACGTGGAGCGTGAGGTCTTTGAGGACTTTCTCTCCAAGCTCGACCATGAAGTGGATTACGAAAACTAAGAGCCTCACCCCCAACCCCTCTCCAACGGGAGAGGGGAGTAGTAAGTGCATCAAAGGAAGTAACCAAAAGTTTTTAATTATAAAGAGTAACTATATGAACAAGAAGAGCATGTTAAGGTGGGTATTCTTTTTACCTTTTTACCTTTTTACTTTTTTACCTTTAAGTGTAAGTGCGCAGCAGTACAAGTATGAGACGGTGCCTGGCGACCCGATGAACACGCGTATCTACACGCTGAAGAACGGACTGAAGGTCTATCTGAGTGTCTATAAGGACCAGCCACGCATCCAGACGTACATCGCCGTACGTACTGGCGGAAAGAACGACCCTGCCGAGACCACCGGTCTGGCACACTACCTGGAACATATCATGTTCAAGGGTACAACGCATTTTGGCACCAATAACCCTGAGGCAGAGGCTCCGCTGCTCAATGAGATTGAGCAGCGATTCGAGGCCTACCGCAAGCTGACCGACCCCGAGGCACGCCGCCAGGCTTACCACGAGATTGACTCTGTGAGCCAGTTGGCCGCCCGGTACTTCATTCCCAATGAGTACGACAAGCTGATGGCAGCCATCGGTGCCGAGGGAACGAATGCCTACACGTCGAACGACGTCACCTGCTACACCGAGGATATCCCCGCCAACGAACTGGAGAACTGGGCGAAGATTCAGAGCGACCGTTTCCAGAACATGGTCATCCGCGGTTTCCACACTGAGCTGGAGGCCGTCTATGAAGAAAAGAACATCAATCTGACCCGCGATGCCCGCAAGATGTACGAGGCACTGCTGGCCAAACTATTCCCCAGCCACCCATACGGCCAGCAGAGCGTTATCGGTACGCAGGAGCACCTGAAGAACCCCTCCATCACGAATATCAAGGCCTACTTCAATAAGTGGTACGTGCCCAACAATACCGCTATCTGTATGTCGGGTGACTTCGACCCCGACCAGGTTATCCGTATCATTGACAAGTACTTCGGAACGTGGCAGGCTAAGGCCATTGACTATCCTACCTTCCCGAAGGAGAAGCCCATCACGGCACCTGTCGATTCCACCGTATGGGGTAACGATGCCGAGAACATCATGATAGGCTGGCGCTTCAAGGGAGCCGGCGATGCCCAGATGGATACGCTTAACATCATCAGTTCGATGCTGGCCAACGGACGTGCCGGACTGATGGAGCTGAACCTGGAACAGCCCATGAAACTGATGTCGGCCGGAGCCTATGTCTATGACCTTGCCGACTATTCTGCCTTCATCCTCAGCGGTCGTCCCAAGGAGGGCCAGACGCTGGACGAGGTACGCACCTTGCTGCTTGGTGAGGTGGAGAACCTGAAGAAGGGACAGTTCGACCAGAGTCTGCTGCCTTCGGTTGTCAGCAACATCAAGCGTAGCTACTACAAGCAGTTGGAGAACAACGAATCGCGTGCCGACATGTTTGTCAACTCGTTTGTCAACGGTACCAAGTGGGCCGACGAGGTAGGCTATCTGGGACGCGTGCAGAAGATTACGCGTCAGCAGATTATCGACTTCGTCAAGAGGAACTTCCACAACGACTACGTATGCATCTACAAGCGTCAGGGCGTTGACTCCACGCAGAAGACCATTGAGAAACCCGCCATCACGCCTATTCCTGCCAACCGCGACCAGAGTTCGCAGTTCCTGCGCGACATCCAGGCCACACATGTCGATCCCATCCAGCCGCGCTTCGTTGACTTCAAGAAAGACCTGACGGTTACCACCACGAAGAACGGTCTGCCTGTGCTCTACAAGCAGAATACCGAGAACGGACTCTTCAACCTCGCCTTCCAGTATGAGTTTGGCGACGAGGACGACCCCCGCTATGAGATAGCCGCTGAGTACCTCATGGACTACCTCGGCACCAAGACCAAGACCGCTGCCCAGATGAAGCAGGAGTTCTACAAGCTGGCTTGCGACCCCTACATCTCTACCGGCACGAACAGCATCACTATCGGCTTGTCTGGTCTGAACGAGAACCTGCCGCAGGCCCTTGCCTTGTTTGAGGAGCGCATCCAGCAGGCAGTAGCCGACCGTGAGGCATACCAGAAGTATGTTGACATCGTCATCAAGGCACGTGCCGACCGCAAGGCCAACCAGCAGTCGAACTTCTCCTACCTCCGCCGTATGGCTCAGTTTGAGAAGGCCTTCCCCATGATGACGAACGACGAGCTGAAGCAGGCCGACCCGCAGGTGCTTGTCAATCTGGTCAAGGGCTTGAAGAACTACCGTCACACCATCTTCTATTATGGTCCCACCGCCCAGCAGCAGTTCCTCACCATGATGGAACAGAGGCACCATGTGGGCACCCCGCTCATGGAAGTGCCTCAGGCTCCCGTGGCCAAACCCGTGACAACTCCTGCGTCCGACGTCTGGATGGCCCCCTACGATGCCAAGAACATCTATATGGTGATGTTCCACAATGAGAACCGCGACTGGCATCCTGATGAGGCAGCACTGAAGGCCGTCTTCAACGAGTACTTCGGCGGTTCCATGAATGCCATCGTCTTCCAGGAGATGCGTGAGGCCCGTGGCCTTGCCTACTCCGCTTCTGCCTACTACAGCACCCCGGGACGCAAGGGCTTCAAGGAGAACTACATGACCTACATCATTACCCAGGCCGACAAGATGGTTGACTGTGTGACACACTTCAACGAGATTCTCGACACCATTCCGCAGTCGGAGGGCGCCTTCCAGATTGCCAAAGAGGCTCTGATAAAGCGTCTGGCCAGCCAGCGCACCACGAAGTTCGGCGTGCTGAATGCCTACTACGGAGCCCAGCAGTTAGGCATTGACTACGATGAGAATGAGAAGATATACCGTGACCTGCCGAAGGTCACCCTGCAGGACATTGTGAAGTTTGAACAGGAGTACATGGCCCGCAAGCCCTATCGCTACATCATCCTTGGCAACAAGGAGATGCTTAACATGGACTTCCTGCGTACGTTGGGTCCCGTTCGTGAACTGACTACCGACGAGGTGTTCGGCTATTGATGAATAAAGGTTCAGAAATGACTAACGTATGAAAGCGTCTGTAGTTTGTAGAACGTTGCTATTGTGGCTGGCCTTTGCCGGAGTGTTACCGGCAAGTGGTCAGCCACTTGTTTCTCCCGACCGTCGGTTGGAGGTAACGCCGAAGGACAGTGGTCTGCTGGTCAGCTACCAAGGCCATCAGGTGCTGGAACTTCCGGCAGTGGGTTACGAGTCAGCCTCCCAGCCCGGTACGTGGGTCTTCCGCCGTAGCGTGGAGGAGTCCTATGCCATGCTGTCGGGCAAGCGCCTGCAGTGCAGCAATCAGGCCAATGAGTACATGACCCAGCTGGGCGCCAATGTCCGGATGGTGCTGCGCCTCTATCGTGACGGCATTGCCTTCCGCTACGAGTTCTCGGGGTTGCAGAACAGCCAGTTGCCTCAGGAACAGACTGCATGGCGCATTCCCGAAGGTACCAGGCGGTGGATGCAGAACTGGACCGACTCCTACGAGGAATACTTCCCCCTGACCACTACCGCACGGGTGCCCCCCCGTCTGCCATACTACGAAAAGAATGCCGAGGGCTTTGCCTGCCACTGGGGCTATCCTGCGCTGCTGGAGCCGCAGGAGGGCGTCTTTGCCCTGATTTCCGAGGCCGGTGTCAGTCGCGGTCAGAGTGCTTCCAGCCTTTACAACGAGGGAGAGCTGTTCCGCGTCGTACCTGCTGCCAACGACCGGCCGCTGTCCGGTGAGTGGCATACCCCGTGGCGCATTGCTATTGTCGGCAGTCTTGCCGACGTTGTGGCATCGACCCTGGTCACCGATGTGTCCGAACCTTGCCAACTGGCCGATACCCAATGGATACAGCCGGGTGTGGTGTCCTGGATTTACTGGGCCAACAACCACGGCAGCAACGACTACAACATCATCTGCCAATATGTGGACATGGCAGTCCGGCTGAAGCTGCCCTACGTGCTGATTGATGCTGAGTGGGACCAGATGAAGGACGGCAAAACCATTGAGGATGCTGTCAGCTACGCGCTCTCGAAAGGTGTCAAACCCCTGATATGGTACAACTCGTCCGTAGGGTGGGTGGATGGTGCCCCGACGCCTAAGTTCCGGCTGAACAGTCCCGAAGACCGTGAGCGTGAATTCTCCTGGTGCGAGCGTATCGGTGTGGCAGGCGTGAAGATAGACTTCTTCTCGGGCGACAATGTCATGAACATGGACTACTGTATCGACCTGATGGAGAGTGCCGCCCGGCATCACCTCCTCGTCAATTTCCATGGAGCCACCATCCCCCGTGGCTGGCAGCGTACGTGGCCCAACCTGCTCTCTACCGAGGGCGTGCTGGGAGCTGAGTGGTACAACAACAACGGCACTTTCACCCCTAAGGCAGCTGCCCATAACGCCACCCTTCCCTTCACCCGTAACGTCATTGGTCCTATGGACTACACTCCCTGTGCCTTCAGCAACTCCCAGTACCCGCATCTCACGACCAATGCCCATGAGCTGGCACTGACCGTACTCTTCGAGAGTGGTCTGCAGCACCTGGCCGATCGTCCCGAGAGTTTCCTGGCACAGCCCCGTGAGGTGCAGGCCTTCTTCGGACAGTTGCCCACGGTGTGGGACGAGACGCGGCTTGTCTGCGGCTACCCCGGCGAGTATGTCGTCATGGCCCGCCGGCGTGGGCAGACCTGGTATGTGGCAGGCATCAACGGCACCGACCAGGTGAAAACCCTGGTTCCCGACCTCCGCTTTATCCCTGCTACTGAAGTCTCGGTCTATGCAGATTCTCCGGAAGGAAAGTGGTGCATCACCTCCTCCCGTGCCATTCCCGCGGAAATATCCTGCCAGCCACGAGGAGGCTTTGTCCTTGTCGTCCGGTGAATCGGGCATTTTTTTCTGTGCTTTATTTGGCATTTTCGGAAAGTGTTTGTATTTTTGCAGCATTATATATAACAAATATCACAATAATTTATGGCAAACGTAGTAGATTTTAAGTATGCGCCGATGTTCCAGGTAGGTAAGGACGATACCGAGTATCGCCTGCTGACGAAGGAAGGCGTAACAACGGCCGATTTTGAAGGCCACGAGATTGTAAAAGTAAGTAAGGAAGCACTGACGCTGCTGGCGCAGCAGGCATTCCACGACGTGGAGTTCATGCTCCGTCGTGAGCACAACCTGCAGGTGGCAGCCATCCTCAATGACCCCGAGGCTTCGGAGAATGACAAATATGTGGCGCTGCAGTTCCTGCGCAATGCTGAGACGGCAGCCAAGGGCATTCTGCCTTTCTGTCAGGACACGGGCACGGCGATTATCCACGGTGAGAAGGGTCAGCAGGTGTGGACAGGCTTCGAGGACGAAGAGGCGCTGTCGCGTGGTGTCTATAACACCTTCACACAGGACAACCTGCGTTATTCGCAGAATGCTCCGCTGAACATGTACGACGAGGTGAACACCCGTTGTAACCTGCCTGCCCAGATTGACATTGAGGCCGTGGAGGGTGCAGAGTATCGCTTCGTGATGGTCGCTAAGGGTGGCGGCAGTGCCAATAAGACCTATTTCTATCCCATGACCAAGGCAACCATCCAGAACGAGGGTACCCTCATTCCGTTCCTCGTCGAGAAGATGAAGAGTCTCGGTACGGCAGCCTGTCCTCCGTATCACATCGCCTTTGTCATCGGTGGTACCTCTGCCGAGAAGAACCTGCTGACGGTGAAGCTCGCCAGCATCAAGTTCTACGACAACCTGCCCACGACGGGTGACGAGACGGGCCGTGCCTTCCGCGACATCGACTTGGAGAAGAAACTGCTGGAAGAGGCTCATAAGATTGGTCTGGGTGCACAGTTCGGCGGTAAGTACATGGCGCACGACATCCGTGTCGTCCGTCTGCCGCGTCATGGTGCCAGCTGCCCCATCGGTATGGGTGTCTCGTGTTCGGCCGACCGTAACATCAAGGCAAAGATTAACCGCGACGGTATTTGGCTGGAGAAGATGGATGCTAACCCGGCAGAACTGATACCTGCCGAGTATGCCAAGGCTGGCGAGGGACAGAACAGCATCGTCATTGACCTGAACCAGGGCATTGATGCCGTTCGCAAGGAGCTGACCAAGTATCCTGTTTCTACCCGCGTATCGTTGAAGGGTACCATCATCGTGGCACGTGACATTGCTCACGCCAAGCTGAAGGCTCGTCTGGATGCCGGTGAAGGCATGCCGGAGTACTTCAAGAAGTATCCTGTGCTCTATGCCGGACCGGCGAAGACTCCCGAGGGCTACCCCTGTGGCTCCATGGGACCGACGACAGCCAACCGCATGGACCCGTATGTGGATGAGTTCCAGGACAACGGTGCCAGCCTTGTGATGATTGCCAAGGGCAACCGCAGCGATGTCGTTACCGAGGCCTGCAAGAAGCACGGTGGTTTCTACTTGGGTACCATCGGTGGCGTGGCTGCTGTGCTGTCGCAGTCGAGCATCAAGAGCATCGAGTGTGTGGAGTATCCAGAATTGGGTATGGAAGCCATCTGGAAGATTGAGGTCGAGGACTTCCCCGCCTTCATCCTCGTCGATGACAAGGGCAACGACTTCTTCAAGCAGCTGAAGCCGTGGTGTCCTTCATGCAAGTAATAAACGATTTGCAATAATCATGGCGTGCTCGTTATTGAAATGAGCACGCCTTTTTTTCTGGCTATTTATTTGGTTTTTCGATATTATTTTTGTATCTTTGCAAAAAGATTAATTATCAGTTGTTTACGGACTGATAAATGCGTCATAGGTTTTCAGCGTTCGGTCAAATAGATTTCAGCGCCCCCTGTAATACTTTTCAGCGGGCGCTGAAATAGTTTTCACCGCCCGCTGAATTCCAGCTACCCCGTATCAAACTCCCTCTTTTCCCCTACCTCTCTCCCTGTTACCCCGGCAGTTTCTCCCAGCCTTATACATCTAAGTTTTTTCTTCAACATCGAAAGCCCCGAAAGACACTAATGTTCGTGAGGTCAGCGTTGTGCTTACAATTCTTGTTCCCGTGATTCCTTAGTGTGTCAAAAATGCCAAAGTGTATTTTGTAAATAATTCGTTTTCTGTATATTACGTTTTTCTTTTGTGTCAATATGCTCTGTCCCCTTGCATGGAACGAGAAAAAACACTAATTTTGCAAGCAGAAACAATGAATAACAAGATGATGAAGAAAGCAAAACTATTATTAAATGTAATGACGAACCTAAAGACATCCTTCTTTATTATAGTTCTACTGGTAATGACATCGTGCCAGAAAACGATTATAAAGAAAGACATTTACGGAGTTTGGACATTAGTGAACAACGTGGATTTCCGTGGAAATGCGTGGGGAAAACTGGAGATAAGAAACAACAGCAACATCTGGATAGACCCTTGTATCAACGATACAATGTATCATTATAGCCGCATGGATATTAAGGGTGATTCACTGATACTGACTGATTACCTGGACCACCAGTTCATTTACACCATTCAAGAATTACAAGACAGCACATTGGTAATTACTAATTTCAAAGATGCCAACTGCGATTTACAATTCAAAAAGATTTATTCGTATTCCACATCCTCAGAAGGAGTCAGCTTTCCACCGATGATATCATATTCTGCAAAAGATCTTCCACAAGACTCGTTAGATGTTATTATAAAAACAGCCGATATAGTATATCGTGAATATGAAGACGACAGCGCAAAGACAGCCTATATTCTAAACCATGCGGAAATGGAAAAGGCACGCGGTTTATTGGATTCATATATAACGAATAAAGAATATTTAAACGATGGTAGCTTGTGGACGGAAGACCGCTATCCTCTTCCGTTTAATGAATATGTCAGGCAATATATGGCATACAAACAAGACGGTCATCTTATCGTCCATGTGAATTTAATGGCAGACTGGGATTCTGACCCTTCATGTTTATATTACACCTCATTGAAGAAAGATATGTGGTGCGTGCATGATGGTGGGCCAAAATATGCGTTTGCAAAGATAGACCTGACAACGGAAAAAATCATCTTCTTTATGACGAATGGTGTAGCATAAGTAAACCAGGGAACTCTGGTTTAGAATTATTTAAGACAGAAGATGATGTTATATTCGAATAATGTTGTACCTTTGCATGTACCAATAACAACAGTTATGCGAGAAAGGAGCAGGAGCCAGACAATTGTCAAGAATTACAGGCATCAGCTACGGCATCATCCAGAGAGTGAAATGAACCAGAGAGTCCCCTGGTCTAGAATGAATTATAAAAATTTGTCTTATTTACTAGTTCTATTTTTTTGTATAATAGTTAACTCATGTGTAATGCAAACATCTCAAGATGTGAAATATCTAATATGTGGGGATAGTTATAGAATTTGGCACCAATTATCATATAGGCATAGTCAGGTCTATTTCTATTTTGATGCAGATGGCAGAAAAGAAATGTATGAAGTATATGATGATGGACGTATTGAAGAATGGACATTAAGAGACGCAGACTTTAGTGGTCGTTGGTATGTTGTGAATGATTCAACTATTCATTTTGTTCACGATATGTCAATAAAAATAATAAATGATGACAAGATCATTCTTGAAAATCAAGAATTAAACTTACTAAAGGATGTCAATCTAATCAATAAAATAAAAGAAAAGATTGATGAAGATACTACCCGTGGTGAAAACAACAATTGGAAAGATTAAAACGGGGCGGGGACTTTGGTGAGCACTTCTAAAACGGAAAAAAACAAAAAGGATCGGCGTGATGGCTCTTTGACCTGAAGGTACAAAAGCGGCAGAGCCGAGCGCCGGTGAGCACTTTTCAAGACAAATTTATTTCTTGCAAACACCTACCTTAAAACTTTGTAACTTACTTAAATACAGATAATTAACCATTCAAACACCTACCTTAACACTTACCTAACACTTACCTAAGACCTACCCCAACACCTACCTGACAGTTTTTTGGTGGGGGTGCTGTGTGATTCGCTGAATTTGGTTGTCAGTATTCTATCTTACGACTGTTCCAAGTTGTCAGGTTAGGTGTTGAGGTAGGTGTGAGGTACCTCTTAGGTACCTGTTAGCCCATCACCTACCTCCTCGAAAACCCTTTGTACATCGAGGTTTCAGCCCTATTGAGGTAGGTGTTACCCTATTTTGAAGATGACAGTATTTTGGACGACCCTAACTATAGGTTTGAGTAAGGGAAACCTATAGTTAGAGTAAGGAAAACCACTACTTGCTGCAGCACTTTTCCCGCCGTGGGAAACCTGCTTCATCCGTAACATGAAGGGATGACAACCGGTATCTAACAGGAATCACGGGGTCTCTGAACCGACACCGTGATCTTCGTTATAGTATTCACTTGTGTCAATCACGCCCAGAACATAATCTCAATCAACTAATAATAAAGGACTTACCCCTATCCTTTTGTGTCAATTTCCTTCTGACTATTGCAAATATACAGAAAACATGTTATCTTTGCAGGCAGAAACCTGCGAGCCTGCTCACGCTCGGCAGTCGATGCAAGCATCACTGCCCTCGCTAAACCGCAGCCTTGCACCAAACTTCAAACCACTTGTGTGTGACCGTTTAAATATTACAAAACAATGAAGAAACTTTATAGCTTATTACTTGTCTTTTTAATGACAACTGTTGTGCAGGCGCAGTCCATTCAAGAGTTACGTGACTCCATGGAAGCAGGCAACCTGAATTGTCAGGTAGATTTTGCCCTTCGTTATTTGATGGGGGACAGTATTGAACAGAATGAAGAAGAGGCTATCCGTCTGATTCGTGATGCTGCTGACCGTGGCAACCGTTACGGACAGTTCTGGTTGGGCTTTTGTTATGAGTCAGGCACTGGCGTGGAAAAGAATGAGCAGGAAGCATTACGATGGTTTCAACAGTCAGCTGACAAGGGTAATCCGATGGCCGAGTGCCGTATGGGACAAGCATATTACCTGGGCGAAGGAGTGGAACAGGACACAGAGAAGGCTGTTGACTACTTCAAACTCTCTGCCAACAGCGGATACCATTTAGGTCAGATGATGCTTGCCTACTGCTATGAGAATGCTGACGGGGTCGAGCGTGACCTGCAGAAAGCCTTTCAGCTGTATAAGCTGTCTGCCGAACAGGGTAATGACGTAGCACAGATGAGCCTTGCTGCCTACTATTTTAACGGATGGGGGACGGACTCCCCAAACAAAGAAGAGGCAGTAAGACTACTGAAAGGACTTGAAGACAGCGACCAAAAAGAAGATGCCCAAGGTTTTCTGGAGTCCATTGAGCGAAACGACACGATAAGCGCATACTTCTTTCAGTTCAATTACATACCCAGCCTTCTTTGGGCTTACGAACAGGGTGATTTGAAACATCTCAGCCTGTATGACACGATGAACTGGCAACTTCATCTGGGACGTCAATTCATCAGTTGCTACGAATGGGAGTGGAAGGACATCATTCCGAGTGGACACCTGTTTCGTGATTCTGTAGAAGTGATCGTATATCGGCTGCCGGAACCTCAAAGACCACCGCTATGCCTTTACGCGGCAGCAGTCATTGACAAGAAGGAGGGAAAGTGTTTTTACTATACGCTCGAAAAGACTATCAATTTGTCCGAAGATCAAGATCCTAAGAAAGATTGGATGTTCTGCGGTGTCAATCAGGAGGGAAGTCACCTGAATTTCGGTTACTACGGCCAGCCGCTTGACGAAGAGAGTTTCGTTGAACGCGTAGTATGGCAGATGCATTCCGATGAAGGCCCATCAGCTTCTACAGATATTCGTCCTAAAAAAGCCCCATGAATCAAGGAACTCTGGTCTGAAAATATCAGTAAAGATGATGTTTTATCATGGCTGACAGGACTCTCTTATGGTTTAATTCGTAAAGATAGCTGATGATGAATAGATTAAAAGTGCTCACTGGTCCCCATGATTCTATGGAATATGTATCGTCAAGGACATTTGGAAAAGAAATATACTTGGAATAGTGCTCCTGGCACAATAGGATTTACGTATTGAAATGTGAAGTATGAATATGCGTTATTTATATATACTACCGATTTTTTCGTTTTTTCTCGGCATAGGCGGGTATCAGTTATATAATTCTCTCTTCGAAGAGGAAGAACAAACTATACGTACTGCCGTGTCTTATGATGAAATTGCAAGGTTAGAAGAAAATATCGTTAAAAATGGTGATATTGACAGCTATAATCAACTAATGTCTTATTATTTGGATCAAATAAAGCCATTAAATGAGTTTGTCATATACTCAATGATAATGGCAAATAAATATAATTACCCGCAAGCATGTTGGGATGTATATTGGCGTTTAGTTTATTTAAAAGATTCTGTGGACTCTCAAACATTAAATATTGGTATGAGTTTCCTTCAACATGGAGTAGAGTTAAACTCTTCGAGTTGTATGAATGAATTGGGACAATTATATCTTGATGGCAAATATGTTGATCGGAATGAACCTCTTGGTAACGAATTGTTAAATAAAGCGGAAATTATAAGGAAAGGAAAAACTAATGAATAAAAAATATTTGATGATTATATCAATATCTATCTTGACATTTTGTCTGGGCTTTATGTTAAGTAAAAAATTTGACGATGCAAAATCTTCAAAAGTTGCGGATTTAAAGATAAGCCACACCTGTTTGTCCTGCCAGAATTTAAAAGTACAGGCGGTATTCCAAAAGGGTGATACTATTGCCTATCAACAAATTGTTGATTCTATCATTAATGATATTCATAGTTCAAATTCAAATTATTTCTGCTATTCTTTAGTTATGGCTAATAAGTATGATTATGCACCAGCTAATTATGATGTGTATTATTCATTAATTGAGTGTTTTAAACAGAATAATACCGAGATGGATGATAGAACTAAGAGAATGGTTCAAAACTATTTAGAACGAGGAGCAGAAAAGGGTGACATACGAGCAAGGAGATCGGCGGAACAGTTCTTTGACCTGAGGTACAAAGCGGCAGAACTGAGTGCCGATGAGCACTTTTCCAAATAATTACAGAAATCATCATGAGTCCATAAAATTCTCTCAAACATTTGGGCAATTCAAAGAATAAAAACACACCGGGGTTCCGGTGTGCACCCGTAAAGTTAGCTGATTATGAATAGATTAAATGTGAGCATTGTGTGGGGGTGACATGAAGGGATGACAACCGGTATCTAACATAGCAAAAGGAGGATGTGCCAAATTTGATGGCACATCCTCCTTTTACTATGTTGTCTTTTTTTTACGACAGGAAACCGAGCAGGGCACCGGCAGCAACGGCAGAACCGATGACGCCTGCCACGTTCGGGCCCATGGCATGCATGAGCAGGAAATTGTGGCGGTCGTACTCCAAACCGAGGTTGTTGGAGATGCGGGCGGCCATAGGTACGGCGCTGACTCCTGCGTTACCGATGAGCGGGTTCAGCTTCTGGTCCTTGGGCAGGAACAGGTTCATGAATTTCACGAAGAGCACGCCGCTCATGGTGGCAATGATGAAGGCGCAGGCGCCGATAATGAAGATGAAGATGGTGTTCATCGTCAGGAACTCCGATGCCTGTGTGGAGCAACCAACGGTCAGGCCGAGCAACATGACGACGATGTCGTTGAGAGCTGAGCCGGCGGTCTTGGCCAGACGGGTGGTCTTGCCGCTCTCCTTCAGCAGGTTGCCGAAGAACAGCATACCCAGCAGCGGAAGGCCTGAAGGCACGATGAACGTGGTGAGCAGCAGGCCGATGATGGGGAAGAGGATGCGCTCCGTCTGACTCACCTCGCGGGCGGGCTTCATCTTGATGACGCGTTCTTTCTTGGTGGTGAGCAGTCGCATGAGGGGTGGCTGAATGAGCGGTACAAGGGCCATGTAGCTGTAGGCGCAGACGGCGATGGCTCCCATCAGGTTTGGCGACAGTTTCGAACTGAGGAAGATGGCCGTAGGACCGTCGGCACCACCGATGATGGCGATGCCTGCTGCCTGGTTAGGCTCGAAGCCGAGGGCCAGGGCGGTCATGTAGGCTCCGAAGATACCGAACTGCGCTGCTGCTCCGATGAGCACCAGCTTCGGGTTGGCAATAAGTGCCGAGAAGTCGGTCATGGCTCCTATGCCCAGGAATACCAGCGGCGGATACCAGCCGAGTTTCACGCCTTGGTAGAAGAAGTTAAGGACGGAGTTGTCCTCGTAGAGTCCAATCTCAAGTCCTGCATCGGTGCGGAAGGGTATATTGCCTAAGATGATGCCCAGGCCGATGGGCACCAGCAGAAGTGGCTCAAAGTCTTTCTTGATGGCAAGATAGATGAGCAATGCTCCCACGACAATCATAATGAGGTTTCCCGCCGAGGCATTGGCAAAGCCCGTATAGGTGAGGAACTCATTAAAGTTTTCTGCGATGAAGTTTGTAAATCCCATAATTGTCAATTATCATTTATCAATTGTCAATTAGCATTATCCGATGGTCAGCAGTACGGCTCCTTCCATGACGGAGTCGCCTTTGGTGACGTTGATGGCCTTGACGGTACCGGCAGACTCGGCCTCGATGTTGTTCTGCATCTTCATGGCCTCCAGAACGATGACCGTGTCACCCACGTTGACTTGCTGGCCGATGCTGACCTTGATGTCGATAATGGTGCCGGGCAGCGGAGCCTTGACGGCCGTGCCGCCTGCAACGGGCTGCTGACTGGCGGCTGCCGGCTGTGGTGCTGCTGCGGCGGGAGTTGCAGGAGCTGCTGGTGCTGCCGGTGCTTCTGCCACCGGTTCTACACGCTGGCGGGTAGCGGCCAGTGCCGGGTGTTTGGCGGCATTAATGGGTTTCTGCATTTCTATTTCGAACGGGATGCCATTCACGTTCACGCGGGCAATTTTGCCTTCTACTTCGGCGATTTCTACCTCGTAGTCAACGCCTTGTACTTTATACTGATATTTTTTCATTTTTATTGTTGCTATTACTTGAGTTCCGGACTTGTTGGAATGGTTGGGGCATTAGGTTTGAGGGGGATGAATGCCTCGTGCAGCTGGGTCATCTGGCTGTACTCATCGTCCCAACCGGTATCTTTCGGTTTGATGGTGATGACACCGCTCTCCACGTCGTGAATGTCGTCTTCGTACTGGCGCAGGGCCAAGCCGATGACGGCCATATAGACTTCGCGGTCGATACCTTTGGTGTCAAAGCCTTCCTTCAGCATGACACCTGTCTTGTGACCAACTTCCATGGTCTTCTCGACGGTCTTGGTGATGGGCTTGATGGGCTGCTGATGTACAACCTTCTTGGCTGCCTCTTGATGCTTCATGATGATGCCGAAGATGGTGAAGAACAGCCAGAGCAGTGCCAGACAGAAGAACACGATGCCCATGGCCATGACCGTCATGGCCAGGCCGTAGGGGTCTTCACGCTTGAACTTCTCAATCTTTGACTCGCTGACGGTGGTGATGTTCGAGATGCCCGGTGTCACACGGTCGGCCGACTTCACTTCCCAGTCTTTGGCATCCCCATTGTTGGCGATGCGTGCAAACGACTGGTCCTCGCTCAGAACGGGAACCGTAATGGAGTCGATAAGCTGTGTGGCATTACCGTTGTAGAGCGCAATCCACAGCGGTTCCTGGGGATTGACGTTGGCAGTGAGATGCAGCGAGCCCATGTTAGGCTGGCTGTTCAGGAAGAGGACTAAGTGTTGTCTCCCTGTCAAGTTGGTGCGCTCGTCCCCGTTGGGGATGATGCTCATTCGCTTGACGCGTTCGGGTACACTCATCTGGCGGTCGAGTACGGAGCGGTCCGTGGTGATGTACATACCGCGGATATTGTAGGTGGAGTGGGAGATGTTTTCTATCTCCACCCATGCTTCATGTCGTCCGTATTCGTCCTGTAGGCTGTTGGTGTTGCTGGTCATAACCTCGTTCAGCTTGATGCTGGCGTCCATCTGGGCGTGCAGCGCCGAGGTGCCTGTCAACAGCAACGAGCCAATCAGTAATCCGAATTTGTTCATTTTTCTGATACGTGTATTAATTGTTGATTGTTATTATCCGCAGAAGAACAGCACCAGTATCTGTGCTGTGAAGATACGTAGGAACATGGACAACGGATAGACCGTCGAGTAGCCTACGGCAGGAGCCTCCTTGGAGCAGACGCTGTTGGCGTATGCCAAGGCAGGGGGGTCGGTATAGGTACCGGCCAACATACCCATGATGGTGAAGTAGTTGAACTTAAACCGCAAGCGGGCGATGGGTCCTACTATTAAAATAGGTATAATGGTAATCAGGAAACCGGTCAATACGTACAACAGGCCGTCGCCTTCCATCACCGTACTCAGGAACCCCGCACCGGCCTTGATGCCCACCGAAGCCAGGAACAGCACCAGTCCTATCTCGCGCAGCATCATGTTGGCTGACGTCGTGGTGTAGGTGACCAGCTTGATTTTGTAGCCGTAGCGGCCAATGAGAATGGCGATAATCAGCGGACCACCGGCAATGCCCAGCTTCATCAGCGGCATACCGGGAATGAAAGGCAGCGAGCCGAAGATAATGCCCAGGATGATGCCTACGAAGATGGTGGCGATGTTGGGCGCTTCCAGGCGGCGGATGGAGTTGCCCATCTTGCCGGCTACGCGCTCTACGGCATCCTCCGGACCTACGACCATGATGCGGTCGCCCACCTGCAGGGGAAGGCTGGCAGAGGCAAAGAGGTCCATGCCGTGACGGGTGACGCGTGTGACGTTGACGCCATAGACGCTTGAGAAATGCATGCTGCCCAGCGACTTGCCGTTAATCTTCGGGTTGGTAACGAGAATGCGCTTGGAAACCAGCGGCTGGTCCTGCTGCTCGAAGTCAATGTCGAGTTTCGGACCGATGAAGGCCATGATGGCTTCCTGGTCGGCCTCGGCACAGACGATGAGCATCTGGTCGCCCAAATGAAAGATGGTGTCGCGGTTGGGGATGCAGAGCTCGCCCTCGTGGACAAGACGTGATACCACGAAGTCGCGGTTCAGGAAGTTGTGTACCTGAAACAGCGTCTTGCCTTCCAAGTACTTGTTGGTCACCTCCAGATGCATCTTATAGGGCTTTTTGTTGATGTTTGTCTCTTCCAGGGCTTGCAGCTGTTCCTCTTCCTTCTCCAGACGGACCTTGCAGATATACTTGACCAGGATGGTGGCACCAATGATGCCTAACACACCCAGGGGGTAGGCGCAGGCATAGGCCGAAGCAATCTGGGGGGAATTTCCTCCAAAGACCGAGGACAGGGCCTCGTTGGCAGCACCAAGACCAGGCGTGTTGGTGACGGCACCATACAGCGTACCAATCATCATGGGAAGATTCTTTGTGTCGCTGGTGTCGAAGAAAATGAAGTAGCAGGCAAACATCACGATAATGTTCAGCAGAATGGCTGTTGCAGCCAGTCCGTTGAGCTTGATGCCTGCTTTGCCAAAACTCTCGAAGAAACCAGGACCCACCTGCAGACCTATCATGAAGACAAAGAGTATCAGTCCGAAGTCCTGAACGAAGGTGAGAATAGGTGTGGGGGCGGTAAAGCCGAAGTGGCCCGCCACGATGCCGGCAAATAGGACAAAGGTAACTCCCAGAGAGATTCCGAATAGCTTAATCTTGCCGAGATAGACGCCAATGGCAATCACCACGGCGTACAATAACGCGATGTGAGCCACCGACTCTGTTGAAGTAAAGAGGTTAATCAACCAACTAAATGATTCCATAAAAAATACTAACGCTATCTAAAAACGTTGCAAAAGTACTGAAAATTTGCGCAACTCATGCAAGTTTGTGCAATTAAAAATGCATTTTATAGTTTTTTTACCTTTCTCTGCTGTGGCATTAGGATAAAAATGACTAACTTTGCATCCAGTTTTTAAACTTAAAACACTTATATTATAATACAAATCATTTAACGTATGGCAAATAAAGAAAAACTCTTCACCGAGTTTCAGGCACCTACGACTCAAGAGTGGCTCGACAAAATCGAGGTCGATCTGAAAGGCGCAGATTTCCAGAAAAAGCTGGTGTGGAGAACCAATGAGGGCTTCAACGTGCAACCGTTCTATCGCCGTGAAGACCTGAAAGACCTGAAGACGCCCGACGCTCTGCCGGGCGAGTTCCCGTTTGTACGAGGCAACAAGAAAGACACCAACGAGTGGTATGTCCGTCAGAACATCAAGGTGGAAGACCCTGCCGAGGCCAACAAGAAGGCTCTCGACATCCTGAACAAGGGTATTGATTCGCTGGGATTCCGCATCCCGAAAGAACTGGTGACCGAACAGGCATTGGATACCCTGCTGGAGGGAATCTACTGCGAGGTTATCGACTTGAATTTCCGTACCTGTCCGTGTCACGCCCTGAAACTGGCAGAACTCGTTGATGCCTATTTCACCAAGAAAGGCTTTGACAAGGAGAAGCTTTCGTTCACTGTAGGCTTTGACCCCATTGAGAACATGCTGACCAAGGGCAAGGACGTAACACCGCGCCTGGCTGACGGTCCGAAGATAGTGGAACTGCTGAAGGATTACCCGAAGGCTCATGTGATGACTGTCCACACCGAAACGCTGAACAATGCCGGTGCATACATCGTGCAGGAATTGGGCTATGCGCTGGCCTGGGGTAACGAGTATCTGCAGCAGTTGGTAGATGCCGGTATTGATGTGGATTTGGCTGCCCGTCAGATGAAATTCTACATGGGCGTCAGCGAAAACTACTTCATGGAGATAGCTAAGTTCCGTGCGGCTCGCCTGCTGTGGGCACAGATTGTCAAGCAGTATGAACCCAAGTGCGACTGCGCTTGTAAGATGACGATAAATGCCACAACGTCAACGTATAACCAGACACTGTTCGACTCTTATGTGAACCTGCTGCGCTCGCAGACAGAAGCTATGTCGGCCGCTCTTGGCGGCGTCCACTCTATGGTTGTCACTCCGTTTGATGTGGCCTACGAGACACCCACTGACTTCAGCGAACGTATCGCCCGTAACCAGCAACTGATTATCAAGGAGGAGAGCCACTTCGACCGTATCGTGGATCCAGGTGCCGGTTCCTACTACATAGAGCACCTGACCGATGCCCTGGCTCAGGAGGCTTGGAAAATCTTCCTGAAGATAGAAGACGAGGGCGGTTTCTTGGAGGCTGTCAAGAAAGGTATCGTCCAGGACGACATCAACGCTACAAATGTGAAACGTCACGGTGATGCTGCCAAGCGCAAGGAGTTCCTGCTGGGTACCAACCAGTTCCCCAATTTCACCGAGAAGAGCGACGGCAAGCGTCCTGTGGCTGCCACATGCTGCTGCGCTGCCAATGAGGAGGCTCCCTTCAAGAAACTGGAGACCACCCGTCTGGCAGCCGACTTCGAGGACCTGCGCATCCATACGGAGGAGACAAAGGTTCCTACTGCCTTCATGCTGACCATCGGCAACCTGGCCATGCGTCAGGCCCGTGCCCAGTTCTCGTGCAACTTCCTGGCATGTGCCGGCTACAAGGTGATTGACAATCTCGGCTTTAAGACCGTTGAGGAAGGTGTTGACGCAGCACTTGAAGCAAAGGCAGACATTGTAGTGCTCTGCTCGAGCGACGATGAGTATGCAGAGTACGCCGTTCCTGCCTTCAGGTATCTGGATGGCCGTGCCATGTTCGTGGTGGCCGGTGCTCCTGCCTGCATGGACGACCTGAAGGCTGCCGGCATTGAGAATTTCATCCACGTACGTTGCAATGTGCTTGATACATTGAAAGAATATAATCAGAAACTTGGTATTTAAAGAATAGGAGACTTGAATTATGCGTAAACAATTTAAAGATATTGATATCTATGCAGGCATCAAGGCTCAGGATGGTGCCAAGTGGATTAAAGAAAATGGCATTGTAGAGAACTGGAAGACCCCCGAGCACATTGAGGTTCGCCCGGTCTATACCAAAGAAGACCTGGAGGGCATGGAGCACCTCGACTTTACGGCCGGCATTCCCCCTTACCTGCGCGGTCCGTACTCCATGATGTACCCCTTCCGCCCGTGGACCATCCGCCAGTATGCCGGATTCTCAACGGCTGAGGAGTCAAACGCCTTCTATCGCCGTAACCTTGCCTCGGGCCAGAAAGGTCTTTCCGTGGCCTTCGACCTGCCCACACACCGTGGCTACGACCCCGACAACGCCCGTGTAGTCGGCGACGTGGGTAAGGCTGGCGTAAGCATCTGCAACGAGGAGAACATGAAGGTGCTCTTCTCGGGCATTCCCTTGAACAAGATGTCCGTGTCGATGACCATGAACGGTGCCGTGCTGCCCATCCTGGCATTCTACATCGTGGCCGGTCTGGAGCAGGGCGCACAGCTCGAGGAGATGGCCGGCACCATCCAGAACGACATCCTCAAGGAGTTCATGGTGCGTAATACCTATATTTATCCGCCCGCATTCTCGATGAAGATTATTGCCGACATCTTCGAATATACTTCCCAGAAGATGCCGAAGTTCAACTCTATCTCCATCTCCGGCTACCACATGCAGGAGGCTGGTGCCACCGCCGACATCGAGCTGGCCTACACGCTGGCCGACGGCATGGACTATCTGCGTACGGGTGTCAACGCCGGTATCGACGTCGATGCTTTCGCTCCGCGTCTGTCGTTCTTCTGGGCCATCGGCATGAACCACTTTATGGAGATTGCCAAGATGCGTGCAGGCCGTCTGTTGTGGGCCAAGATTGTGAAGTCGTTCGGCGCCAAGAATCCTAAGTCGCTGGCCCTGCGTACCCACTCGCAGACCTCCGGCTGGTCGCTCACCGAGCAGGATCCCTTCAACAACGTGGGACGTACCTGCATCGAGGCCATGGCCGCCGTGCTGGGTCATACGCAGTCGCTCCATACCAACGCCCTCGATGAGGCCATCGCCCTGCCTACCGACTTCTCGGCACGTATTGCCCGCAACACCCAGATCTACATACAGAACGAGACCAAGGTCTGCAAGCAGATTGACCCGTGGGCTGGCTCTTACTATGTGGAGACGCTGACCAACGAGCTGGTTCACAAGGCTTGGGAGCACATTCAGGAGATTGAGAAGCTGGGTGGTATGGCCAAGGCCATTGAGACCGGTCTGCCCAAGATGCGTATTGAGGAAGCCGCTGCCCGCACACAGGCCCGTATCGACTCAGGTGTGCAGACCATTGTCGGTATCAACAAGTACCGTCTGGAGCACGAAGACCCCATCGACATCCTTGAGGTGGATAACACCGCCGTGCGCCAACAGCAGGAGGAAAGCCTGAAGCAGGTTCGCGCTACTCGTGACGAAGCCGCTTGTCAGGCCGCCCTGAAGGCCATCACCGACTGCGTGCGTGACTTCAACGAGGGCCGCAAGAGCGAGAACAACCTGCTCGACCTGGCCGTCAAGGCTGCCCAGCTGCGTTGTACCTTGGGTGAGATAAGTGATGCCTGCGAAGAAATCGTAGGACGTTATAAAGCAGTAATCAGAACAATTTCAGGCGTGTATAGTTCAGAATCAAAGAATGACAAGGACTTCGAGGAGGCCAAGCGCCTTACCGACGAGTTTGCCAAGCGTGAGGGTCGCCGTCCCCGCATCTTCGTTGCCAAGATGGGTCAGGACGGTCACGACCGTGGTGCAAAGGTAGTGGCAACGGGATATGCCGACTGTGGCTTCGACGTGGATATGGGCCCGCTGTTCCAGACTCCTGAGGAGGCTGCCCGCATGGCGGTAGAGAACGACGTCCACATTGTGGGAGCATCGTCGCTGGCTGCCGGCCACAAGACGCTTATTCCGCAGCTCATTGAGGAGTTGAAGAAGCTGGGCCGCGAGGACATCATGGTGACCGCCGGCGGTGTGATACCCGCTCAGGACTACGACTTCCTCTACAAGGCAGGCGTAGCAGCCATCTTCGGTCCTGGCACCCCGATTCCGTACTCTGCCATTCAGATGATGAAGATTCTGCTCGACGAGTAATCGGATGATGAGCATTCTGCTCGAAGAGTAATCCACTATGTAGCACCCCGGCGTTGAAGGACGCTGGGGTGTTTCGTTGATGTTTGAAAGTCAAAAATACAAAAAAGTTCTTTTCTTTATTCGTATCTTTGTACCTTTGCACCCTTTTTTATGATAATAGGAAAATAAGAAAGGAAACAATGAGGAAAATTCTACTTACTATGGCTTGTCTGCTGACGAGCTTAGTGCATGGGCTGGAAACGTTACCGAACAGGTAGCGCTACGGAAAGCCCAGCAGTTCATGCAAGGTAAGCTGCTGTTTGACGAACGGCAGGAATGTTCTCTTTAATATTGCCTGAGGGCGGACAACAACTCGTTGTTCTCGCCTTTCATGCCAATGGTAATACGGAGGCAGTCCTTGCAGAGTTGTACGCGGGTACGGTTGCGGACGATGACGCCGCGGTCAACAAGGTAGTCGTAGATGCTTTGTGCGTCAGTCATCTTTGCCAGGAAGAAGTTAGCATCGGTGGGAAACACCTTCTCGCAGATGGGCAACTCCTGGAAGGCAGCCATCAGGCGGGTGCGCTCTCCGAGAAGCATCTTAACCCATTTATCCACCTCAAACGGATCCTTCAGCGCCTCCAACGCCTGTCGCTGTGTTAACTGATTGACGTTGTAAGGGTATTTCACCTTATTGTAGATGGCAATAATCTCCGGGGTGGCGAAGGCCATGCCAAGACGGATGGCTGCCAGGCCCCAAGCCTTGCTGAAGGTGTTGAGCACAATGAGGTTGGGATGCTGGGCCAACTCCATGCGTAGCGGTTTCTGTGCGGAGAAGTCGCTATATGCTTCATCGACAATAACGATACCCTGGAACTGGTTGATAACCTTCAGAATCTCGTCGCGGTTCAGTGAGTTGCCCGTAGGATTGTTGGGTGAACAGATCCAGATGATTTTTGTGTTGGCATCTGTGGCTCCCAACAGCCGGTCCGCATGTAGCTGGTAGTACTCGTCAAGTAACACTGGACGGTACTCCACATGATTGATGTCGGCGCATACCTTATACATGCCGTATGTTGGCTCAATGGCTACGACATTGTCGCGACCAGGCTCGCAGAATATGCGGTAGGGCAGGTCGATTGCTTCGTCGCTGCCGTTGCCAAGGAATATCATGTTGGCTGGAACACCCTTCACCTTGGCTATCTGCTCCTTCAGCTCGCGTTGAAGGGGGTCGGGATAGCGGTTATAGGGGTCGTTATACGGATTCTCGTTGGCATCGAGGAATACGTGAGCCTCCTTGCCGGAATATTCATCGCGCGCGGACGAGTAGGGGGCGAGACTCCAGATATTGGGGCGTACCAGTTGTTCTAAAGGCTTCATCATGATTTTTCTCTTTTCTCAATTCTCAATTTCCTATCTCCCTGATGCGGACGCTCATCGCATTCTTGTGGGCATCCAGTTGCTCGGCTTCCGCCATGAGTTCTACGGCACGGCCGATGTGTCCGATACCCTCTGGCGTCAGGTGTTGGAAGGTAATCTTACGGCAGTAGCTGTCAAGGTTGACACCATTGTAGGCCGTAGCATATCCGTGTGTGGGCAGGGTGTGGTTGGTGCCGCTGGCGTAGTCGCCTGCACTCTCACAGGCATACTTCCCCAAGAATACGCTGCCGGCATTGACGACACGTTCTGCCAGCTGTTCGTAGTCCTCGGTCTGGATGACCAGGTGCTCCGGGGCATAGAGGTTCGAGAGGGCAATCATCTCTTCTGTGTTGTTGACCAGTACGAAATTACTGTTCTCCAGGGCCTTGGCCGCCATCTCCTTACGTGGAAGGGCATCCAGTTGGCAGGCAACCTGCTCTTGTATCTCGGCGAGCTTGGTTTCTGATGTGGTGATGAGCAGCACCTGTGAATCGATGCCATGCTCTGCCTGCGAGAGCAGGTCGGCAGCCACAAACTCGGCATTCGCCTTCTCATCGGCCAGTACGCAGACCTCGCTGGGACCGGCAGGCATGTCAATAGCAACTTCGTCGAGGCTGACATGCTGTTTGGCGGCCATGACGTACTGGTTGCCGGGACCGAAAATCTTGAATACCTTGGGTACTGACTCCGTGCCATAGGCCATGGCGCCGATGGCTTGAACACCGCCTGCCTTGAATATCTTGCTGACACCGGCTATGCGGGCAGCCACAAGGATGGCCGGGTGTATCTGCAGCGTGGTGAGTGGCGAGTGGTAGGTTGGGGGCGTGCAGAGCACAATCTCCTTACAGCCGGCAATCTTGGCCGGGGTGGCAAGCATGAGGACGGTAGAGAAGAGTGGGGCAGTGCCGCCAGGAATATAAAGTCCGACGCGCTCAATGGGCACGCTCTTCTGCCAGCAGGTGACACCCTCCTGTGTCTTCACCTTCTGACCGACAAAACGTTGTGAGATATGAAACACCTTGATGTTGTGATGCGCCAGAATGATGGCATCACGTAACTCGTTGCTTACCAGCTTCTCGGCTTCGTCCATCTCGGCCTCGGTAACGGCAAGGCTCTTCAGCTCCGCTTTGTCGAACTTCTGTTCATACTCCTTGACAGCTTCGTCGCCACGCAAACGTACGTCGGCCAATACCAGGCTGACGGTCTCATTCAGCCGTGCCAGGTCCAGTCGTGGACGGGTAATGATTTCCGTCCACTCTTCACGCTTGGGATATTTGTAAATCTTCATGTTCTAACCACTAACTTCTAACCCCTAAAGAATCATCTTCTCAATGGGTGTGACAAGGATGCCTTGAGCACCCATCTCCTTGAGCTTGCCGATGATGTCCCAGAATTGCTTCTGGTCGAGTACGGTATGTACGGAACACCACTCGTCGTCGGCCAGCGGAATAATCGTGGGACTCTTCAGACCGGGGAGCACGTCGATGATTTCCTGAAGACGGGCTTTTGGGGCATTCATGCGGACATATTTCTTATCCTCGGCATCTTTTACCGCCTTGAAACGGAAGAGCATCTGGTCAAGTGTTTCACGCTTCTCGGCACTCATTTGCTTGTTGCCGATGAGCAATGCCTCGCTCTGCATGACGACTTCTACCTCACGCAGATTGTTGCTGACGAGGGTGGACCCGCTGCTGACGATGTCGAAGATACCATCTGCCAAGCCAATGCCTGGACTGATCTCAACGCTTCCCGTAATAACGTGAATCTCAGTCTTTATGCCGTGTTCGTTCATGAATTTGCTTAGGATGTTCGGATAGCTTGTGGCTATCTTCTTTCCGTTAAACCACTCCAGTCCCTGATAGTCGATTTCCTTGGGAATGGCCAATGAAAGACGGCACTTTGAGAAACCCAGACGGGAAATGATGGCAGCATCCTCTCCGCGTTCCACGAATTCGTTCTCGCCTACGACACCGATGTCGGCAACGCCGCTGGCCACGCTTTGTGGGATATCATCGTCGCGCAGGTAAAGTACTTCGAGTGGGAAGTTACTGGCAGAAACAAGTAGTGTACGTTTGGAGGCGCTCACCTTGATGTCAGCCTCGCTCAGCAGGTTCATGGTGTCTTCGTACAGACGCCCTTTTGATTGTACGGCAATTCTTAACATATACACATAATTATTAATTAGGGTGCAAAGTTACAAAATAATTCATAATTCATCATTGATTATTGATATTTATTTTATACTTTTGCACCCAAATTGCAAGGATTTTGATTCGAAAGAGTATATATATTCACTTTTTTCTCCTTCTTATTCTGTTTGTTGCTTGCACGGGTAAGAAGACCGACGGCCCCGTCATAGCGCCGTGGGGAGCGGTTATTGACTCTGTTTCAGACAATAGTTCGTTCGACCTGCCGCAGATTCAGCGTAACGGGGAACTGATCATGCTGACCATGAGCGGTCCTGAAACGTACTACGACTATCACGGCCGTTCGTTTGGTACGATGTATCTGTTGTGCGAGCGTTTTGCCGAGAAGATAGGCTGTAGCGTCCGTGTCGATGTCTGTCGTGACAGTACGGAGATGCTACAGAAACTGGAGGAGGGCGTGGCTGATGTCATGGTGACGGCTCCAACCGCTAACCGCCAGATATCACTCCCCACTCACCAGTCGCCGACAGCCTTCGATTCGCTTGGGTGGGTGGTCGATCCGCAGAAACCCGAACTGGAACGTGAGCTTCGGGCGTGGTACCGCTCGTCGATGCTGGCAGAGGTCAAAAAGCAAGAACAGGAGATGCTCAGCGTGAAGAACCGTGTGCAGCGCAGGGTCTATGCGCCGATGCTCGATCGTGCCGGTGGCGTTATTTCGAAGTGGGACCAGCTGTTTATCAACAATGCCAAGACCGCAGGGTGGGACTGGCGACTGCTGGCAGCGCAATGCTATCAGGAATCGACCTTCGACCCACAGGCACATTCCTGGGCTGGAGCCTGCGGACTGATGCAGATTATGCCTACTACGGCTGACCATTTAGGACTGGCTCGTGACAAGATGTACGACCCAGAGGCAAACGTGGCGGCAGCCGCCAAGCTCATTGCCGAGTTGACAGGCCATTTCAGTGACATTGCCGACCGTCGGGAACGCATCAACTTTGTATTGGCTGCGTATAATGGCGGTGCTGCACATATCCGTGATGCGATGGCACTTACGGAGAAGTATGGCGGCAATAAGTATCGTTGGGTTGATGTGTCACGTTACGTGCTCTTGCTGATGCAGGAAGAGTACTATCGCGACCCTGTAGTGAAACGAGGCTACATGCGTGGCTCCGAAACGGCAGACTATGTCACTCGCATTCAGCAACGTTACAATGAATACCGGGGTGTTCACTCTCCCTTGGGCGATGGTTACCAGACACCACGCAAGGCTAAGAAAGAGCGAAAAGGAAAGTTCCGTGTTGGTTGATTGTTAACCTCTAACCCCTAACCTTTAACCTCTAACCTTTACAACATGCCCTTTGTCGATGGCAGGTCGTAGTGATAGACATCACGGCGTACGGCCATTTTCAGCGCCCGAGCCAACGCTTTGAAGATACCTTCTATCTTGTGGTGCTCATTCTGACCTTCGGCACGTATGTTAAGGTTCATGCGGGCAGCATCGCTGAGTGACTTGAAGAAGTGGAGGAACATCTCCGTGGGCATCTCGCCAACCTTCTCACGGTGGAACTCAGCATCCCAAACCAGCCATGGCCGTCCGCCGAAGTCGAGGGCCACTGAGCAGAGACAGTCGTCCATAGGCAGACAATAGCCATAGCGCTCAATGCCACGCTTCGAACCCAGCGCATGGTCTATGCACTCACCGAGAGCCAGGGCGGTATCCTCGATGGTGTGGTGTTCATCGACGTGCAGGTCACCCTTCGTATGTACCGTGAGGTCAATTTTACCGTGCCGGCCTATCTGTTCCAGCATGTGGTCGAAGAATCCCAGTCCCGTTTCAATGTCACATTGTCCACTGCCGTCCAGGTTTACACGCACCAGGATGTCGGTCTCTTTGGTGGTGCGGCGAACCTCAGCCGTACGTTCTCCGGCAAATACCAGTTCCGATATTTTCTGCCATCCGGTCTGTTCGGCAGAAGTGCCTGCAGGAGTCACCTGCATGAACTGGCAACCGATGTTCTCTGCAAACTTCCGGTCGGTCTCGCGGTCGCCAATGACATAGCTGCTTGCCATGTCATAGTCGGCATTGTGCATGTACTTCTCAACCAGACCTGTTTGCGGCTTGCGTGTCGGAGCATTGTCCTCGGGGAAATGACGGTCAATGAGTATGTCGTCGAACTTGACACCCTCACCCTCCAACGTCTGAAGGATGAAGTTATGGACGGGCCAGAATGTCGGTTCGGGGAATGACGCGGTGCCGAGTCCGTCCTGGTTGCTGACCATGACAAACTCAAAGTCGGTATGTTCGCGAAGGAATCGCAGGGCGCTGATGGCACCGGGTACAAACTGCAGTTTCTCGAACGAGTCAATCTGCTCGTCTTCTGGTTCGCGAATAATCGTTCCGTCGCGGTCAATGAAAAGGATGCGCTTCATGTTATCTTTTGTGTTTATGGCTTATAGCTAATTGTTTAGAGATTGGGATTCAAGGGTTTAGGGGTGTGGAGCTTTCTTGCCATGACAGAGCCATACAGGAAGTAGAGCGCCGGCAGTATAGACAACCAGATGTAGAGCTGCAGGAAGGTGACAATGGTGCAGGTGCACCAGGTCAGCGCCGTGATGTGTGACGGCATGCCGAGTTCGTCGCCGCCTACCACGCCGATATGCGCCTGCCAGTTGGCTTGCCAGAGCAAGAATTCGGGGATGCTGACCAACAGGTCAAGTATTCCCAGCAGGATGATGCTCACCAGACAAACCACAAACAGCTGTCCCCAGAAACGTGGGGAGATGCGGAACAGTCTGGTTACCATGAGTTTCAGCGCCTGCCACCAACTGACCTTCCGTGCCTGGTGAACCTTCAGCAGGGCAGCCCCTCCGAAGCCCCAGAAGACGATGGTGGCGATGAGCGACAGCAGAATCAGCACACCGATGACAGCCAGCAGCATCTTGTATTCACCTGCCAGTTGCCAGGCATTCGGCAGGTCGCTGTAGGCACGCGCAATGAGTTCGGGCCAGTAGATGAAGATGACGGTGGCGGCTGCTCCGCTGATGATTGACGTGACGAGTGCCACGAGCCAGGTGGACTTCAGGAGACGGCTGAACCGTCCTGTATATAACTTGAATGCGGCAGCCAGCACAGCACGCGGGCTCCGCTCCTTCAACAATGGTTCTTCAGTTTCTTTTTGCATAGTCTGATGAAATAATGTGCGTGCAAAGTTACGAAAAGTCGAGAGCAAAACAAAGAAACTCGTTTCTTTTTTTGCCGAGACGCAGTAACTTCGCCAATTTTATTGGCAAAGTTACGAAAAAAGCTTGTAAAAAGAAAGCGATTTTGGAAGATTAACGCAATTCGGCCTGAAATAAAAGCAAGACGGGGAAGAATGAAGAAGTTCAATTTGGGGGCTGAAAGCAAATTGGGGAGGAATGGTGAAGGAGTTAGGTTTCCAAATCGTAACCACATTTAGCCATCTCCTTCATCTTTGTGACGAAACTATTGAAACTCGTCAGCAGTTCCTCGTAGGTACTGCGCTCAATTGATACAACTTCCATGTCTTGTTTATTTTTTTTAATTTTGGGGCAAAGGTACATTATGATTTCTAGAGAGACCGATTCTGAAAATTCCCTATTGTGAAATAACAATTCAGGGAAACAAAAACCTAATGTCTGCCGAGCTTGCTCATCAGAAAGCAGGCAAGCATCTTTGTGTGGCATTCCACAGAAAAGTGTGTATTAGGCTACACCCTTCTATGGCATTGCAAGCAGAAATCTATGCGAAATATTGCTATACCAAGGGAAAGATTGCTCTTTTTCTTAATTTATCTTCATAAATTATCCTATTCTCGATAATTTTGATTATATTTGCGCACAGAACGCTCAATGTTGGGCAAGAATAACTAAAGGCAATATGGAGATACAACGCTATAACAGGCTAAAGATTGTACTGGCTGAGAAAGAAAGGACTGGCACATGGCTTTCAGAACAGATGGGTCACAGCATCAGTACTGTTTCACGCTGGATGACTAACAAGGTGCAGCCATCCGTGGAACAGCTCTACGAGATTGCACGCCACCTCGACGTGGATGTGAAGGATTTATTAATATCTACAAAATAGGTTCTCAATGGCTACTTGGAAAAAAGAATTATTGCCACGCGAAAATGGAGAACTTGTTGAGATGCAGGTCCCTGAGATTGTTTCTGCTAGCAGAAGCACAGATATTCCTGCCTTTTATTCTGATTGGTTCTTTCATCGGCTGAAGGTCGGTTATTCGGCATGGACTAATCCTTTTAACGGTGTTAGGGGTTATGT
>Ga0310697_10001054_pt1 | contig 33721 bp, 46 predicted proteins | sample 172DNAGHGlowgp2_FD_203883 | JGI IMG/M metagenome (GOLD analysis project Ga0310697, IMG submission 203883) | Sheep rumen microbial communities from Palmerston North, Manawatu-Wanganui, New Zealand - 1728 DNA GHGlow gp2 (v2) (version 2) | ecosystem: Host-associated > Mammals > Digestive system >... | reverse complement strand
GGGGCGGAATCTATGTGTACATGGGGGAAGTACGGAAAACCGCATCTGAGGGGCGTGGAAAGGTGATTTGGGTGAGAGAGCTGTGTACACATAGATTGAAAAAGGGCGGAAAAGCGGGTTTTCGGGATCTATGTGTACACGGAAATGGCGTTCTGTGAGGGTTTTTGTGTACACATAGACGGGAAAACAGCGAAAAACGGGGGCTGGGATCTATGTGTACACGGGGGAAGTACGGAAAACCGTGTCTGAGGGGCGTAGAATGGGGATTTGGGTGAAGAGACGGTGTACACATAGACGGAGCGGGGTGGGGTGGGGTGGGGAGGGACGGGCGGGGAGGGACGGGCGGGGAGGGAGGGGATACGCAAAACCCGGCCACAGGGACCGGGTTTTGAAGGGATTGCGGCGCGGCGCTGGCCTGCGACGGACACGGAGTCCGGGAAGGGAGCCGGGGCTGTGACGGGCACGAGGTCCGGGAAGAGAGCCGGGGCTGTGACGGACACGGGATCTGGGAAAGACGCGAGGTCCGGGAAGGGAGCCGGGGCTGCGACGGGCACAGGGCACAGGCACAGGGCACAGGGCACAGGCGCGGGCGCGGGGAACGACGCTTACTCTGCGGCGGGAGCTGCGGGCTCTGCGGGGGCTTCAGCGGCGGGAGCCTCGGCGGCCTTGGGAGCGGCTTCTGCCTTGGGAGCGGCCTTGCGGCTGCGGCGGGTTGCCTTCTTCTCTGCCTTGGGGGCTGCGAGGGCGGCCTCGTTGAAGTCTACGAATTCCACGAGAACGGTCTCGCCACCATCGCCCTGACGGAAGCCGGTGTGGAGGATACGGAGGTATCCACCGGGACGGTCGGCCACCTTGGGTGCGATTACGCGGAAGAGTTCAGCTGTTGCCTCTTTGTCCTTCAGATAGCTGAAGACTACGCGGCGGGAGTGGGTGCTGTCGTCCTTGCTCTTGGTGATGAGGGGTTCCACATAGGGCTTGAGAGCCTTGGCCTTGGCCTCGGTGGTGGAAATCCTCTTTTTCATTATGAGTGAGGATGCCATGTTGGCAAGGAGGGCCTTGCGGTGACCGCTCTTGCGTCCAAGATGATTGACGGCTTTATTATGTCTCATAATTAAACGTTCTTTTTCTTAGGTTCAATATTGTACTTGGTGACATCCATACCGAATGAAAGCTTCATCTTTTCCACCAGGAGGTCAATCTCGTTCAAGCTCTTGCGGCCGAAGTTGCGGAACTTCATGAGTTCGCTGCGGCTGTAGGAGACGAGGTCGGCAAAAGTGTCGATGTCGGCTGCCTTAAGGCAGTTGAAGGCACGCACGCTCAGGCCCATATCGGCAAGCTTGGTGAGGAGGAGGTGACGCATGTGCAGCGACTCTTCGTCCAGATCCTTGCTCTCCGATACCTCGGCGCTGTCGATGGAGATTTTCTTTTCGTCGGTGAAAAGTTTGAAGTGGTAAATGAGGATGTTGGCTGCCTCCTGGAGAGCTGCTTCCGGAGAGATGGAACCATCGGTCACGATCTCAAGATTCAGCTTCTCATAGTCGGTCTTCTGCTCCACGCGGTAGTTCTCCACGGTCCAGTTCACCTTCTTGATGGGGGTGTAGATCGCATCCACGGGAATTGTGCCGATGGGTGTGTTCTCGTCCCTCATCTCCTCGGCGGGCACGAAGCCGCGGCCCTTGGTGATGGTGATGGACATTTCAATCTTGACGGAGGGCTCCAGCGAGCAGATGTGCAGCTCCGGATTCAACACCTTAAAAGAAGACAATCCCTTGGAGATGTCCTCTGCGGTGAACTCCTGCTGGCCGCTCACTACGATGTTGGCCACTTCGGTGTCCACGCCTTCCACCATCTGGCGGAAGCGGACCTGCTTAAGGTTCAGGATGATGTCCTGCATTCCTTCGATAACTCCGGGGATGGTCTGGAATTCCTGATCCACGCCGGTGACTTTGATCGAAGAGATGGCAAAACCTTCCAAAGAGGCAAGGAGGATGCGACGGAGGGCGTTTCCGATGGTCTGCCCGTATCCGGGTTCCAGGGGACGGAACTCGAAACGGCCGACGGTTTCGCCTGCTTCGAGCATAATCACCTTGTCCGGTTTCTGAAATGCTAAGATTGCCATAGTTTGTAGGTGTTTGTTTATTACTTGGAGTAGAGGTCCACGATGAGCTGCTCGTTGATGTTCTCGGGGATGTCCTCGCGTGAAGGAACATTCAGGAACTTGCCCACGAGTGTCTTGGCGTCGAATTCGAGCCAGGAATACTTGGTGGCGGAAGCAACGCTGTTGGCGATTACCTCAAGGCTCTTGGAGCGCTCGCGAACTGCCACTACCTGACCGGGTTTCACCATGCAGGAGGGGATGTTGCAGATTGCTCCGTCCAGGGTAATGTGTCGATGGAGGACCAGCTGACGTGCGGCGGCGCGGCTGGGAGCGATGCCCAGACGGTACACCACGTTGTCCAGACGGCTCTCGAGGAGGAACAGAAGGTTCTCACCGGTCTGACCCTTCATGCGGGCAGCCTTGTTGTAGGTGTTGCGGAACTGACGCTCCAGAACTCCGTACATGTATTTGACTTTCTGCTTCTCTTTGAGCTGTGTGCCGTATTCTTTCTGCTTCTTGCGCTTTGCTGCGAGACCGTGCTGTCCCGGAGGAGTGTTGCGCTTTTCGAAGTTCTTGTCAGGGCCATAGATAGGCTCGCCGAATTTACGGGCGATGCGGGTGGTAGGACCAGTATATCTTGCCATAATTCTTCAGTTTTTACTAATTAAACTTTACGACGGCCCTTGGGACGGCAACCGTTGTGAGGCATAGGGGTTACGTCTATGATCTCGGTAACGGTGATGCCTGCATTGTTGATGGTGCGGATTGCGGACTCACGGCCTGCTCCCGGACCCTTTACATAGCACTTCACCTTGCGGAGGCCTGCGTCGAATGCAGTCTTGGAAGCGTCCTCTGCTGCCATCTGGGCTGCATAGGGAGTGTTCTTCTTGGAACCGCGGAAGCCGCACTTGCCTGCCGAAGACCAGCTGATAACCTGGCCCTGGGCGTTGGTGAGGGCAACGATCACGTTGTTGAAGGTCGACGAAATATGGGCTTCGCCACTTGCCTCAACCTTGACAACTCTTTTCTTTGTTGTAGTAGTTTTCTTTGCCATAATTCATCTGACTTTACTTGGTTGCTTTCTTCTTGTTGGCAACAGTCTTCTTCTTACCCTTGCGTGTACGGGCGTTGTTCTTGGTGCTCTGCCCGCGCACAGGAAGACCGGAACGATGGCGGATGCCACGATAGCAACCGATGTCCATGAGGCGCTTGATGTCCATCTGGACGGAGCTGCGGAGCTCACCCTCGATCTTGTACTCGCTGTTGATGAGGTTACGGATGGAAGCGATCTGTTCGTCGTTCCACTCGCCAACCTTGATGCTGCGGTCTATGCCGCAAGTGTCCAGGATCTTCTGGGCCGAGCTGCGGCCGATACCGAAGATATAGGTCAGGCCTATTTCTCCACGTTTGTTGTTCGGTAAATCAACACCGGCTATTCTTGCCATATTCTATTGTACTTGATTGGTTACACTTATTATCCCTGGCGCATCTTGAACTTGGGGTTCTTCTTGCAGATTACGTAGAGACGCCCTTTGCGTCTGACAATCTTGCAGTCTTCGCTGCGCTTCTTGATGGATGTCTTGACTTTCATCTTTATGTGCTTTTTTTATTTGTATCTGAAAGTAATTCTGCCTTTGGTCAAATCGTAAGGTGAGATTTCAACTTTAACCCTGTCGCCGAGAAGGATATGGATAAAGTTCATCCTCATCTTACCTGAAATGTTACAGAGGAGGACGTGGCCGTTTTCCAGCTCAACGCGGAACATTGCGTTGGGGAGCGTCTCAATCACAGTTCCATCCTGCTCGATAGCTACTTGTTTGGACATTGATAATTCTCGCTTTTAAAGGTTTGATCAAATTCCGTCTTTCTCTATGAAGTCGAAGGTCGAAAGCTGTTCAGCCTTGCCTTTACGGACAACAACCGTAAGCTCGTAATGGGCCGCGTTCTTGTGATCGGCCGTGTGTACTGCCCAACCATTTTTTGCAAGGTACACACCTCTGCCGCCTGCACAGATCATTGGCTCAATACAGATGGTCATTCCATCGACAAGTCTTGCTCCGTGGCCCTGGCGCCCGTAATTGGGAATTCCAGGGGCTTCGTGCATTTCCCTGCCCACTCCGTGACCTTCAAGTTCACGGACGACGGAAAAACCGAAACTTTCCGCGTACGACTGTACCGCGTGTCCGATATCGCCGGTGCGTTTGCCTGCCACAGCAGCCTCTATTCCCCTGTACAGTGATGCCTTGGTGACATCCAGGAGCTTCCGGGTTTCGGCGTCCACCTCCCCCACGGGGAAGGTGTAGGCCGAATCTCCGTTATATCCTTTGTACAGCGTTCCGCAGTCCACGGAAACGATGTCTCCCTCCTTGAGGACGTAGTCGCTGGGAAAACCGTGGACCACGACATCGTTCACGCTCATGCAAAGAGCTGCAGGGAAGCCTTCGAAGCCCAAAAAGCTGGGAACGGCACCGTGATCACGGATAAAGGTTTCCGCCACCTCATTCAACTTCGCAGTTGTCACACCAGGGGCGACGAGCTTACCAACCTCCGCCAGTGTACGGGACACCAGCTCTCCGTTGATCCGCAGGAGTTCGATCTCTTCTTCTGTCTTGGGCCTAACCATTTTCGAAATCGGCTTCTTCAAAAAAAACTACATACCGGAACGTCCTGTCAGACGACCTGTCTTCATAAGTCCGTCGTAGTGGCGCATAAGCAGATAGCTTTCGATCTGCTGGAGGGTATCCAGAACCACACCCACAAGGATGAGCAGGGAGGTGCCGCCGAAGAAGGAGGCAAACTGGCTGTTCACGCCAAGAAGATTGGCGATTGCAGGCATGATGGCGATGATTGCGAGGGCGATGGAACCGGGAAGGGTGACGCGGGACATGATGTTGTCCAGGTACTCAGCGGTTTTCTTGCCGGGCTTCACGCCGGGGATGAACCCGCCATTGCGCTTCATGTCTTCCGCCATCATGGTGGGGTTCACCGTAACGGCTGTGTAGAAGTATGTGAAGGCAATGACCAGAAGGCCGAAGACTATGTTATACCACACCGAGGTATAGCTGGAGAATGCTGCTGCGAAGCCACGGGTGGCGTCGTAGCGGCCAAAGAGCATAGGGATCATCATCAGGGCCTGTGCAAAGATGATGGGCATAACGCCGGCGGCATTGATCTTCAGGGGAATGTACTGACGTACACCACCGTACTGCTTGTTGCCGATGACGCGCTTTGCATACTGCACAGGGACCTTGCGGACTGCCTGCACGATGGCGATGGCAGCGATGATCACGAGGACCCACACTATGATTTCCACGATGAGCATGAGCATGCCGCCGCCGCTGTTGGTCGTCCACTTGGAAGCGATTTCAGCGAAGAGGGCATAAGGCAGACGGGCCACGATACCTATCATGATGATAAGGGAAATACCGTTTCCGATACCGCGGTCGGTGATTCTTTCGCCCAGCCACATCACAAACATGGAACCTGCCATGAGGATGACTGTGGAAATGATATTGAACCAGAACGGGCTCCAGTTGGCTGCGATTGCAGCGCGGGGAACCATACCGGTGACATAGGCCGGTCCCTGGATGGCAAGGATGAGGATGGTCAGGTAACGGGTGATCTGGTTCATCTTGCGGCGGCCGCTCTCACCTTCCATCTGCATTTTGCGGAAGGCGGGAACGAACATGCCCAGAAGCTGGACCACGATGGATGCCGAGATGTACGGCATCACGCCAAGAGCGAAGATTGATGCATTGCCGAATGCACCGCCGGAGAACATGTTGAGCAGTCCCACCAGGCCTTCCTGGGTACCGGCGATACCGCCCTTCAGAACCTCGGGATTGAGGCCGGGAAGGAGGATGAAGCTACCCAGACGGTAAATGAGCACAAGCAGAATGGTATAACCTATCCGCTTGCGCAGTTCTTCGATCTTGTAGATGTTCTTGATTGTCTCTACAAACTTTGCCATTGCTATTATTCGATTACAGTTGCTTTACCACCTGCTGCCTCGATCTTGGCGATAGCGCTCTTGGAGAAGGCATCGGCCTTCACCTCTACCTTGGCGGTGAGTTCACCGTTGCCAAGCACTTTCACGAGCTCGCCCTTGGATACGAGACCAGCCTGGATGAAGGTTTCCACGTCGAATTCCACAATGTTCTTCTTCTCGAAGAGATTCTGGATGCTGGAAACGTTCACAGCTGCATATTCCTTGCGAGTGGGGTTCTTGAAGCCGAATTTCGGGAGACGGCGCTGGATAGGCATCTGGCCGCCTTCAAAACCGATCTTGTGCTCGTAACCTGCACGGGCCTGTGCGCCCTTGGTACCACGAGTGGCGGTGCCACCTTTACCGGAACCCTGGCCGCGGCCAACACGCTTGGAGTTATGGGTTGCGCCCTTTGCGGGCTTCAAATTCTCAAGTTTCATCTCTAGTTCCTCCTTAGTCAATTTCTTCTACAGTAACGAGATGATGCACTTTCTCCACCATACCGCGGGTGATAGGGGTATCCTCCACGATAACGGTCTCGTGCATCCGGTGGATACCGAGGGTCCTGAGATTGGCTATCTGCCTCTTGGTTTCTCCGTTCTTGGAGCGAACCTGGGTGATCTTAAGTTTTGCCATAGTTCTTTTCCTCCGTATTAACCGTTAAACACTTTGCTCATGGGAATGCCGCGGAGACCTGCTACGGTATATGCGTCGCGCATCTCGGTGAGAGCCTGGATGGTGGCCTTCACAAGGTTGTGAGGGTTGGAAGATCCCTTGCTCTTTGCAAGAACGTTCTGCACACCTGCGCTCTCGAATACGGCACGCATGGCGCCACCGGCCTTTACACCGGTACCGGGGGCAGCGGGTTTCATGAACACCTCTGCGCCGCCGAAACGGGTAACCTGCTCGTGAGGGATGGTGGTGTTGATCACGGGAACCTTCACCAGGTTCTTCTTCGCGTCTTCCACGCCCTTGGCGATAGCGGCGGTAACTTCATTGGCCTTTCCCAGTCCGTAACCTACCACGCCGTTCTCATCTCCCACAACCACGATGGCTGCGAAACGGAAATGACGGCCGCCCTTGGTGACCTTGGTAACACGGTTGATGGCTACCAGTCTGTCCTTGAGTTCAAGGTCAGAGGTCTTTACTCTTTTTACATTAGTATTTGCCATAGTCTCTTCTGGGATTAGAAATCGAGGCCGCCTTCACGGGCAGCATCGGCCAAACTTTTAACACGGCCGTGGAAGAGATAACCTCCGCGGTCGAAGGCAACCTTGGTGATGCCTGCTGCGAGGGCGCGCTCTGCGATGGCCTTGCCCACGACTGCTGCAGTTTCGAGGCCGTTCTTGCCGGCGGTCTGTGCTGCGAGAGCCTTGTCGTTGGATGCTGCGGCTACGAGGGTCTTGCCTTCGAGGTCGTTGATCACCTGGACATAAATCTGTTTGTTGGAACGGAAGACCACCATGCGGGGACGTTCAGCCGTGCCATTGACATGCTTGCGAATCCTGTAGTGGATTCTCCTTCTTCTTTCAATTCTATTCAATGCCATAACTTTTTCCTCCTAATTATTTAGCGGATGCGGTCTTGCCGGCCTTGCGGCGGAGAGTTTCGCCCACAAACTTGATACCCTTGCCCTTATACGGCTCAGGACGACGGAACGAACGGATCTTGGCTGCTACCTGGCCCACGAGCTGCTTGTCGATGCTCTTGAGGATGAGAACGGGGTTCTCACCTTTGCGGACCTGAGGGGCCTCTGCCTTCACTTCGTCCGGAAGGAGAAGCTGGATGTCATGGGAATATCCCAGGGACATAGTTACCAGCTGGCCCTGTGCGGCCACACGGTAACCCACGCCCACGAACTCCTGCTTGATAGTGAAGCCTTCGCTCACACCAACTACCATATTGTTCACGAGTGCGCGGTAAAGACCGTGCATGCTGCGGAAACGGGGAAGGTCGCTGGGGCGGGTAAACTTGATTACATTGTCCTCGATGGTGACGGTGATGTCCGGATCCACTTTCTGTGAAAGCTCACCAAGGGGGCCTTTAACCTTCACCACGTTACCGGGGAGGAGTTCCACCTTCACACCGGCCGGAAGGTTTACAGGTAATTTACCGATTCTTGACATAGTATATACTTATATTTATTAATAGACGTAGCAGATCACTTCGCCGCCGACGTTCATCTCGCGGGCCTCTTTGTCTGTGATGACGCCCTTGGAGGTGGAAAGGATGGCGATACCCAGGCCGTTCAGCACGCGGGGCATATTCTCCACATCGGCATAGCGGCGCAGACCGGGAGTGCTCACGCGGACGATCTTCTTCACGGCCGCGGTCTTGGTCTGGGGGTGATATTTGAGAGCGATCTTGATTGTATTGGCGGGAGTTCCTTCAACTACCTTGTAGCTAAGGATATAACCTTTCTCGAACAGAATCTTGGTGATGGCGAGCTTCATATTGGAAGCGGGAGCCTCAACTACCTTCTTACCTGCGAGGTATGCGTTACGGATTCTGGTGAGGAAATCTGCAATAGGATCAGTCATTGTTTTATCTTTTTTCTGATTTATTACCAACTGGCCTTCTTTACACCGGGGATAAGACCCTGGGAGGCCATCTCACGGAACTGGATACGGCTCAGACCGAAATCCCTCATATATCCCTTGGGACGTCCGGTGAGGGAGCAGCGGTTGTGAAGACGTACAGGGCTCGCGTTCTTGGGGAGCTTGTCAAGAGCGGCATAGTCACCGGCCTCTTTGAGGGCAGCCCTCTTTGCGGCGTACTTGGCTACTAATTTGGCGCGCTTTACCTCGCGTGCTTTCATTGATTCTTTTGCCATATACTATCTTAGTTGTTATGTTTCTTGAACGGGAGACCGAAGGCCTTCAGGAGAGCGTGAGCTTCTTCGTCGGTCTTTGCGGTGGTTACGAAAGTGATCTCCACACCGTGGATGCGGGGGTTCTTGTCGATCTCGATCTCAGGGAAGATGATCTGCTCCTTGATACCGAGGGTGTAGTTGCCCTGGCCGTCCATTTTCTCGGAAATGCCGTTGAAGTCACGGATGCGCGGGAGAGCAACCCTCATGAGGCGCTCCAGGAATTCGTACATCCTTACGTCGCGAAGGGTGACCTTTGCGCCGATGGGCATTCCTTTACGGAGTTTGAAGTTGGAGATATCCTTGCGGGAGGAAGTGATCACGGCCTTCTGGCCAGCGATGATGGAGAGTTCAGCTGCAGCTTCTTCCACAAGCTTCTTGTCCTGTGTTGCATCGCCCACACCTTCGTTGAGGGTGATCTTCACGAGCCTGGGAACCTGCATTACGGTGGTGTAGGAGAACTGCTTCATGAGAGCGGGAACGATCTCCTCTTTGTAAACCTTCTTCAGGGAAGGAACATATCCGGTGGGAAGGGCCTGGGCCACTGCCGGTTTTTCTGCTTTCTTTGCCATAATTACTTGATCTCCTCTCCGGTTGTTTTAGCATAGCGGATCTTCTTGTCTCCTTCCATACGGTAACCTACGCGGGTAGCCTTGCCGCTGGCGTCCATGAGCTGGACATTGGAGATGTGGATTCCTGCTTCCTGTTTGATAATACCGCCCTGGGGGAACTTGGAATTGGGCTTGGTGTGCTTGGACACCATGTTCACGCCTTCCACGATCACGCGGTCCTTCTCACGGACAACTTCCAGGACCTTACCGGTCTTTCCTTTGTCATTACCGGCGTTCACGATAACGGTATCGCCTTTCTTGATATGGAACTTTTTCATTGCTTCTTGTGTTTAGAGGACCTCCGGTGCCAGTGAAACAATCTTCATGTAGTTCTCACGCAGTTCCCTGGCCACGGGGCCGAAGATACGGGTTCCGCGGAGTTCGCCGGCGCCATTGAGGAGGACGCAAGCGTTGTCGTCGAAACGGATGTAAGAACCGTCTGCACGGCGGATTTCCTTCTTGGTGCGAACAACGACGGCACGGGTAACGGTACCCTTCTTGATTTCGCCGCCGGGCATTGCACTCTTAACGGTGCAGACTATGGTCTCACCCACCGATGCATAACGGTGACGGGTGCCGCCAAGTACACGGATGCAAAGAACTTCCTTCGCACCGCTGTTGTCTGCAACCTGTAAACGTGTTTCCTGCTGTATCATAATTCGTTAAATTTCTATAGGTCTTACTTCACCTTTTCTACAATTTCCACCAGTCTCCAGTTCTTGGTCTTGGAGAGGGGGCGGGTTTCCATAATGCGAACGGTATCGCCTTCGGAGCACTCGTTGTTGGCATCCTCTGCCACGAATTTCGTGGACTTCTTCACGAACTTGCCGTAAATGGGGTGTTTTTCGTGCCTTTCAACTTTCACAACGATGGTCTTGTCCATCTTGTTGCTCACCACGATGCCGACTCTTTCTTTGCGAAGATTTCTTTCCATGGGATTCTCTTGCTTTAGTTCTGCTGTTTCTCTTTCTCGGCCAGGATGGTGATCATACGTGCGATATCCTGACGGGTCTTTCTGATCTTGGAGGTATCCTCCAGGGGAGAGATGGTGTGGTTGAGCTTCATGGTGTCGAGGTTGTTCTTCTCGATTTCAATGCGATCCTTAAGATCGGCCACCGACATCTCGCGTACTTCTGATACTTTCATTGTCTTTCCTCCAATTTTATTCTTCTACATAGTCTCTGCGGACCACGAACTTGGTGGCCACGGGGAGCTTCTGGGCTGCAAGACGCATTGCCTCCTTGGCGGTTGCCAGGGAAACGCCCTCCGCTTCGAACAGAATACGGCCGGGGGTGATAGGGGCCACGAAACCCTGAGGATCACCTTTACCTTTACCCATACGGGTATCCAGAGGCTTTGCGGTGAACGGCTTCACAGGGAAGACACGGATCCAGATCTGACCCTCACGGTTCATACGACGGGAAATGGCCTGACGGGCTGCTTCAATCTGATGTGCAGTGAGCCAGCAGTTCTCCAGGTTCTTAAGACCGAAAGAACCGAAAGCGAGCTGATTTCCGCGACCGGAGTTGCCCTTCATGCGGTTTTTCTGTTCCCTTCTGAATTTTGTTCTTTTAGGCTGTAACATTGCTGTAATGTTTTAAAATTTCCTTATTATGCCCTAACTCATTGAAACTCAGCTGGTTGGGTGCGTTTTGCTCCAATTTGGGGATTGCAAAGTTACAAAAAAAATCTGAATTGCAAACATTTTTTACAAAAATTTTTCACATTTTCGACCGCGCATTTTGATAGCTAAGTCGTTGTTTTTACGTTAATTGCCACCTTCAATAAAAAAAACTTTCACAATTTTTCGACCAAAGCGGATCCCCCGCCAGAAACAGGCTTTGGCAAAGTCTTTGCTAATAGCTACATTTGTAACGAAAAACGGCATATGAAAAGGCTTTTTATCATAATCCTTCTTTCCATTGCAATGGTTCCTGCAAACGCACAGCACGTAGCCCGTGCCATGCGTGAGGCCCGTGCCCGCCAGGAAGCCGCTGCAAGGGCGGAATTCTACCGCGAAGAAGGAGAGCAGGTGAACCGCGCAGCCCTGATGCCGTATTATGTCGATACCGACGGCGACACCTGCTTCATCGCCCAGATAGACCCCGCCTGGTGCTTCGGACATCCCCGTGGCCGCGGCAGGGACTGGCGCCAGTATTATAAAAAGGTATATTACTTTGCGAAGGTCTATCCCCTCGCCCTCGCCTCCGGCCGCATTTCCGAGATCGTGGACAGCACCATACAGGCGCAGAACATGGGCGCGATGAAGAAGGACCGCTACATCGCGTCGGTCCAGGACCAGCTGTTCAAGGATTTTGAAAGCACCCTGCGGAATATGACGATCAACCAGGGCGCCGTGCTTCTCAAACTCATAGACAGGGAAACCGGCCGCTCGGGATTCTCAATCATCAAGCAGTACAAGAACGGTATTGCCGCAGGATTCTGGCAGGGCGTGGCAAGGTTCTTCGACAACGACCTCAAATCTGAATACGACCCTCAGGGAGAAGACAAAGACCTTGAAGAGCTCGTGCAGTACTGGCAGGAGGGCACCTTCAAGGACCTTTATTACTCTATTTTCTTCGACAATCCCCCGGAGGTGAAAGTTCCGGAGAGATATCTGAACTAAGCGGGTCTATTCCTTGGGAATGGAATATGTGATTTTCACGCGCGGCTTTCTTTCGGAGGCCGATGACGGGCCGTTCAGGACTGCACGGTAGTAGCGGTCCTTGTCCAGTTCCTGGGTTGTGGAAGTCTTGTTTCCCTGCTGTGCGGCCATGATCTGGGCCATTATCATATAATTATAATAATTGGAATAGCCGCCATAACCGCCGTAGCCGCCATAACCGTAGCCACCGTAACCGCCATAGCCTCCATATCCGTAACCGCCGTAGCCGCCGTACAGGCTGTTGTAGTACTGGGCATACATGAGCTGCTGCAGATATTCGCTGTTATAGGCATTCTCATTTGCCGTTTCCACAGTTTCAGTGTGCACGGTGAGGAACCAGATATCGTAGCGCGAAAGCTTGTCCAGCTCCTTCAGGGTTATGATTTCCTGGAAATGATGCGTGATATCCGGCTCGTAGGTGAGCGTGGAGCGGTTGATGCTGCCCTGGTTTTCAGTGCTTGCCGATGCGTCGCTGAGGCCGGCGAAAGTAACGGAAGTATCCGTCTGGATCATACAGGTCGGGCTTATCACGGGCGGGAACAGGTCCAGGGCCTCATAGTCCTCCCCCTGCACCTCGAAGGGCAGATAGATGGTTGCGTGGTTGATAACTGCACGTTCCGCCTTTGCTCCCAGCAGAGCCAGCGCCTTGGTGCGGAGCTCCGAGGCCAGGATAACGGGCTTGAGCCCGCCGCCGCCTTCGATGTAGATATCGGCCCCCGCCTTGCCTGCTTTGGCCGCGGATTCGTGGCCGGTATGGTTGAAGGCGTACTGGTAGAACTTCTGTCCATTGTTCACCATTGTGGCCTCGTCGTAGAACATGGGTTCGCCGGGCAGGAACAGGAAGGTTGTGTCCTTGCGCACGCCGTTATATTCCGAATTGATGGTGAAGAGGGCCACGTTGTTGTTGCGGTAGTACTTGCCGGAGCTCACCGAGAGGCAGGAGAACTCGAAAAGGTTTATCCTGCCGCCGTTTCCTTCGGGAGCGTCCACGCTCAGGTGGATTCCCGGAAGGCGGTTCACATAGTCGTCGTAGGAAGCGATCACGTGCTCACTGTTCTCCACGGCCTGGATTCCGGCAAGATAGTCGCGCGCGAACGCGTCCGTAAATTCAAAGGAAAGGGAATCCCTGCCGTTGCACACCGGAACGCCCTTGGAAATGCGGGCGGTGCCCACGGAGAGTTCCTGGTTGGTGCCGGTTTCCAGCTTCCCGCTGGGAAGGGGCTTGGTGAGGGCGCGCACGTTCACGTTCTGCAGGATGTGCATCTGGGAAGCATCGGCAACCGAAACGCTGTCCAGCGCGAAATGAATGTCGAACTTCACGGGAACGGGGTTCTTCCCTAGGTCCAGGGTGTCGTGGAAGGGGATGAGGGTGAAGGCCGATGAACGCGTTGTGAGGCCGAAGACATCGTCCCGGATGGCACCGAGGGCGATGCGGGTGTCCGAATAGCCGGAAAGATTGTCGGCCATCTTCAGCTGGATATCCTCCAGGAAAAACTCGGTGGTGTAGGTGTCGTATTTCAGAGAGTTGTCCACAAGGCCGGAGCCCATGCGTTCGTCCAGTTTCACGCAGGACGAGATCACAAGAGCCGACGCAACTATGCCAAGGCCGATGGTGGTGTGAAGTTTCATTTTACAGAAGAAGATCGTAGAATCCGTTGTATTCGCCGGCATAGGAGCCGTCTGCCATTGCGGCAGGGTCGAAGTCCAGGACGGGGACGTCCAGGCCCTTGCAGTACTGCACCAGGCTTTCCTGCACGGAGCCGGAGCCCATTATTATCCCGTCGGAATAGAGGGCTGCCATCTTCGCAAGGTCTTCTCCCGTGGCCTGGGCCGTGAGGGGAACGTCCTTTGCCTTTATCCCGCCGAAAGGAACGGTGGCGGCGAAGTTCTCCCCGAGGGCCTCCGAAGGCGTATCCCCGTAGAGGGACAGGACCACCTTGCTGCCGGTGAATATGGGATCGTCTTTATAAGCTTTTTTCAGATACAGGGGAAGGACGTGCGAAATCCAGCCCTGGCAATGGATGATATCCGGGGCCCAGCGCAGTTTCTTCACGGTTTCCAGGACTCCGCGGGCGAAGAAGATCGCGCGCTCGCCATTGTCGGCAAAGAATTCCCCGTTTTCCCCGTGATACACCATCTTGCGCTTGAAGTAGTCTTCATTGTCGATGAAGTACACCTGGATGCGGGCCTGCGAAATGGACGCCACCTTGATTACGAGAGGATGGTCCACGTCTCCCACGATAATGTTGATACCGGAAAGGCGTATGACCTCGTGAAGCTGGTTCTTGCGTTCGTTGATGCAACCGTAACGCGGCATGAACACGCGGATTTCCCTCCCCCTTTCCTGGATACCCTGGGGAAGCTCACGGCCGATGCGTGCTATGTCTGTTTCCGGGAGATACGGATACATTTCCGAATTCACAAACAGAATTTTTTTCACAGATTCTCCCATAATTCATCTATTTAGCTCACAAAGATACGAAATTTTTTTCGGATTTCGGCGCGGTTTACTAACTTTGGGGCGAAATTGCTCGTGGTATGGCCAAAGCAAACAACAAAATAATAAGGCGGCGCATTGCCGGTTCGTGGGTTTCCAGCGTTATTTCGCTGTCGCTCCTGCTGCTTCTGGTGGGGGTGGGCGCGCTCCTGGTGGTGAACTCCGCCGCGGTGAGCCGCTACTTCAAGGAAAGCATGCAGGTGTCGGTCCTTCTGAAGGACGATGTTGCCGAAGACGATGCCGCTCTCTTCGAAAAGACCGTGCAGGAGAAAGTCCCGGGCGTGAAGACCACCCGGCTCGTGACCAGGGAAGAAGGCGTGGAGGAAATGGCGGAGATGCTGGGGAGGGACTTCCTGAGCGTTTTCGAAGAGGCCCCGGTACCGGTCTCCATCGACCTTACCCTGCATTCCGCCTATGTGAGCAAGGACAGCCTGGGCATGGTGGAAAACTCCCTGATGAAGTATCCGCAGGTGGACGAAGTTGTATATCACACTTCGCTCGTGGATGCGCTGAACCAGAATCTCGGGAAAATATCGGCAGCGCTGGGCGTGCTCATCCTCCTGCTGCTGTTCATTTCCATAGTGCTTATGGCGGGCACGGTGAGGCTTTCGGTGTTTTCCAGGCGCTTCACCATCCATACCATGCAGCTGGTGGGCGCCACAAGGCGTTTCATCCGCACCCCTTTCGTGTGGCAGGGCGCGCTGCAGGGGCTTGTGGCAGGCATTCTGGCAATAGGGATGATAGTGGGGCTGCTGTTTGCCCTGCGCAGTTCCTTCCCCCAGCTTTTCGGGGTATTCACTCTTGAGGGGCTGCTCATTTCAATGGGAATCGTGCTTGCGACGGGTATCATAATCTGCACCCTGAGCACCGCAATAGTTGTTAACCGTCTGGTCGGGATGAACCGCGACCAGCTTTATTCATATTAGACAATGGCAAATATCAGGAAGGCTCCGGCCGCGAAATCACCCGCAGGGAAAGCTCCCGTGGACAGGCAGGAAATGATGGCGGTGGGCCGTAAAGGTCTCTGGCTCATGGTGGCCGGACTCATAGTGATGGCCTGCGGATTCATGCTCCTCTCCGGGGGCGGTTCCCAGGACCCGAAGGTTTTCAATTACGAGATGTTCGATTTCCGCCGCCTTGTGGCAGCTCCCATCGTGATAGTTTGCGGAATAATAGTGGAACTCGCAGCCATTCTGGGCTGGTATAAAAAAGCAAAGGACGCATGAGCTGGTGGCAGGCAATAATCCTGGGCCTTGTTCAGGGCCTCACGGAATTTCTCCCGGTATCCAGTTCCGGGCATCTGGTTATTTTCAGCCGCCTTCTGGGAGTTGACGGCGAAGGCTTCCTGGATTTCACGGTAACGGTGCACCTGGCCACGGTGATTGCCACCATCCTGGTGTTCTGGAAAGTGATCTGGGACCTTCTGAAGGGCCTTTTCAAGTTCAGGTACAACGACGAGACGGATTATATCTGCAAAATCCTGGTATCCCTTATTCCGGTGATGCTGGTGGGCTTCCTCCTGAAAGATTTTGTCGATAGTCTCTTCTCCGGAGCCCTCTGGCAGGTTGGAGTGGGGCTGTGCATCACCGCCGCCCTGCTGTGGATTTCCGACAATGCCGGAAAGAAATTCAAGGTTCCGGTGGCAACAGGCGCACGTAACGGCATCTCCTGGTGGCAGGCACTCACGGTGGGCGTGGCACAGGCCATAGCCGTGGTTCCCGGCATTTCCCGAAGCGGAAGCACCATCGCCACAGGTCTTCTTGTGGGCGTGGAACGCAAGGGGATGGCCCAGTTCTCCTTCCTTATGGTCCTTATTCCCATACTCGGGGAGCAGTTCCTGGATCTGATGAAGGTGGCAACGGGCAGCGGCACTTTCGGCGCCGGAGTGGGCCCGCTTGCACTGGTGCTTGGCTTTGTGGCCGCATTCGTGAGCGGATTCTTCGCCTGCAAGGTGATGATTGCCATAGTCAAGAGGGCCAAACTGGGCTGGTTCGCCCTGTACTGCCTGATAGTTGCCGCTCTGATCTTTATCTTCGGATAATGTTCACGTATTTCGTATCGGACGTACACCTGGGCCTTGACGTAGAGGATGCGGCGGGGCGCGAGGCGCGTTTCGTGCGCTTCCTGCGGGAGATTCCCGTAATGCGCACGGAGGCGCTGTACCTTCTGGGCGACATCTGGGACTTCTGGTATGAGTACCGGGATGTGGTGCCAAAAGGCTCTGCGCGTGTTATCGCTGCGCTGCAGGACATGATGGCCGCGGGTGTAAAAGTGTATTACTTCCAGGGCAACCACGACATCTGGAGCTATCACTATTTCGACGAACTGGGAATGATACGGCTCACCCAGCCGCATATTGCCACCATCGACGGGAAACGCTTCTGCCTTGGCCACGGCGACGGCCTGGGGCCCGGCATGGGCGGATACAAATTCATGCGCGCCTGTTTCCACAGCCGCGTGCTGCAGGCACTGTTTTCCAGCCTGCACCCCTGGATTGCATTCCGCCTGGGAAAGGGCTGGAGCAAGAGTTCCAGGCTAAGCAAGAAGATTTCCTACGAGTTCAAGGGAGAGGACGAGCCTCTGTACAAATACTGCAGGAGCTTTCCGGAAAAGGTGGACTACTTTGTGTTCGGGCATTACCACTGCCACGTGGATATGCCCGTGAAAGAGGATTCCCGCCTGGTGATTCTCAGGGACTGGATAACCTGCTCCAACTGGCTGGAATGGGACGGAAAGAGACTTGAATACTTCGAGAGATGACTAAAGAAGAGAGATTCAACAAAATATTCAACTGGTTCATCCTTCTTGGGATGATAAGCGTGGTGTGCGTGGTGAACGTGCTGAAGATGCAGGAGCCGGATGCCAACATAGCCAAGCTCCTCATCGTCACCCTGGGGGCGGTGATGGGCGTTTTCAACTGCGTGATGTCGGCAAACGGGCTCATCTGGAACTTCCTGTTCGGAGTCCTGAACGTGAGCATCTGCGCATATACCAACTTCGACACCGGAAACATGGGCCAGTTCCTCCTGCATGTGTGCTACTTCCTACCCATGCAGTTTATAGGCATCTGGCAGTGGCGGAAACGCGGCGCCGGAAAGGACGATAAAGGAAAACAGGCTGCGCCCAAGGCGCTTAGGCTCAGCGGGAAAGGCTGGGCCATAGTGATTGCGTCCATAGCGGCCGGAATCGTGGGAGTGTATTTCCTTCTATACTATATCGACCTTGCGAGGCTTGGCTCCGCAGAGCTCATAGAGAAGGACAAGATCCTTCTGGACGCCACCGTGATGGTGCTGAACATCGCCGGCCAGATCCTGCTGTCCCTGTGCTATTCGGATTCCTGGTACATCTGGGTGCTGGTGAACATTTTCTCCATCACGCTGTGGGTGAACAGAAGCATTGCTGCAGGCTCCGGAGGCTATGGAATCGTGATGGTTGTGAAGTACTGTTTCTTCTTCCTGAACTCGCTGAACGGGGTCCGGATCTGGCTCAATTTAGCCAAAAAGCAGGCAAGCGTTAGGAAGTAGAGAAAAAATTGTTAACTTTGCATGTTTTAAAGAAAGAATATTAAAACGTTATAAACTTAAAACCTAACAATCATGACTAACGAAGAAATCGTAAAACAGGTGAAAGCTATCATAGTTGATAAGCTTGGCGTGGAGCCTTCAGAGGTCACTGAAACCGCAAGCTTCACCAATGACCTGGGTGCAGATTCTCTGGACACCGTAGAACTTCTCATGGAATTCGAGCGCATTTTCGGCATCAAGATTCCCGATGAGGAAACCAGCGGTATCGCCACAGTTGGCGACGCAATCGCAAAAGTTCAGGAAAAGATCGGTGAGTAATTCACCATCCACATTAAGGAACCCGGGCCTGCTGGTCCGGGTTTTTTTATTCATTCAGGTAGTCGTGGATGCGGACCGCAAGATCGGCCCCGACCAGTGCGGACAGCTCCTCCAGCGGCGCCGCGGCTATCCGGGCCACTGAGCCGTAGTGCAGAAGAAGACGCTGCTCGGTTCTTTCCCCCACGCCCTTTATCTCCCTCAGGGCACTCTGTATGGCCGCTTTTGAACGGAGATTGCGGTGGAAGGTGATTCCGAAGCGGTGAGCTTCGTCACGGATCTGCTGCAGGACCTTGAGGGCACGGGAGTTTCGGTCGATGAAAAGCGGATACGGATCCCCCACGCGCACCACCTCCTCCAGGCGCTTTGCAAGGCCAACCACGGTGAGTTTGTCGGTGAGTCCCAGCTCCGCCAGGGCCTGCCAGGCAGCGTCCAGCTGGCCTTTGCCGCCGTCTATCACTATAAGGTCCGGAAGGTCCTCCGGGGCCTCCGCAAGCATTCTGGAATAGCGCCTGTTCACCACTTCCTTCATGGAAGCGAAGTCGTTGGCGCCTATCACGGTTTTGATTTTGAAACGTCTGTAATCCTTCTTGGAGGGCTCTGCATCGCGGAAAACCACGCAGGAGGCCACCGGATTGGTGCCTTGAATATTGGAATTGTCGAAGCACTCGATGTGCTTGGGAAGCCTGTCCATATCAAGGGCCTTCCGCAGCTCTTCCATCACGGAGAGCTTCCACGCATCCGGGTCCGTGTGCTCTTTCTGCTTTATGCTGTTGAAGTGGAACTCCTTGGCGTTCTTGGCGCTGAGCTCCAGCAGAGCCAGCTTGTCTCCGCGCGAAGGGACCAGAAGGCCGGGAATATCCACATCCGGCATGAACGGCACTATCACTTCTTTGGAGAGCTCGCCGAATTTGTCTTCGATTTCGCCTATGAAGGTGGCCAGGAAGGTGGCCGGCTGCTCTTCTATCTGGCTCTTGAAGCCCAGGTTCAGGCTCTGGACTATGGCGCCGCCCCTCACCCGCAGGAAGTTTCCATAGGCCTCGGGACCGTCCAGGACGATGGAGAAGACATCGGCATCGGTGTCTGCGGCCGATGAGATTATGCTCTTGGCATAGTGCTTTTCCAGCTGCTGCATCTTCTCCTTGCAGCGCTGGGCCTCCTCGAAGTTCAGCTCCGCGGCGGCATCGGCCATAAGGTTGCGGTAGTGGCGGATAACTTCGCCCCCGCGGCCCTGGAGGATGTGCACTATTTCATCGACATATCCCTGGTACTCCTCCCTGGAGATGCCGCCCACGCACGGGGCCTTGCATTTGCCGATGTGGAAATCCAGGCACGGGCGGAATTTGCGCTGGAGTATGGCCTGTGAGGTGATGTTCAGATTGCAGCTGCGGAGCGGATACACCTCGCCGAAGAAATCCAGCAGGCCGCGGGCGTGCATCACCGAGCTGTACGGCCCGAAATAGCGGTTGCCCTTGCCCTTTTCCATCCGCCGGGTGATGAACACCTTGGGGAATTCGCCCCCGCTCACGCATATCCAGGGATAGGTCTTGGAGTCCTTCAGAAGGATGTTGTACTTGGGCTTGTACTGCTTTATGAGGTTGTTTTCCAGCAGCAGGGCATCGGCCTCGCTTTCCACAACGGTGTACTGAGCATCGGCAATGCGCGATACCAGGAGGCGGGTTTTGGTGTTCAGACGCTCCGGGGGCACGAAATACTGCGCCACCCTCTTGTGGAGGTCCTTGGCCTTGCCAACATATATTACATTACCCCCGGCGTCGTAGTAACGGTACACGCCGGGGTTATGGGGAAACAGGGCTATCTTTTCGCGTATGGTCACTTGCCAAGCGCCTCTTTCACGGCCTTTTCGATTTCAGGACCGCGGAGGCCGCGCCTGAGGATGGTTCCGTCCGGGCCGAAGAGGATGATATGGGGAATTCCCTCGATGCCGTAGAGGTCAGTGGGGATCTTCTGGGCATTGATGATCTGGTTCCACTTGATTCCGAGCTCCTTGGCCGCGGCCTTGGTTGCGTCGGGTTCATCCCACACGGCAACGCTCAGGACGTCGAAGTTCTTGCCCTTGTATTTCTTGTAAACATCGGCAATGTTGGGGAGCTCTGCCTTGCAGGGGCCGCACCAGCTTGCCCAGAAGTCCACGAGGATGTATTTTCCCTTGCCCACATAGTCGGAGAGCTTCACGGTGCTCTTGGCGGGTTTGGCGGGATCCTGGACAATCTCGAAGTCGATGAACATGGAGCCTTCGCCGCTCTTTGCCTTCACGTCGTAGAGGCTGAGCATCTGCTGCACGAAATCATCGGCCTGCAATTCCTCGCTCAGGCTCTTGTAGAGTTCCTGCATGCGGGCGTCGTCGTCCAGCTGGATGGAGGAAACGGCCATCAGGCCCACCACATTGTCCTTGTTGCCGTCCAGAATGCCAAGCAGGTGCTCGTTGTATTTCTCGATCGCTTCCTCCAGATATGCGTCCTGCTCTTCTTCCGACAGGCCGGCCATCTTGTTTTCGAATTCCTCCATGAAGTCGCTCTCCCAGGCGTTGAGTTCACTCATCACGGAAGTGGGACTTGAAGGATCGTCGGAGACGGCCACGCCCTTTTCAGTGTCGATGGTGATGCGGCTGCCGTCCGAGACGAAGGCGATGGGATCCGCATCGGTCATGAGGAAGGCCATCTGGGTCTTTGAAACGGGAAGGAGGGCGCTCACCTTGCCGTTCACGACGGCCACGGTGGTGTCCCACTCTTCACCCACGGTGAACATTATTGAATCCGGGGTCTCGCCCGCGAAAGCGCAGTTTACGAGAGTCTTGCCTGCGGGGACGGTCTGGGTGCAGGCTGCGAGTACCAGGGCAGCTACTGCCGGGAGAATGCTTCTGATTTTCATATTCACACTGTGTTAAGTTTACAAATATAATGGTTTTTGCGGGGGATTGCAAAAAAGGGAGCGGTTCCTTTCGGAGCCGCTCCCTAGCGTAATGTACTCGCGTCCTGCTTACTTGCGCTCGCCGCCACGGCGACCACCACGGGCGCCACGGCTACCGCGCTCGCCACGTCCGCCTTCACGGCGGCCGTTGCCTGCAGCTGCTGCGCTGGATGCGAAGCCGGCGTTAGGAGAAAGATCCTGCTTGCCATACTTCTCACCGTTGCAGATCCACACCTTGATACCCATGGTACCCATCTGGGTGCGTGCCACTGCAAGAGCGTAGTCGATATCCGCACGGAAGGTGTGCAGCGGGGTGCGGCCTTCCTTGAACATTTCCGAGCGTGCGATTTCAGCACCGCCTACGCGGCCGCTGATCTGCACTTTGATGCCCTCTGCACCAACGCGCATGGCGGTGGCGATGGCCATCTTGATGGCGCGGCGATAGCTCACGCGGCCTTCGATCTGACGGGCGATGCTGTCAGCTACGATGGTGGCGTCAACCTCGGGGCGCTTTACCTCGAAGATGTTGATCTGGACATCTTTCTTGGTGACTTTCTTGAGTTCTTCCTTAAGTTTATCGACCTCCTGGCCGCCCTTGCCGATGATGACACCGGGACGTGCGGCGTGAATGGTGACGGTGATGAGCTTAAGGGTGCGCTCGATGATGATGCGGGAAAGGCTGGCCTTTGCAAGGCGGCTTCCCAGATACTTGCGGATTTCGTAATCCTCGGCGATCTTTTCTGCGTAGTTACCACCTACCCAGTTGGAGTCCCAACCACGGGTGATACCGATACGGTTGCTGATAGGGTTAGTTTTCTGTCCCATTTCTTAATTCTCCACTGTTGCAGGTTTGACATCGAGTACGATGGTGACGTGGTTGGAACGCTTGCGGATGCGTCCGGCACGGCCCTGAGGGCAGGGGCGGATGCGCTTCAGTGTGCGTCCTTCGTCTACCATGATAGTCTTAACATATACGTTACCGGCCTCCAGTTCGCGGCTCTGGTCGGCATTCTTTGCCTCCCAGTTGGCGATGGCGCTGCGGAGAAGTTTCTCCAGACGCACGGAAGCTTCCTTCTTTGAGAAATGAAGGAGATCCAGAGCGTGGTTCACCTCTACTCCGCGCACTGTGTCTGCTACCAGACGCATCTTCCTGGGGGAAGTGGGCGCATCGTTAAGCTTTGCTATAGCGGTCTGTTTCTTGGTCTCTTTCAGGCGCTCGGCCATAAGTCTTTTTCTCTTACCCATAATGCTTTCTCTTTAAACATTATTTCTTATTGTTGCCGGCGTGGCCTCTGAAAGTTCTCGTGGGAGCGAACTCACCGAGCTTGTGACCTACCATGTTCTCCGTTACATAGACCGGAATGAACTTGTTGCCGTTGTGAACGGCGATGGTGTGACCCACAAAGTCAGGGGAGATCATGCTTGCACGGGACCAAGTCTTGACAACCTCTTTCTTCTTGCCGCCTTCGTTCATGGCAAGAATTCTGTTCTCCAGGGCTTCCTGGATGTACGGTCCTTTTTTAAGTGAACGACTCATAATCTATTCAAGTTTATTCCGTTATTTCTTACGTCTTTCAATGATGAACTTGTTGGAAGTGGCCTTCGGGTTGCGGGTCTTCTTGCCCTTTGCAGGCAGACCCTTACGGGAACGCGGATGACCACCGGAGGCGCGGCCTTCACCACCACCCATCGGGTGATCATGAGGGTTCATGACAACACCACGGTTGTGGGGACGGCGGCCAAGGTGACGGGTGCGTCCGGCCTTACCAAAAGATTCAAGATTATGGTCGGTGTTGGATACGATACCCACGGTAGCGCGGCAGGTAACGGGAACCATGCGGGTTTCTCCCGAGGGGAGGCGCAGGATTGCGTAGTTGCCTTCACGTGCTGCGAGCTGTGCATAAGTACCGGCGGAACGGGCCATTGCGGCGCCCTGTCCGGGACGGAGCTCGATAGCGTGTACCAGAGTACCAACGGGGATGTTTGCAAGAGGCAGGCAGTTGCCCAGATCCGGAGAAGCGGTGGGACCGTTCTCGATGGTCTGGCCCACGGTGAGGCCATTGGGGGCGATGATGTACTTCTTGCTTCCGTCGGGATATTCCACGAGGGCGATGCGGGCGCTGCGGTTAGGATCGTACTCGATGGTGAGCACGGTGGCCTTTTCACCGTCACGGTTGCGGAGGAAGTCGATGATGCGGTACATCCTCTTGTGTCCGCCGCCACGATAGCGCACTGTCATCTGGCCGGTATTGTTGCGGCCGCCAGTGGACTTCAGGGGAGTGAGGAGCTTCTTGTAAGGCTTGTTGGTGGTGATTTCCTCAAATGAGCTGATGGCCTTGTTGCGCTGGCCGGGAGTCACCGGTTTGTATTTCTTGATTGCCATTTCTTAGTCCTCCTCTTAGATATTAGCGTAGAAGTCAATCTTCTCGTCGCCCGCGAGGGTAACGTATGCCTTCTTGAAATGATTGGTGCGACCGCGCAGAAGACCGCTCTTGGTGTAGCGCTGCTTGCGTTTGCCGTGATAGTTAAGGGTGTTTACTTCCTCAACGTTCACATTGTACATCTGCTCTACAGCGGCTTTGATCTGGAGCTTGTTGGCCTTGCGGTCCACGATGAAACCGTAGCGGTTCAGTTTTTCGCCCTGAGCCGTCATCTTTTCGGTTACGATTGGCTTAATTAAAATTCCCATTTCTTAAGTCTCCTTTACTTTACTCTCTGCGCGAGAATTTCCTGTACGCCGTCCACGAGCACGAGGCTGTGAGCGTTCATGATTGCGTAGGTGTTGATCTCGTCAACGGTGATTACGTTCACGTTTTCGAGGTTACGGGAAGAGAGATAGATGTTCCTGGAATTCTCCGGAAGAACCACCAGAACCTTGCGGTCGCCGGCCTTGATGTTGGCCAGGATGCCCAGGAGTTCCTTGGTCTTGGGAGCGTCCATTGCGAAGGGCTCTACCATCACGATACCGTTTTCAGCAGCCTTGTAAGAGAGAGCGGAAACACGTGCGAGGGATTTTACCTTCTTGTTAAGTTTGTTGCGATAGTCGCGGGGCTTGGGGCCGAATACGCGGCCGCCGCCTACGAAGATGTTAGCCTTCAGGGAGCCGTGACGTGCACCGCCGCCGCCTTTCTGACGGCCGAGCTTCTTGGTGGAATAAGCCACCTCGCTGCGGTCCTTGGTCTTGGAAGTGCCCTGCCTCTGGTTTGCGAGGTACTGCAGAACATCCAGATATATGGCGTGGTCGTTGGGGGTTACGCCGAATACTTTTTCGTCCAGGACGACTGTCTTTCCGGATTCAGATCCGTCGATTTTGTAAACCTTAAGTTCCATTTTTTTAGTCCTCCAGAATTAAGTATGAACCCTTGGCTCCGGGAACGGAACCTTTAACCACGAGGAGATTGTTCTCTGCGTCAACTTTGAGAACCTCAAGGTTGAAGACTTTCACGCGCTCGTTGCCCATGTGTCCTGCCATGCGCATTCCGGGGAATACGCGTGAAGGCCATGAGGAAGCACCCATGGAACCGGGGTGACGGAGACGGTTGTGCTGACCATGGGTCACACCGCCCACACCTGCGAATCCGTGGCGCTTTACTACGCCCTGGAAGCCTTTACCTTTGGATGTACCGACCACGTCGATGAACTTCACATCGGCGAATACGTCTGCTACGGTGAGGGTGTCGCCGAGCTTGAGTTCGCCCTTGAAGTCTGCGGGGAATTCCACAAGCTTTTTCTTGGGAGTTGTCCCTGCCTTTTCGAAGTGGCCTTTGAGAGCCTTGCTGGTGTGTTTCTCTTTCTTTTCGTCATAGGCAAGCTGCACGGCGGCATAACCGTCGTTTTCTACGGTGCGAACCTGCGTGACAACACACGGACCAGCCTCGATAACGGTGCATGGTACATTCTTACCATCGGCACCGAAGACGGAAATCATTCCGACTTTTTTTCCAATTAAACCAGGCATTGGTGTTTGTTAATTAATTGTTACTTAATAAATTACGCAAAAACAAAGCGGCCTTCGCCTTTTTTGCGGGCCGCAAATATAGGAATAATTTCCTGATTTACCAAAAGTTATGAACAGTTTTTTAAACAAGCCGTGTTCCGTGCAGTTCCGTGGCTCCAGTTTCGGCGGCTATAAAATCCCTGTTCTCCCGCGTGATCCCTCCCCCCGGCATGATGATAATCCGGGAGCCGGCCTTCTTCACGAGCCTGCGGAGCAGAGGAATTCCTTCCTGTGCCGATGGCGCCTGACCGGAGGTGAGTATGCGGTCGCAGCCCAGGCCGATGATGTCTTCAAGCGCCCGCATCGGCCTCCGGCACACGTCAAAAGCCCTGTGGAACGTTACTGAAACTTCTTTTTGGACAGGAAAGAAATGAAAGTCGTTGGATGCATGGCAGCGGTCGCTCTGCAGGGCGGAAGCCAGTTCACAGCAGCGGACGGTTTCCATGAGGCGCTCCATGGCGGGGATGTCCACGTCACCCTCCGGGGTGAGACAGCCGATTACGATGCCGTCGGCACCGGCATCGAGGGCCTGTTCAATCTGTTCGCACATCAGGTCCACTTCTGCGGGGGTGTAACAGAAGTTTCCGGGGCGGGGACGTATCAGCACGTGGATGCGCAGATCCGGGAACATGCTGCGCGCGGCGGCTATATCGGCCAGGGGCGGGGTGAGCCCATCGACCTCCAGGGCGGAGCAGAACTCCACCCTGTGCGCGCCTTGACTGCAGGCCATGCGCACCGCCTCAAGGCTGCCGCAACACACTTCCAGTATCATGGAAGAGGTCAGTCGTTGTTAAGTTCGCTCACGTCTGTGGGGCGCTCGGTTGTGTCGCCCATGAGCCAGCGGGAGTAGTAGTCGGCCATCTTCCAGAAGAAGAACTCGTTCATATTGCCGAAGCCGTGCCTCTGGCCGGGCAGGATGAGCATGTCAAAGCGCTTGTTCGCGCGGATGAGCGCGTTCACCACGCGTATGCTGTTGGAGGGGTGCACGTTATTGTCGATGTCGCCGTGTACCAGCAGCAGATGCCCCTTCAGGCGCGAGGCAATCTCCGGGTTGGTCTCTATCTTATATACAAAGGTGGTGTCGCCGTCGTTCACCTTCTCCAGGATGCCGTGATGCTGCTCGCTCCACCAGCGGTTGTAGATGGAGTTGTCGTGGTTGCCGGCGCAGCTCACGGCCACCTTGAAGAAGTCCGGATACTGAAGGATCGCCGCGGTGGACATGAATCCGCCGCCAGAATGTCCGTGTATGCCCACGCGGTTAATGTCTATGTAGGGATGCCTTGCCGCAAGCTGCTGGATCGCGTATTTCTGATCCTCAAGACCATAGTCACGGAGATTGCCGTAGCCGTAGTTGTGGTACCACTTCGAGCGGTTGGGATGGCCGCCGCGGTTGCCCACGGTTATCACTATCATCCCTATCTGGGCAAGGCGGTCGGTGCGGGTGAAGCCCGCGCTCCAGGAGATGTTGTTAGCCTCCACCTGAGGGCCGGGATAGACATAATCGGCAATGGCATAGACCTTTGTGGAGTCGAAGTCAAAGGGCTTGTACATGGCGCCGTACAGGTCCGTGATTCCATCGGCCGCCTTCACCTTGAAGCGCTCCGGGAAGCGGTAGCCGGCAGCGAAGAGCTCGCTGAAATCGGCCTCCTCCAGTTCCGTCCTCACTCCGTTGGCGTCGATCAGGGCCACGGCGGGTTTGGCGTCCACGCGGGAGTAGTTGGCCACGATGTATCTGCCGTCGTCAGAGGCTATGGACAGCACGTCCATGTCGTCCATGTCCAGCTGGCGGAGCGGGCCGCCTGCCAGCGGAACCCGGTAGGTGTGCATCTGGTACGGGTTTTCATCGGCATTCACACCGCAGGCGCTGATGAGGAAGTAGCTTGGACCCACAGCCAGCACGTCCTCCACGTGGAAGGCGCCCTTGGTGAGGTTGCCCTTGAGCGTGCCGTCGGCACCATAGCGGTAGATGTTGGCCCAGCCGTTGCGCTCGCTCCACCACAGGAAATCGCCCCCGGGAAGGAACTTCGGGGAGCGGTTCTCCACGTAGGTGTTCATGCGCTCGGACACCACGGTGCGGGTGCTGTCGGAGTCTATGTCCACGCGGCAGAGGTCCAGGCGCTTGAGGTCCCGGCTGCGGCGAAGCATCCAGAAGCCGCTGTCATCGCCAAGCCATTTCATGGAGTAATAATCCTTGTAATTGTCTTCCGCCGTGGTGGGGGCCGCGATTATTTCGGCGTCCTGGTCCTTGAAGGCGTTCATGGCTATGTGCCTGGCGTTGCCCTCCAGGTCCATCACGTAAAGGATTCCGTCCGGGCCGGGCTCCCCGGGCATCTGGTAGTGATAGGTTTCCAGCGTGGGACGGGGCCTGGACAGGGAATTGATAACCCAGAAGAGCTTCACCTTGCTCATATCCCAGCGGATGCCGGCGATGTGCTTTCCGTCCGGGCTCCAGCTCACTAAGGGGAAGCTGCGCGCGGTGGTGTCCTTTTCGGTGTCGCCGCTGTAATTCTCCCCTTTGTAGGAGAACTCGGCCGTGCCGTCGGTGGTGAGGGCGCGCTCCACGATGAGGGAATCCTTTGGATCCTTCGCCGCCAGGCGCAGCGAGGTGGAGTCCATGATATAAAGGTTATGGTTTTTCAGGTAAACGCCCACGGTGCCGTCCGGAGACACGTTCGCCCAGTTCGGATACAGGGGATCCTTCTTTTCAGCGGTATAGGTGAGTTCTTTCTTGTCTATGTCGTATCTGAACGTGTAGGTGACATATTCACCGGTGCCTTTGCCCAGGCTGTCGCGCTTTTCGGTCTTGGATTCTATTTCGAACTCGAAGTACTTGTCGTCCTTCAGCTCCAGGTCCAGGGGAAGGTGCTGCGCATCATAGGGGTCGCGGGTGATTTCGGTTATCTGCATGGCAAGATCCGCCATGTCGAAGGCTTCCCTCTTGGTGCGCGTAGCGGGGTCCACTATATAATATTTGGTACCCTGGGCGGTTTCCCAGCGGTACCAGAAGCGGTCGCTGCCCTGGAACCAGTTGGGGCGGATCCGCGTGGAGTGCACCATGGCGCGGGCGTGCTTCTGGGAGAAGCGTGCCGCAAGGGGATAATTCGCCGTTGTAACCTTCTCCTGCGCCACGGCGGTGAGGGTTACTGCCATCAGAATGAGAGTGATGAACTTTTTCATATCTTTTCCAGTATTTCGTCGTAGAGTTCTGCGGATTTGAGCATCATGCGGGGCACGTGGAAGGGGCCTTTGAACAGGTTGCCCTTTGCGGGCTGGGCCACGGTGCCGTCGCGGTGGAGATAGCCGTACCATTCGCCGTACTGGTCATCGGCAAATACGCGGAAGGCATAGTCGAAGGCCTTGCGGTGCATTTCCAGGTACTTTTCCTTGCCAGTGGCCTGATACGCCAGCAGGCCCGCGATTATGGTTTCGCACTGGGGCCACCAGAATTTCATGTCCTGGGAATAGTCCTGGGGAGGGAAGTTCTTGCAGTCCCGGAAGTTTATCATGCCTTCGTATTCGGTGTCCCAGCCCCACTCCCAGGCCCAGTCGATGATGGTCGTGCCCATCTTCACCAGCTCCGGGTCCCAGCCGCGGGATTTCGCTATGTCCAGGATGAACCAGCCGGTTTCCATGCAGTGCCCGGGATTGATGGTGCGGCCCGCCATGGTGTCGATGAATTCTCCGTCCGGCCCAACCATTTCGAGCACGGTGCGGAATTCGGGCTTCATGAAGTAAGTTTTCAGCTCGTGGAGGGATTTGTCTATCTGGGCGTCCAGAACTGGATCGTCCGACACCTGCTTTATTACGTTGGCCACGTTTATGAGCATCATGGTGATGGAGTGCCCGCGCGCCTCGAAGTTGTATTTCGGCTGCAGGAAGCCGGGGGTGTCCAGCATCCTGAGGATGCGTTTGAAAAGGTCCAGGGCTTTACCGGCATATTCTTCCTCCCCGCTTGCCAGGCTGTATTCCGCCATGGCGATTGCGGCGAAGCACTCCGAGAACACGTAGCGGCGCTTCTGCACCGGTTTTCCGTCTTCGGTGACGGAGAAGAACATGTGCCCGTCCGTGTCTGTGCAGTGGGCCTCAATGAAGTCGATGGCGGATTTTGCAGCCTCCAGGCACTCCTCATCGCCAAGGCGGATATAGGCAAGAGAGGCGATGTATCCCCATCGACCCTGAAACCAGACGCTCTTGGTGGTGTCCATGAGATTGCCTTCGCGGTCCAGGCAGGTATATATGCCGCCGTGCACGCGGTCCACTCCGTATTCCAGCCAGAAGGGGAGAATGACGGAAACGATGTCGCCGCAAACTCTCCTGCGGCATTCTGTAAGGTATTGTCTGTCCATGATGTAAATATAGCGTTTTTTCGCTAAATTTGCGTCATCATGAAAGAATTCATTCCACACCCGATACAGGACGAAAGTTTCGAATCCGTGCTTCTGGGGGCCGTGAAAGCCGGTTTTCCCTCCCCCGCGGAAGAAGTGCGCGAAAAGCTGGACCTTGTGAAGCTGCTGGTCCAGCACAGCGCTTCCACCTTCTTTTTCCAGGTGGACGGCGTTTCAATGGTCGATGCCGATATGGACGAGGGCGACATCCTCATCGTGGACCGCTCCATCGACCCGTATAATGGCTGCAAGGCCGTGTGCTTCGTGGACGGGGAGTACACCGTGAAAAGGGTGGAGATTACCCCCGGCGGCGTGCGGCTGCTCCCGGCCAACGAGAAGAATACGAAGTACAGGCCCATAGAGATTCACGAGGAGAACCGCTTCATGGTTTGGGGCGTGGTTACTTGGGTTATCAAGAAGGCCTGATGTACGCCCTTGCCGACTGCAACAATTTCTTCGTTTCCTGCGAGCGGGTTTTCAGGCCCGACCTTAACGGGAAACCGGTGATCGTGCTTTCCAACAACGACGGCTGCGCTGTTTCCAGGAGCAACGAGGCCAAGGCGCTGGGGATAAAGATGGGGGACCCGCTGTTCAAGATACGCGATATCGTGGAACGTAACGGCGTGGCGGTGTTTTCTTCCAACTTCCCGCTCTATGGCGATATGTCCCGCCGCGTGCAGGAAGTGCTTTCGCGCTTCTCCCCCGCCGTGGAGGTGTACTCCATAGACGAGGCATTTCTGGATTTGAGAGGGATGGAAGGGGGCGGGCCGGGCAGTTCGGGCAGGCCGGGCAGTTCGGGCGGTTCAGGCAGTTCGGGCAGGCCGGGCGGTCCGCGGCTGCCGGACACGGACTTCGCGGCTCTGGCGCGGCGGATATCGGCCGAGTGCTGGAAGTGCACCGCAATCCCCGTTTCGGTGGGTGTCGCGCCCACCAAGACTCTGGCGAAGATTGCCTCGAAACTCTGCAAGAAATATCCGAAGCTTGAGGGCGGATGCTTCCTGTATCGACCCGAAGATATAGAGAAAGTGCTGCGGAAATTCCCCGTGGAGGACGTCTGGGGGATAGGCCGGCGTAGCGCCAAGAAGCTGGTACCCATGGGAATACGCACCGCGTGGGACTTCACCTGCCTTAGCGAGCTGCAGGTGTCCAGGATGTTCCATCTGCCGGGGCTCCGCACCTGGAAAGAGCTTCGTGGAATCCCCTGCATTGCATTCGAGGACGTGATAGAGCCCAAGCAGAGCATCTGCGTTTCCCGCAGCTTCGTTCACGAGATTGCCGATTTGGCCGCGCTGCAGGAGCAGGTGGCGAACTTCGCGTTCTCGGCCGTGGAGAAGCTCCGACGTCAGAAGTCCTACTGCCAGGAGATTGCAGTTTTCGCCCTCACCAACCGCTTCCGCGAAGACGCCCCGCAGTCGTTCGGCAGCGCCATGGTCACGCTCCCCGAGCCCACCAGCGACTACCGCGTGCTGGTGCAGGCCGCCCTCCGCGCCTGCGCCCGAATGTGGTATGGGAGCGGCGGCGCGGGCGGCGGTGCTGCGGGCAGCGGCGCGGGCGGCAGGGCGGGCGACGGTGCTACAGGCAGCGGAGCTGCAGGCGGCGGTGCTGCGGGAAGCGGCGCGGGCGACGGTGCTACAGGCGGCGCGGGCGACAGTGCTGCGGGCAGCGGCGCGGGCGTCGGGGCTGCAGGCGGCGCGGGCGGATACGCCTACAAGAAGGCCGGCGTGCTGCTCGGCCACATCGGCCAGGAGGCCAACCCCTCCCTGTTCGTAGAACCTACAGACACCCAGGGCTCCATCCAAGACCCCATCGGCAGTGAGGGCCACACCCCAAAAACGAAACCGAATCACACACAGAACCCTCATGGCTGGGACCCCATCGGCAGTAAGGGCCACACCCCAAAAACGAAACCGAATCACACACAGAACCCACATGGCTGGGACCCCATCGGCAGTGAGGGTCACAACCCAAAAACGACACCGAATCACACACAAAACCCTCATGGTTGGGACCCCATCGGCAGTGAGGGTGCCGACCGCAACGAACGCCTCTCCGGAGCGCTGGACGCCATCTCCGCCGCATACGGCCGCGGCACCGTCCGTTTCGGCAACCAGGGCAACGGCCGCGTGCACGCCTCCTGCGAGCACCAGTCGCCGCACTACACCACCCGCTGGTCCGACATCCCCAAAGTCTCCGTGAAATAGCACCCAACCTCAGCCCCCCGCCTCTCCAAAGCATCTTTCCCGGACCACACCCGTGTACACATAGACCCATCCTCCGCCCGCCCCACCTATGTGTACATAAAAACCCACACAGAACGCCGTTTTTCTGTACACATAGACCACCAGGCTCCGGTTTTCGACGTTTTCCCGTCTATGTGTACACGTAAACCCTCGCAGAATGCCGTTTTTCTGTACACATAGATTCCCAGACCCCGGTTTTCAACGTTTTCCCGTCTATGTGTACACGTAAACCTTCGCAGGCGGCCATTTTTCTGTACACATAGACCCCAGAACTCCAGTTTTCGCCGTTTTCCCATCTATGTGTACACACAAACCCTCGCAGAATGCCATTTCCCTGTACACATAGATTCCAGAACCACGATTCCGCGTACACATAGACACCAGCGTCCTCTTTCACGGGGTTCAACCGTGCACACAGGTCCATGCGGATGGCAGGGTGGATGCAAAAATGCCCGTTTTTGAGCACACCCTGCCACTAAAGTGGACCGGTGTGCACGGCGCGAGGCAAGTATAACACGTAATACCCGGAAAAATGCGTATCTTTATACCCTGAAACCGAACCACAATCATGAAAAAGATCATCGCCACGGTGGCGCTGGCAGCCGCCGCCCTTTTTGGGGGAATGCATGCGGAGTCCTTCGCACAGAGCCAGACAGTCGTCATCGACAATCACTCCATGCCCGGCAGCAGGCGCCTGACCGTGAAGCAGTTCCTCAAGCTCAGCGACTCGGACACCACCTCATATATAATTAAAGGTGTGGTGAAGAGCGTCCGCAACGCCATTAGCGGGAATCTCTACCTCAAGGACAAGACCGGAAAGATTCTGGTGTACGGCATTCACGACATCACCGGCGGGCACGACGGCCTGGGCAAAGAGCTCCGGTTCCCGCAGATGGAGGTTCTCAAGGGCGATACGCTGGTGCTGCAGGGCCGCCGTCACGTGTTCAACGGCACCGTAATCGAGATGAAGGACGCGGCGGTACTTCACCACGGCAAGGGGCCGAAGCACGACAAAATCATGGCAAAGATGCAGGCAGAGCGCAATCCGCGCTTCAAGGGCGGCGACCGCAACACCTTCATTGCCTGGGTGCAGAACCACCTGAAGTATCCGGCCGATGCGAAGGCGGCGGGCCAGAGCGGCACCGTGATGGTGTCGTTCGCGGTGGGCCGCAACGGCAAGGTGCAGGAGGTGCTGGTGAGCGAGAGCGTGTGCCCCGCCCTGGATGCTGAGGCCGTGAGGGTCGTGTCGATGTCGCCGAAATGGAAACCGGCCAAACGCAACGGCCAACCCGTGCGCACGCCAATGACCATCCCCGTCACCTTCGCCCTCCCGGAATAACCCCGTGCACCAAACAACCCGTTTCCGTGCACGACCCCCAAAAAACCAACACTCCGTGCACCAAACAACTCGTTTCCGTGCACGACCCCCAAAAAACCAATACCCCGTGCACCAAACCACTCGTTTCCGTGCACGACCCCCAAAAAACCAATACCCCGTGCACCAAACCACTCGTTTCCGTGCACGGCCCCACAAAAAACAACACCCCGTGCACCAAACAACCCGTTTCCGTGCACGACCCCCCCAAAAACAACACCCCGTGCAC
>Ga0310697_10001052_pt1 | contig 33742 bp, 27 predicted proteins | sample 172DNAGHGlowgp2_FD_203883 | JGI IMG/M metagenome (GOLD analysis project Ga0310697, IMG submission 203883) | Sheep rumen microbial communities from Palmerston North, Manawatu-Wanganui, New Zealand - 1728 DNA GHGlow gp2 (v2) (version 2) | ecosystem: Host-associated > Mammals > Digestive system >... | reverse complement strand
CTCCTGTGTGAGTCCGAAACGTTCGAGCGTACCGTATGGTATCTCGCTTTCTTGAAAATGATTAATCATACTTTTCAGATTACATAATTTATACTATTGCCCAACATGGACAGATTTCTGATGCAAATTTAGGGCTTGTTTCCTTATTAGATTATAAAAGCGGTATTTGCAGGTATCTTATTTAAGAAGGTTTAATTTAATAGTATGGAAAATGGGCAGAAATCATACTATAAACAAAAAGAAAGTTAGAGTTTGATTACTGGAGGAATTATTCTTCTTAAAGTATGAGATTATGTCCTTACCTTTGCGGCATGAAAACAATCAAGCTCATCACATTAACGGCCTTTCTCTTTTGTCTGAACAAGCCCTTATTTGCTCAGTTCAACACAATCGGCTCGATAAACAACAAGCGTATATACACAACAAATCCGCCAAAGCCAAAAGAGGTTCTGACGGATAGCATGGTAGTTGTTGGCTCTGTTCCTGATTCAACAAAAACTGGTAATAATGTGGACGGAGAAGCTATTGTTACATCGTCGGATAATCACGATCTGATGTCGCTTGTAGCCCTGCCATTGGAGAATATTCACATCAATTCGGGATTCGGTATGCGACGGCATCCCATCTATCACAAACGGATCATGCACAATGGCATTGACCTTTCCGCTCGATACGAAAAGGTCTATTCGATGTTTCCTGGTACTGTCATCAAAGTGGGACAGGATAGCAGGTCGGGGAAGATCGTAACGGTAAGGACTGGAGATTACACCATCAGTTACTGCCACCTCTCGCAGCAGCTTGTAAAAGAGAACGAATTTGTCAATGCCGGAACAAACATCGCTATTTCGGGCAACACGGGAGCATCAACAGGACCACATCTGCATCTGACAACAAAAAAGGATGGCAAGGCTTTTGACCCCACCATCCTTATTGAATATGTTCTCTCAGTTATGAATTCGTACTTGAAAGACTTGGTTTTTTGATTATACCGTCTTTTGACGTTTCAAGCATTCTTATCAGAATCCTTCAAGTGGATTATTCAACGATTGCTTTTTGGTTTCATATTTGGAAGTAACTTCATCAGCTGCATTCCTCAACCTATTATTATATTTCTTAGCGTAGCTCTTACTCAGTTCCACATCTTTGAAACCCTCGCCAAGCCATACCCTGTATTTGACATAGTAATTGGAGAGGAATTTATCAATGTCCGGGATGTAATATATGAATCTTGTTACATATCTTCCTGGCATCCATACATTCAATGAATAGTAGCCTTTGAGATAGAACTTGTGTATGGGTTCATCACCATCCATTTCTAAATCCACAACCTCTCCTTTATCGGTTTTGAGATACAGATGCGGCAATGTTTGATTGTCAACAGAGTAATACCCACTTTGATTATACAGATTAACCACACAATAGTAACCCTCCTTATCAAGGGCAATGTTAAAGGTAGGTTTCCAATAGCTCCCGACAAAACCTGCTTCAGCCTGGAAAGCATCTGAAATAGTCCAACTGGCAAACTTACTTGGCTTTTGAATAGAGTCATTTGGCTCCTCTTCTTGTGCAAAGCATACGATACTGGTCACTAACAAAAACAAAATAGAAACAAATTTTTTCATAACGGTATAGTTTTAGAATTAAACATCAAAGAAATCATCGCACTCACAACTGTCACAACAATCATAACTATCATGGTCTTGATAGTCATCATGATCCAAGTAGCCGTCAGTATAGCCATCTTCGTAACCTTGGTCATAGTTGTCGCCAGAATAAATGGGACGACTATTGTTGTCTTGGCGGTTTCTTAAGCTATTCATGAAGGCACCAAATAATAAAAAATCAATGAGTCCCATAATCAAACAATTTTAGTTTCATGGTGCAAAGGTAATTTTGTATTGTGCAGTCTATCTTCATAGATAAAAAATTATGCATTTTTCTTTTTAAATAGACAAAATAAAGGAGCAACTGACCTCACGGTGAATTGCTCCTAACAGCGTTTGCTATTATTCGACGTTCCAGAAGCCTTGCAGGAAATTCACAGAATAACATCCACGAACAAGTAGCAATGCGTCCACGCGTCAAAGGCGGAGTCTCACGACTCGGAGTTTCTCAAATAGTCGCCAAACTATATACGACCTCAGGAATGAGGATTACTATCTGTAATGCTATTGCCAATATCTGGATTCAAGATAATTATATAAGTCCTGATGGGTTTCTTTGATGGGTAGCATCAGTTTTCTTGGGTCAAGCATGATGAACTTGCCTTCGTCCTTCAACCCTTCTGGAAAAAGACTGACCTCAGAAAGTAGTTCAACATTCCCCTCTGGTATGACGTTAATGTGCAGATAATCATCTACCGGAAGTTTCGAATCATTATTCTTGATGATTTGCTCAACCAGCATGGTCTGACGCACTAATTCATATATTGGATCATATTCGTATTCTTCTTTCCATTCCTTGATGTTTGAACTATTATCAAGACGTGATGTATAGCGGTCAATAGAAGACTGGACTGCCCGTTTGTGCTCATAAGTCTCTACATATTTCCATTCTATAGGTATCAGTATTCGACTGTGTTCTTCGGTTTCAGCATAAACAACAGCATCGATGGACGTACACATAGCCCCTCTCTTTTCAGCTCTTTCACCAAGCAAGGTACGGTTCTTCCAGATAAACTCAAAGCATATATTTCCGTGACAATCAGGTTTGTCTAATGGGTTTGTAAGAATTTTAATGAAATGATATCTCTCTTGGACAGAATTAAGCATCGACAACAGCGATGCAGATTCATCAGGCTTCATTAGAGGAAATAGATGATTAACACAGCTTATCTGTGATGACAGCATGTGGCCTGTGGGTGTATTAAGGGCATTATTGCTTTTCCACCAACCTATACCATTCTGCTGAAAATAGTCTATTGCGTCTTCACGAATAGGAGGATAGAGGTTCATAAGTTCTTTTCCCTCCTCTATAATATAAGGTAATTCAATATTCTGCAAACCTGCTTTCCATTTTCCACCACCATTTACATCTACAAAATACGGTGATGTTTGAAGAACCCTTACCTGTTGTGCTCCTTGCACTTCTTTATAGGTCGGTGCAGGAATCAGTTCAGCTGGCAACAACTGCAAAACAGTTAAATGCTCAAATCGGATGTTTGCCTTGCTACGACTCATATCATTTAGTAGCAGCTCCTTCTTGTATTCAATCAAGGGATGAAGTCGGTCGGTCAGCAACACGGCTTTGATATGGGTTATAGAATGTTGATAGATAGCATCAAGAATATGCTCAAAACCACGAGATGCATTATCCCTTTTTATGGTGCGGTATTTATCTGCATCAGTGGGATAATGAATCTCTTGGGTAATGGTAAGACGATGTATTACGTTGGCATAGAACATCAGCTCTGTGATGATACCAACATGTGTATTGTCGGTGTTAATGCAGTCTTTTAGCTCATAGACACAAAACTCATCATTTTCAATCTTCCAAAGATCTGCCTGACTTGCACCTCCAGGAGTAATAGCGGTAGCCAAACTAACCTGGCCGTCAAACAGGCCCATAGGTAACTGATGATTGGCAAAGCCTGTCTTAGACAGATGTTGATAGATTGCAGTTTCAAGCATGGCTTCGTATTTCATTTTCTGGTCGGTCTCACTCTTAACGCTTTTGTCCTTGCTTTTTTGAAGTGGATAATTAAGAGTAAGTTCGCTGAACCTTTGCTTAAAACATGTAATCTCTGCTTTTTTGCTTTCTACCACATCCGCCCAAGAATAATTGTCGATGAACCATATAACACGAAGCAAGAACCGAGAATAATGCTTCTGCTGAGTTCTAATTACTTTTTCATCAGGAGAAAAAGATGGATCTTCCCAATCAATGATAACGACGTTTATGTATGGGAAGAATGCCTTTAGACAGAATATCCATCCTTCAAAAGAAGACGCATCGTTCTGCATATTTTGCAAAACACCTTCAGCATCCATCGTTATATGCAGAAGGTTATCATCAATACTCACATCCATTTTGGATGGAAGTTCAGCATAATACACCTCCTTTTTTATGGTTTTCAATATTTCGTTCTTGTTCATTTGAATCATTGCAAACGTTGTTAATTCATTCTGTTATATAAACCAATTGCATCAGCCATAATCTCATCATGGTCAAATGCAAGTTGAGGTAGAGCAGAGAGTGGCCACCATTCTGCTTTTGCTGCATCGTCCTGTCCGACTACAGATATTGGCTTTTCTATGATGGCAAGATATGCAACGGTAATAGTTCTTCCGCGTGGGTCACGGTCAACCTTGGAATAAGCTCCTATCTGGTGAACATCCTTAACCTTCAATCCCGTTTCCTCTTCAAGTTCCCTGATGGCACACTGCTCTGTGGTTTCATCCATGTTCATGAAACCACCGGGGAAAGCCCAACAGCCTTTGTATGGATCATCGCCACGCTGAATCAGTAACACTTTTGCATTTGCTTCTTTGGTGATGACAATACAGTCACCTGTCACTGCTGGTCTTGGATATTTATATGTATATGCCATATCTATGCTTTTATAGTCCAGGAAAGACAATTAAGAGCACCACCTGAGTTCTGTTGACTATTGAGGTCTTTCACAATAGGAGTCATATCAACATCAATTAGTTCAACTGTAACTGTTTGTCCCAAAGCTGTTTCAATTTGATGTTTGGCTTCTTTGTCTAATGGAGAATAGCTAAGTTTAGGGACAAGTACATTGCTTCCTACTTGTAAATAGTTGATATAACACCATGATTCATTCATCAAATCATTGAAATGAGGATCATCTTTCAGTTTATCCCAAAATTCAATAGTCTCAACTCTAAATCCTGCTTTTTCGAGGACTATTTTCATTTTACTTCCGAAATCATCTTTATACTTTTGGTCAAAGTCCAAATAGTTGGTCATTAACACGCAATTATCTCCCACGTATCGTACCATACCATCAGCATGACCGATAGGATTGTCCTGCTTACCTTCCCAAGGTAAAAGAACAAGTTCCATTGTCGTACCATCAAACTGCTCTTTCCACCATCTCATCCACCAATCGCGAAATGCTTTTTCGCTTACATTATTTTCCTTCAGTATCTTCTCACACATGATAAAGCATGGATTCCCGTTGACAACAGCCTTAACAACATTGCCGCCATCAAGAATAATGGGCATCTGAACAATGTTGAAACAAAAGTTCTCTTTTGCATGTACCCCATGCAGTTGCCAGTTTGTAACACAATTGGGATATGGCTCCAGATAGTCTGGTTTGTATGTATAACTAAGGAATACATCCTCTGTCAACTGAATAGGCATATAGTCACGTGCCCACACATCCATTGTGTTATATAACAACTCACAGTAAGGAAAGAACTTTTTTATTTTTGATTTCAGTTTTGTTCGTGTATCTACATCAAGCGCACCGCTTGTTCTATCTATCAGACTCGATAAGAAAACTTTGTTTGTCTTATTGTCAGTAATGAAGTTTTCTGCAGTTATTTTTTTCATAATCTTCTTTATTTACAAATCCCTGAATGCCTCCAGAAGCATCTTCATTCCTTCTGTGGCAGTGGCCTTGAAATGGGTAAAACCAAGCTGCGTACATTGTTCCATCTCTCCTGGATCTATCACAAACTTGGGAACCTCATGGTGAGCGTAGTTGATGAAGCCTGCTGCAGGATAAACCTTCAGCGATGTGCCTATGACAACAAATATATCTGCCTTGCTCACGTAGTCGATGGCTACATTCATGCTATCAACATACTCTCCGAACATCACGATGTATGGACGTAGCTGTGAGCCATCTTCTGCCTTATCTCCAACTCTAATAGGTGTTGTCAAAGGATATTCCTTAACGCATGTTGTGCGATTATCCATTGAGCAGACCTTGCTCAGTTCGCCATGAAGATGGATGACATGTGAAGAGCCGGCACGTTCATGGAGATTATCTACGTTTTGCGTGATAACTGTCACTTCATGTTCTTTCTCCAGATCGGCTATCATCTTATGAGCCTCATTTGGCTCAACTTCTGATAGCTTCTTTCGCCTCCAATTATAGAAATCAAGGCACTTCTGAGTCTCATTATATAGGGCATCGGTACTTGCCAGATGCACCCACTCTTCGTTTGTCCACAGGCCGTCTTTACCTCGGAAAGTACCTAACCCACTTTCAGCACTAACTCCCGCTCCTGTCAGAAAGACTATATGTTGTTTTGTCATAATGTCAAATTTTAGTATATTCCTGTCGTAGTAAATTGATATGTTTCAGTTATATGACTTCAAGAACTATACATCTAATAGCTTGTACAAATCTTTAAGCGACCACATTCCTCCTGGAACGTTAACTCGTTTACGTCCTTCACTATCGATTACACATTTAGAATCTGGTACCAGCTTCATTATGTCAGCTGGTGTGATTTCACCAGAAGGGGGGAAATTGAATTTCCTTAAAAACTCTTTTACGACCTTCTCATCTTTATAACTTTTTATTCCCTTCAGAAGCTTGGTCAAAGAGATAAATCTTTCATTATAAATATCCTTGATTTCATTTTCCTTTTTATTATTCTTCTGGAAGACTTCCAATCCATAATCAGATAAAAGCTGAACATTATCATAGTTGTCTGTCAGAGGCTCTTCTGACAACAATTTGTCCAGTATTTTGAGTGACCAGAGTTCTCCTGGAATATTTACCCGTTTACGCCCATCATTATCGATTACACATTGTGATTCCGGCATTATCTTCATTATATCAGCCGGTGTTATTTCACCAGAGGGGGGAAAATTGAATTTTGACAAGAACATTTGTACGTCATTATTCCTCTTTCTTCTTTTTATACCCTTCAAAAGTTGGTTCAACGTAGCAAATCGAGTATTGTAAAAGTCATGGGCCTCTTTATCATTTTGATTTATTTTCAGATAAGATTCCAATCCATATTCTGCCAATAGCATAATTGTGTCATAATAGTCAACTAAAGTTCTTCCCCATAATTCAGTAATAACTACATGATCACTATATAATTCATACGGACATCTTGATTCCTTATTCCACGACCTTCTCATTACGTCATCATTACTTGTGAATGGTATCCATGGTGACAAGAACCGATAAGGAACGTTTTTTAATAGGGAACTAAACTGTGATTTCGATTTCAAAGTTTCAAAATTCTTGTTGAGCTCACCTTCAATTTCCGACTCCGTAGAATTACTATTGAGTTTTGTATTCTTCTGAATGTCGGTCAAGTAGATAGGCAATTGGTCTGATGGTGGGAATTGTCCATGCAGCAAGAAAACATATTTCCATGCATTTGCAACCATTCTTACCACAATCTGTCGATAAGATATGTTAGCCACTTGTGTTTCTTTGTATATCTGCAACAGGGACATAAGCCAAAAATACCTATAACTAGTGGATTTCTTATCAAAGGAATGTTTCAGCTTTTCAACATCTTCAGCCTTTAATAGATTCGTCTTTATTTCAGTAATTGACGAGATGGTTGAAGTGTGTAATAATTTCCCTTCTAAATTGTATTTCAACAAATATCCTTTCCCCTTTTCAACTTTCTTAATGGTGAAAGAATCTTCATCGCTCCTAATGACACAAATCCGATCTGTATTATGAAGCCTTATTTGAGGTAATCCTTTGGATTTCCTATCTACATTATCAAGAGCTACTTCAAGTTCATATGAAAAGCCGAAATTAGATGTACTCAACATCTTAGCTATGGGCTTTGTTATGCCCTTGACCGTTCTAAATAGCGTATAACAGGAGTTATGTAATTCTACCTTGAAAGAAGCCTTGGACACAGGCACGTCAATATAATCATGTATTTCACTATCTTCAACAGCTTGCTTATACTTGTTAACAACAACGTCTGGCGAATCTATTTCCTTTCCTTTGTAGTCAAAGAATTTGTCTTTTTCAGTTTTGGTTCCAGCAGACAACACTCTATAATGGAATACGGTGAAGTTTGCACCATAATGGGTGATAGATTTCAAATTATCTATCTTTTCTCGTAACATTTGCCAAAACATCCATGAATCGCTCGGGATTTTACCGACTCTTTTACGATGTACACATTGATTTTCATCATCAATGATTAGCTCACTAATGATGAAATACTTGTCATCTTGTATATAAGTCTCGAAAATCCTTTTACTCTGAATGAAATAGAAAATGAAATTATCACAATTGAAATTGTATGACTCTAATAACTGGATTGGATTGAAATCCTCTTCTTTATTGAACATGACATTATTATCAGGTTCATTCACTACATCCTCATAGGTGTCTTGAATCAACTCCATATCCTCAGTACCTTCGGACATATCTACCTGACGACTAAAACCAGTTCCCTTGGAGTGAAGTCTGCCTGGTTCATCAACTACATCATGTCCCACAAAATGATGGTTCCAATAACGCCTGGCATCAGGGAGGCCAAAACGTGAATACATACCTACATTATCCAGAATAATACATTCCTGTTTGTTTTCCGTAGGTCTGAGTCCCCTTCCTACTTGTTGGAGATATTTCACTAAAGATCTAGTTGGACGTGCCAGTTGTATAAACTCAATATCTGGACAGTCAAACCCTTCGGAGAAGATATCCACATTGACAATAATATCTATTAATCCCTTTTTGAATTTAGCAACCAATTCTTTTCTCTCAGCAGCAGGGGTCTTACTGTCGATACTAACAGCAATATATCCAGCCTCCTTATATTCTTCACAAATATGCTTAGCATGGACAATATTAATTGCATAGATGATACCTTTCTTTCCGTTGGCCAAAGACAAATATGAATCCAGCAACTGAGCGCGTATGGAACCTATATCCATCTTTTCTTCCATAGAAGACTCTTTATACTCTCCGAATCTATCCAATTCAATATCATCAATAGTTCTTTGAATATCGCTATTGCTTCGTAGGGAGAAATACTTATATGGAGCCAAATATCCCTGTTTGATGAAATCCTTGATTGGCATCGACAATACAAGTTTATCAAATAGGTCTAAAAAACTCTGGTGATTCATTCTCCATGGTGTAGCTGTAACTCCAAGTTTTTTTGAACCAGGATATAATGACCAAAGTTTTTTATATGTAGTGGCAAGGGCGTGGTGCGCCTCGTCAATGATAACAAACTGAACATTCAGTTTCTTTGCATCTTTCAGATTACTAGGATGCGTGATAGTTTGTATTGATGCTACATTTACAGGATATTTGTAATCTCTATCCCTGCCACCGGCTATAACATTGTGTGGGACTCTATATTTAGTAAGACTTTCATCTATCTGATCAATAAGTTCTGTCCGATGGGCAATAATCAGGATCTTAACAGGCTCTCTACGCAGCTTACTATATTCATTGATATCTCTGATGATTGACGTAAAAAGTCGAGTCTTTCCTGTACCAGTAGGCATTTGGAACATGACATTATCCACCTCATCCCATGACTCAAAAATCTCTTTCTTCGCCTTTTGTTGATAAGGGCGAAGCGAGGAATCTTCCTTATATATATCAGAATAACTATTAACTATCATATTCAAGTTTACCTATAATCCTGTCTTCTTTGTTATATTATTGTGGCATACTAATAAGAGTTTATCCTTTTAATCATCTACATTATTAAAAAGGTAAATCGTCTAAAGGATCTATATCACTCGTAATTCTCTGTTCTGGAGGTGGTGGTGAAGGAGGCATAGGTGCAAAACCTGCTGATACGCTACAATCAGCATTTGGATTTTCTAACCTCAATCGCTCCAAATCATTAGCGGAAATACACAGTCTCGATTTTCTATTCATTTCCTTAAACTGGCGCGTAATACTTTCTTCATCATTAAAGCTTACCACCCAGGAATACTGACAACCCGCCGTATAGTTTGTACATCTATATACTCGCCACTTAGTTCCATTGATGTTTGTTCCTTCTGAGATAGAACGAAGATTACCATTTCTACACCAAGGGCAAGTCATGGTGTCTTTGGAAGGAGATTTTCCATCGATGGCCTTCCTCATCTCTGTGATGAAAGGAGATGGACATGTATCTTTATAAAGTACATACGCATGTTTCTTGGCCCTAGTAATTGCTACATAGAAAAGACGACGCTCCTCTGCAAATGGGAAAGCCTCTGGTTTGCTCAGAACATACCCAAGTATCGGGTCATCGCTAACTTTCGATGGGAACCCGTTGCCTTCCTGACTGCAATTTACAATAACAATATTGTCTGCTTCCAGGCCCTTGGCGGAGTGGATTGTATTATAAGCCATTTCTCTACCTTCTACACGCACTTTAGTGACGTTATATTTCTGGTCACGTTCTACGATACAATCAGCAGGGATAAAGTCGGCATCGCTGTGGTATCTTCCGACAAGCATTATCGATTCATCCAAATTAACAAACCTAACAATAGATTTCAAATGCTCTAATTGGGAGCCATCTTCGTTTTGATATTCTTCTAAACTCAGAATTGTTCGCCTGTTCGCATCACTGGCTTGAACTTCCTTGGGGACTTGAAACTGGTTATGTAGGATAAAATCTGATGACATCTTGATAAGCGGTTCCCCAAATCTATAGGTTCTCTCTATCTTGCATTTCTCGGTATAGCCGAAATAATCTTCAAAGCTATTGAATAAAGATAGGTCGCTTCCAGAAAAACGGAAGATAGATTGCCAGTCATCGCCCACACAATAGAGTTTAGTCAGTGGTTGCTTCCTTCTAAGGGACTGCAACAGCCTGAACCTATCTACGGAAATATCCTGGAACTCGTCAACAAGAATCATATCATATTCTTTTTTATAGAGTCCAGCTTCACAAATATCAGTTGCTTTCAGGATAAGGTCTGTATAGTCTATTTGTTTCTTTTCTGCCAATGTTTTCTGATACTCATTGAACATCGGCATAAAAATTTCGTAAAGCATGAACCTTGAACGCTCAATGAAGTCTGGGCGTCTTGGCTGGTCTTTCTTAATTGTTTCCAGGATGGACTCAGGGGTACTGCGATTAGACTTCATCAGCGCAATAAAAGTAGAGATTAACTGCAAAAGAGAATCCTCCATTTTCTTGTTACGCCTAACGAGCTTTTCAAACTTTTCATCCTCTGTGAGGGGTCTCATCTCTATAGGATATCGCTTTAATTGTTCAGTGAGTTTCTGATATATTGTACCATCATGGAACATGGCACTGGTGGTTTCAATAAGAGCAATATTATATCTTTTATTGATGTTCCTCTTCCATAAAATACCCTCATTATACCTTTGGTTAGCACCAACGAAACCTCCTTCTTGCCCGACACCGAACCACGAAGGGACATTACCATTTGCATCAATTCCGAAATGTTCAAGAATCAAATAGTAGCTTCTACCACCATGATCAAAATGTATGGTAAAATCCGGGTAATACTGCCGTTTGAATTCAGTTGCCGTATCATATGGGAATGGCTCTTCATATCTGAACTTGACATTATTCATAGATAGGAAGGTACAAATCTTCTTTTCTTCTTCGCTTCGAGTAAAGATAATCCTTCCGTCCATGTCTAAGAATGGAGCCTGAATACCATATAATGCTCTATCCTTAGCATATGCATCGGGTGTCAGATATTCATGCTCATTCTTCGTCAATGAGCTCTTTTCCGTTAGGAATGAATTTATTGCCTTTTTGAACTCTGGATTTGTGTCTATAAGATGATAGAAACATTGTAGCATAAGACTGTTCTCACAGATAGAAGGCACTTCTCTAGTGGTCTCTGCCAAAATTCTAAAGGCCAGACTGTGAAATGTGTGACAAGTCAACCCTCTCTGTGACAAGGCCAGTCGTTCTGACAGTTCATTGGCGGCTTTTGTGGTATAAGTAAGTGGCAAAATCCTTGCAGGGTCAACATGCCTTCTTTCGACGAGATACTTCACCTTGCCAACCGATGTTGAAGTTTTTCCACTGCCTGCCGAGCTTATAACCAGACAATTATCTTCTAACTTAACAATAGATTCTCTTTGCTGCTGATCCAAAGGATATCTAAGGACAGTATCAAAAAAGGACTTATTGCGCTCCAGCTCTTCTTTAACAAATGTCACATTATGCGTCTGAGGTATATCGGAAAATCCCCGTTCCAGCTCACGTTTATATTTGTCAATGCTTGATAAAGAATCGGGAACTGCCTTGTTTACATATTTCAGAAACTCATATGTTAGAAAGGGATAAGCTGTTTTCTCAAAATCAATTTCAGTAAGACAGGATTGATACTCTGAATGTGCAAAATAATGGTCAGAAGACATATAGGAAGAAACTCGCCCTATAAAACCATCTGCCATATTAAACCAAGCCAGGAACTCTTCAACGAAACTCCGATTACTCTGATTGTAGAACAAGAAATTCCTTCGTGCATTAAGCTTTTTGAACAGAGATAGGTATTCAGTATATTCCTTATGAGATTGGGAATAGAAACTTTGTTCATGGCAGTGTCTAAGGAAATAGTCGAGACACACATAAACCTCTCGCCGCATATTTCGTCCAAGAAGCCATCGGAGGAAATAAAACAACATGACAAAAGCCAATATAGCGGCTGTTCCAGCTACTAACGCCTGATTATCAATTATATATTGAATTACTTCTTCCATACAGATCAAATGCTTTAATTGAAGAATAATTTATATATCCAATGATTTTATAAAAGCCTGTTCTTTTTCCTCCATCATATTACAGAAGTCTATATACGAAGATGCCGTCTTACTGATTTCTATTCCATAAATAGAAATGACGGCTGTATTTCCCTGTAAATGGGAGGTCGGAATTTTTTCTTGTTTCTGTTCCAACGGTGCAATGAATCCACCTTTGGACATATGAAGTGCTGTCAAGTATGCTATAAGTTGATGCACATCGTCTGGGTCAACTTTAGATACTTTTTGATAACTGCCCAATCGTTTGTATTTTGCATCAAGAACCATCTCTTCATTATAGAAGTCCGGGTAACGCACACCACTATGTCCTTCAAACAGGTAGATTCCACCTTTATGAAGTTTGTTCTCTGGGTGGGTAAAACCGTGTTTGTTCAAAATAGTATTGACATACTCCTCCCAAAGCCATGCTCCATCAAATAGGATGCCACAGATTTCTTCGTCACTCTCGCCATATTTTACCTCTTCCATCCGAAGTATCTGAAGACAGAGGGCCTGAAGAGGGCGATAATCTGTATAGTAGGGATGAGTCTTCATCCGAAGGTTCTTACTAACGATGTTATTACGGTCGCTTTTATTGTATAAAGGCGTATGTTCAACTATGGTGTTAATATTCTCGATAGTCTCACGATCGATATTAAGAACTGCTTGTCCATACTTTTTCGTTTTCATAAACTCAATAGTATGGCGAATAAACTCTGTCATATTGTTGTCATGGCTATACTCACGAGTCGAGTAAGCGATGTTACCCACGAATGGTATGTTTCTGGCGATATGTCTGCCAACATCAATAGTTCCCTTCAGATTTGCATCATTATGCCGATAGTTCTGATACTCCCTATAAACTCCCTGACGCATGGCCGCCTTCAAAAAGTAAGGGAACATGAACATGATGAAGTCGAATACATCTTCCTGCTCATTGTTATGACTAAGGTCAAAGAGATTGAATGAGAGAACCCTTTGAAGCATATAATGAAGAAGGAAATCATCACGACCTGTGTCAAACCTGGATTTTATCTTTATCTGAAGATTACCTACACCTATGAATCCCATTACATTGCCGGTACTTATCCGCACCTTCTCTGGGTCATCGGTATTCAGAATGCTCATGACAGAAGAGTCCCCAATCCTGTCATCAGACGATTCAATGCTATAAGGGAAGATGAGCAAATTCTCATTTTCCCTACACAGCTCGGCTATCGTCTTATCGGCAATGGGGAATAATGGAGTTACATCTTTCCTCCAAAATGTTCCTGCATCGGGCTGTCCGACGTTGTTATCTGTCAAGTTAATCCTCATCTATCAGTCCTGGAATATCTGTTGGCTGTGATTCGTTCGTGTTAAAGTATGCTTTGCTGAATTTATCAAGGATTTCAGCTGTCTTACGGAAGCCACGGAGATATTCCTTCAGCAATGGCTCGATATTCATCTTCCAGAGTTTATTGAAGTCTGCTCCGTTGTCTTTCAATTTCAAAAAGTACGAAGGGCCAATCATATAGGCTGCTCCCAATCCGTCAGTATCTGCAATGGCTTTGTTCAGACGTTGCATCGTTGCCTTTGCATCATCTGCACATGGCAAGGTGTCAAGCATTTCTTCAGTGTCGGCAGGAGTGACCTCTTTCCATGTAAACCTTCGGCGCATGGCAAAATCCATGCTTTCAACAGAGCGGTCTATATCATTCATGGTAGCGAGGATATAGACATTCTCTGGCACATAGAATCCTTTTGCGAACACATCCGTCTCAGGAACAAGGTTCTGGTACTGTGTCTGCACCAGTTGCTCTTTCTTACCACGATAGCCTGGATCTATGGCATAGAACAGTTCACCAAATATCTTTGATGCCTCTCCACGGTTTATCTCATCAATGATGAAAACAAATGGCTTCCGATCAATCTTGTTGGCTTCGACGACCGGCATTTTCTGCTTCATTGCCCTAACTGCCTTTGTGATGACGAATGCGTATGAGTCAGGTTGTGTTCCGAACTTCCGTTTGAAATAGTTGCGGATGTCCCGAACGATATTCAAAGGAACATCGTTGGTAAGCAATTCCAGAATCTCATCTGCATTGACGGCCACCTGCGTCGTCTTTTCATTCTGTTCGTTATGAATAACGATAGAATGGCTCTTCATTTCTGAAATAACGAACTCGCTGCCATTGACCGTTTTGAACTTGGTGCCTTCTTCTATCGCATCTTCCACAAAACGGTCAAGTTTTTCCTGCCAGGACATCTCCTTAGTCAGACTCTCGACGCTCTTTTCAGAGTCAATCAAGTTCTTGATGGCCTCACGACAAAAGTCTTTGAAAGCACCGTCTTTGCGTTCAAATCCCATCTGTCCGTCACTCTTCTCGATGGGGCGTAACCCCTCTACAAAGTCTGTGTAGTCATATGAGGGATGGAACTGTACGAATCTTGTCACGGCTCCCATTTCTTCAGCTATAGCCTGAGCCATATATGTTTTGCCGGTACCAGGCGCACCAGTCAAAACAAGATTGTGGTTTTCCTGGAGTAAATCAATGTACTCCTTATATTTAAGTTGTGGCATGGTTTCTTTATATATTAGGCTATTTACGTAATCTATGACATCGTTAATCTTACTGTTTGCCAGATGAATAGTCTTTCTGAACGACCCATATATGGCTCCATCAAAATCCTTATCCTCGGTATTAACATAATCAACGCTACATTTACACATGGTAGCACCTTCAACGCGATAGGTCGTTATATCACTCGTAACAATGCCGACGGCTTTGATGCGCATAAAAGGCAAATCGTGATTCTTTCCTTTGGTTGATGTGGATTTGAGGATGATGATGTCACCTTCTGCAATGGACTTGGAAACTGCAAGAAGTTTTTGGTCACTCGCATTGCCATCATTATGTTTGCTTTCCCAAACTCCATCTTCAATGAATCTGTCAAACTGTGAACCTTGGTCACCGAAGGTATAGCCAGTAAGCCAATAGTTCTTCATTTTCTTCTTCAATGACTCACTCATGATATGCCTCATACACCAAAACATCGTCTGTACCGCAAGATTCAAGGGCTTGTTCTTATATTTTCCAATCTGCGGCATCATAATCTCTTGGATGGCCTCTCCATATTCAGCAGCAAACTTGTCAATAATCTCAATGAAATGACTGAACTTCTGCCCGGCTTTTCTGCTGTCGAAGCCGAAATACTGACACAGCAATTGATAAACTTCATCCTTATAGACGGTGTATCTCTCAGGATATTTACACATTAGTATCGCCGCAGCCGTGCGCTCATCATTGGCACATGTCTTCCAATCACTGGGACAGAGAGCACGCATTTCATCTTTGAAAACGGCCAGACGCTCATCAATGGGCTTTGATTCATCAAGCAGGTGATTTCCGACGCTCGTTAATTCTTCTGGCTTGGACTCCCACAAGGACTTCAAAACGCCATCGACACGTGCATTGTCAACGATGTTTTGACCACGGAGGCTTTTGATAATGGTGAGTACATCTTTCCCTTCTGTCTTATCCAGTAGGATCCACTTGTATTCCTCTTCAAAGCCGTTAAAAGGTTCCTTAGTGCTGAACTCATTTATCAAAGCCTTCATAAGATAGGCCTGTAAAGCTTCAGCAAGTTCATCACGCAACTGCCATTGGAATCCTTGCTTTGTGTCCCAACCTTTCTGCATGGCGATACACCAATAGGTATCATTCCCATCAGTTCCCATCACACGGAAACGGTTCAATTTCTTCTGTACCCATTTGGAGAAATTGGTCACTTTGCTGTTGTAGTGTGCTGCTGGCTTGCCGTATTTCAATGCAGCAGTACTACATGTTCCTTTATGTTCGGGTTCACGAAGGAAACAGCAGAGGGCTTCCAAATAGGGACTGGCTTCTGGCTCGTTCAACAAGGCAAGCCATTCATTTGCAGAGATTCCTATATCTTCACAACTATACTCGCCATTGGAGTTTACTGTTTTATATAATGTTTCTAACGCCATAATCTATCTTGCATTTATCGTTAGGTTATATTTACACCCGTTTTACTGCATTGCATATCGTTCTTGTGAAAACGAAACCAGTGCGCAACTTGTGGCAGAATGTTTTCAAACTCATCATCATCAAAATCTACGACCACTTTTGATCTGAGATATACTGATTCTGTACAACCAAGGTATAGTAATATGTCCGTTGAATTAGTCCACGATATGTATATCTTTTTATGCTCTTTAAAATAGGCTATTGCATTGTCTGCCTGTTCTCTGCTTACAGGGCGTAATACCTGAAAATGAAAAAAAGGAGGCTCATTGTGAACAAGGTCTTCGATAGTTTTACCATTACCAACATTAAAGTTGATAATGCGGAACTTATCCGTCTTCACGGCACACTCTTTGGCATTCGTGACATCTATGGATATATGATTAATCTTAGCCATTGTTTTGATTCCTTTCGTCCCACCATTGTTTTATCCATAAATAGATTAGCCATATCAAGAGCGCAGATAACGCTATAATAAGAATCACACATAAAGATACTTTTAGCCAATCTGGAGCAGATGACTCATTTAAGAAAAGCATAAAACAACCAAACAAGAATAAAGCGATAATTGTCAGACACCCACATCCTTGATTGGTATTTTCTCCATCATTGTAAATATTGAAAAGGCCATATAGCACAAATTTAATAGCTTCACCCATATATTATAAGTTTACGCAGTTGCTAAAATCACCTGATGGATTTGTTTTACAAAATCCTTCAACTTCACAAAATTGTCGCCAAATGTGACACGCCAATTGAGAGCCTTCAATGGGTACTCCATGAAGTTCCTGGTCTCAATGTCGCCATTGACACTTACATAATCCAAAATGTTCTTTAGATAAAGTTCCTGCTCTGAGGTCAAATTATTGCCCTCAATAAAATTTTGGTATATCTGTAGTGCCTTCTTACGGTCAATGCCATTGATAACTCGGATGAATGCAGCAACATTGTTTTTGTAAGGATGGCCATCTGCCAATTCTTCAAAGTCATCCTTAGATCCAAGCTCTTCAAAGAAAACTCGCTCCAACTCTGCAAAATCAGCAGAAGTGAGTTGTTCGAAATCTTGTATCTTACGAAGGGTCGGATTATCCGTATTCTGGGCTAAGTAATCAACGACTCGTTGTTTATATGTGGTTTGGATAATAACATCCTCACCACCTTCTATGGTTTCGTAAGGATCTTCAATGTCTATGATAAACTTCTTTGTCTTACGTGTCTCTTCAAGGAGTTTGATGAGGTCTCGTAATTCGGTGCGCACACTTTCCAAACTGTCAAGTGATTCATTTTCCCAGAACTGAGGCTTTTGAACTTTACGGATAGTATCGATGCGGGTCATCACCGCCGGAACAGTTCCATTCTTCTCTAAATGAGCTGCAATATTAACAACCACTTGCCGGAACTGTCCTACGCGAACAGTAGAATCAATGTGAGCCAGTTGCAGGTGAAGCATGATGACATCAAACTTCTTGGCAGATTCATCATCGTCATCCTGGGGAATGAGCTTTCCTATCTCTTTTAAGCGCAGTACATCAACGTCAGAAAGATAAGTCCATTTCTCCTTTTCACGGAATGGCTCAATGATATTCCAATACGGACGGGCATCCTTACGTTCTTTCACTATGCCGTTAACCTGTTGGTGCAAAAGAGTCTTCAGGTCATCGTGCATATTCTTATCAAATTCCTTTTCCTGATGTTCAGCACTCTGCAACTCCTTGGCTATATCAAGTCTCAAAGAAAAAAGCCTTTCTGTGAGTGATTTGCTATTTGATGGGTCTATGCCATCGGGATTCTTGGAGAAATAGTCGAAGTTTCCACACCAGTCAAAGATATAAAACAGTTCTTTGTCTTTGCCTTCTCCGAAGACATTTGGGCACAGACGGGTTCCACGACCAATCATTTGCTCAAACTTAATCTTGGATTTCACAATTTTGAAAAATACCAAATTTAGGATTTCAGGTACGTCTATACCTGTGTCAAGCATATCAACGCTGACAGCAATCTGCGGCAGCTTCTCTGGAGTCTTAAACTCACGGATAATCTTATCGTGGTGCTTTACTTGATTATCGATCAGCTGACAGTAATCAGCCCCTCGGTTTGGATATAAAGCATGGAAACGCTCCACGATTCTCTCAGCGTGTTTATGGTTATAGGCAAAAATAATAGTTTTTCCTATATCTTCGCCACTCTTAATCTTCAAACCGCTTTCCATCAACTCCGACAAAACATTATCGATGGTGTCATCATTGATGAGGTAACGGAAAATCTCATTACCTTCTATGTCTCGATGGTAATCTGCATTTGGGTCGATGCCTTTCAGCATTTTCTCATAATCCCATACCTTTTCAAGCTCGTCACGTTGTTCTTTCGTCAATTCATCATACTTGATGCCATTGTTAATCATCTTTGAATTATGACGTTTTGCCTTATAAGGAACGAGATAGCCATCTTTGACAGCTTCGTCGAAGGTATATTCAAAGTTTGGCTCGTCTTCCAATTCGAGGAGCTTAAAGGTGTTCTTGTCAATCTCATCCCTTGGCGTTGCAGTCAAGCCAATCAATAGAGAATCGAAATACTGGAAGATAGCCCCATACTTACCGAACACAGAACGGTGTGCCTCGTCAATGATGATAAGATCGAAGTGTCCGACACTGAACTTCGCATCAATATCATTGATATAGTTTATCATCGTCTGGTAGGTAGAGAAAACAAATCGAGCTTCCAAATCCGGCTCATCATCATCAGAAAGTGAAGTCATAGACTCGCTGGGTAGCAAATTCTCATAGTTGCCACGTGCCTGGCCAACCAATTCTGTACGGTCTGCAAGGAACAGAACGTTCTTAATCCAGTTATTATTGGCAAGCAACTTGCAAAGCGAAATGCTGACACGAGTCTTTCCTGTTCCAGTAGCAAGCACAAGCAAACCGCGCCGATGCTTCAGATTCAACCATTCCACAAGGCTCTTGATAGCCGTCTTCTGATATGGACGGTTTGTGATGGCATCATCGATGGTCAAGTCTGTGATGCCAGCACGGCCACGCTTTTGAATCAGATATTCCAAATCATCATGGCTATGGAATGATATTACATCACGGTCAGGGTAGCCCAAACCGTCAATGACCTTAGTTACATAGCCGTTGGTATAATAGATTACTGGGCGAACGCCGTACTTAGCTTCTAAGCAATCCGCATACATGATTGCTTGTTTTCTGCCTTTTCCGACATTCTGTATTGTGCTCTTTGCCTCAATCACAGCCAGAGGCTTTCCACCCTTGCTGAATAAAACATAGTCACAATAGCCTATACCACTTGGCGTAGGCATTCCTTCTACCTTTATCTCAATACCGGCCTTGCCACCTTGTATGTCACCCTTTACCGTAAGGATGTCCCATTTCGCTTCATTGAGCATATAGTCAATGAGGCATTTTCTGGTAATAGCTTCACTGGCAAGTGACTCTTTCGGCTTTTCGCCTGGTTTGGTCGGATTCTGAATTGCAGATTGTGGAACGCTGTTGACCACATCTATGGCTACTTGTGGTTCATCGGTTGATACGACATGTACGCCAGGGAACGCCTGTGGCACAAGGGTTGCATCAAATGCCTTTATGCTTTTCAACGCTTTCCATCGATAGAGGAAGCCGCTGACAACATAATACAGAGACCGAAGACAGATGAATGCATCGTTTTTCTTAATCTCTTGTGCGCCTGTATGAGAAGCATAATTGCCTATCTTCTTAACGGTGCGTATATCTCGTTCAAATTCCCAGTCGTAGTCGATGAAGGCATCAATCTCTGGACGCTTCAGCATCTCATTAAGCGTCTCATGCTTTTCGAGAGTTACTGAAGCCATAGCCAGATGATTCTTAACCAACCATTCCAAAGCCTTTCGGGCATTGGTGGCCGATTCCTCTGGGAAGGAACTCTGGAATATTTCTGCCTTATCGCAGTATGCGTGCAGTTGGCTGAAGTCTGGTATATGCTGAGCCAAGAGCTGGATAAAGTCGAAATTCTTCATATTCTCTATAATTTGTCTTAATATTAATCGAACCAATACTGCATACGTGATGCTAATAACGTTTCGAGCTCTTTAACTGATGAATTTACCATCATCTTCTGTTGTTCAATTGATAATATGCGAGTAGCAAAACTTTGCTGCAAATCTATTGGCGGTGTGATTATTTTATATGAAGCTAGTGAACTTTTAGAAACTTCTTTAAAAGTAGCTCCTCGTCCCAATGCTTTTATATGCTCTATCGTTTGCAGAAGATAGTAATACAAGAAAATATTGTTTATGCTGCTATTGCAAATAATATTCTTGAAGCCTTGATTACAACACATGGGGACTATTGTTATAGCCAACTTACCTATAGGAGCACGTGATGATAATAATACGGTACCAACGGGCATCATGGTAAGACCTTTTGCACCCTTTTTTGTCAGTTTTCGTACAGTTTCACCATAATACAATTGTTCTCCAAGTTCGGCAGGAGTTACCCAATTGATATCTCCATTCCAATTCTCTTCATCGCTTGTAGAAGGGGTGGAGCCAGAAATAATTTCACCAACTTCATCCAACATCTTCACATCCCATCCCTTTTCGTTTTCTATGGGGTCACCAAACATTTCATAGAATATGCTTTGTGAAAGAGCATCATAGTCACTCAACTGAGCCTTCTTCAGGTTTATCAACTCATTTATTTTGTCAAGTTCCTCAATGATAGATTGCTGAACAGAAAGTTTGGGTACAGGAACCTCTAATTCAGATAACTGCCTAAGATATATCCCTCGTTGTGCAATTCCATGTGCCTCACTTTCTAACTTATTCCTATTACCAATAAGCACGTACATTAAAAATCTTGGACATATATCTGCTGATGGATGAAGGGCGGCTACACTACGCTGAAGTGTGATGAAACCTTCCGTCCCTTTTAACACACAAGCTCTACCTATTGTACCAACAATAGTTAGCAATACAACATCTTTTGATAATTTGGTCCTTTTATCTTCTTTATAATGATCTTCCTTGGTCAAGAATCTGACATTTTCATTTGTTATTCTAATCTCGTCATCAAATACATTTTGAGAACTGATCATCCTATATTCAGAACATTCAATTCCCTTTGGAGGATTATGACTACCATCAGTAATGGTATTGCAAACCTCTCCTAATTTCTTATATGTCCACCCTTCTCTCATTTTTCTTTAAGCATTTTACATAATTCACTATAGCCTTTTAAATAAATCCCCTCTGTTTCTTCAAGACGATGAAGAATTTTTTCAATAGGCTCAAATTCACGCTTTTCACGTTCTATCTCTTTGTATTTATTGATGGAAAGGTCATAGTTATTTTGGCGGATGTCTTCTACAGGTACAAAAAAACTTTGCTCTTTACGAGTACGTGTTTCTTCTGCATTGAGTTTGTGGAAACGCGATATAACATCAGGAATATCGTTCTCAGAGACCGCACTGCGTTTGTCATCGAGTGAAAAGCCATCAGCCTTCATATCATAGAACCAAACTTTATCAGTACCGCCACTATTTGTTTTGGTAAAGATTAAGACAGCTGTACTTACTCCTGCATATGGCTTGAATACGCCACTTGGCATTGAAATGACAGCTCTTAGTTGTTGGTTATCGACAATCTCCTTGCGTATGGCAACATGTGCTTTACTTGTACCAAAGAGCACGCCGTCAGGAACAATACTGGCACAGCGTCCACCAATCTCCAGAGAACGTATGAACTGAGCCAGGAACAACAATTCAGTTTTACTTGTATTTGCGTATGCTAGAATCTTTTTATTAACATTGCCTTTATCCAAGGTTCCTGCGAAAGGAGGATTTGCCATGATAAGCGAATAACAGTTCTGGTCTTCGTTTTGCTCAGATAGAGAATCACGCCATGCCAGGTTTGGACTACTGATGTCATGGAGCAGGAGGTTCATGGCTCCAATGCGGAGCATGGTCTGGTCGGTGTCATAGCCATTTATCAAGCTTGTCTTGATGTGTTGAACGCCGCCACTGTCATACATGGCCATCTTGTGCTTCTCCTTGATGTACTTAACAGCTTCAACAAGGAAACCGGCACTGCCCATTGCAGGGTCACAAATGTAGTCCTGTGGAGTCGGCTCCATCAACTCTACAATCATACGGATGATATGCCGAGGTGTGCGGAACTGTCCATTTGTACCAGAAGCAGCCATCTTACCAAGAATGTACTCATAGACATCACCCATTGCGTCACGATTGTTCATGTCAAGTGAATCCACTCCGTCCACAACCTTGGTAAGGGTACGAGCATTTGGGATAAGAAAGATTGCCGACTTCATGTAGCGACTATAGGCACTTTCTTCGCCTGTTCCGATGTGTTTGATGAACTCGAACACGCTCTGGCGAACAATCTTAAACATATTGTCCGAGCCGAAGTTCTTAAACACATGCCAACGCAGGTTCTCGTATGGAATACCGGCTTTTTCCTCTTCGCTGACAGCTTCAGGATTTACCCATAACTGTCCAGCAGGGAAAGTGGGATTCTCAACTTCTGCGCCCCAATCACGGGCATTCTCTTCTTCCTGAAGCTGCTTGTCATCGAGCATCTTCATAAAGAAGATATATGTCATCTGTTCAAGTACAGTAATGGGATTGGTTATACCAGCCACAAAGAATGTGTCCCAAATCTGGTCAATCTTGTTTTTTATCTCGCCTGTTATCATATTTATATATATATTTTTTTGCAAAGTTATTTTAATACTGTGCAGTCTATCTTCACAGTCTGTAGATTTTCACGATTTCTTTATACTTTTCTATAATTTGATTGCGAAACCACTCAGGAGATAGCACTTCAACCTGGTAGCCGAAAGAAAAAATGTTTTGTTCCAGTTCGCGGTTTATACGTACATCCACAGAGAGGATTCCCTCATCTGCATTTACAATCTGTTGGCTGTGATGAATTGGTTTCGATACGACATAGGGGAATCGTTCCTTTGCAAACTTCAATACCACATGTTCTATATCCGGATGCTTGGTGTCGTGAGTGACACCAACTATGTCGTTGAAATAATTCTCATAGTCAATCTTCGTGTTCTCTTCGAATGGAACATCAGCAATAGAAAACTTAACAATACGGTCGAGAGCTTTATTTACAGGACTCATTCCATATTCGCCATGATCTTCTAATCCAAATATGAACCATCGAGTATTGTATTGCTTCAAATAATGCGGATGGAAGACCATTGTCTGTTCCTCACCTTTATATGGCCGGTAAGTCATCAACAAAGGTTGGTGATTGAGTGTCGCATCAATTAGGTCAGAAAGGAACTCTAAACCTTTAAGCTGCTCATTCTGTTCAAATGACACTACATTTTCTCGATTGGCCTTGATACCAAAACGTAGTTCCAAACTTGAAATGACCTCTTCCAGCCATGCATTCTTTGGACTACGGTAACGTCCAAGCATATCAATTGTCGAAAGGAGGTTCTTCACTTCTTCAACAGAAAGTTCATTGCTGAAGATGGAGAAACGAGGGTCTTCATAAGTGTAATAGCACCTTCTGCCTTCAATAGGACGCGCTACAATAGGGGCATTGTAAGAAACCCGGTCTCGCATGTAAGTAATATCGGCACGTATTTGTCGAAGACTAACCGTTTTGCCATACATGTCGAGCAACGCCTCATTGACTTTGTCAACGAGGTCTTCAATCTCATAGCGTCGATGACGATCGCTGAAGCAGCGGTCAAGTATCTGGTAACGCAAAAGCGCATTCTTATTGATAGGCATAAGCAGAGGGGATTTGTTGTTACTCTTGATTTTTGAGAATCGTAGAATCGTCCATGCGAACAAGGTCACCAATATCACATTTTAGTGCCTTTGCAATTTCAATCAGGCTCTCCAAGGTAGGTTGGGATGTATTAGTCACCCATCTGGAGATTGTGGCAGTGTCCTTGTTAAGCATATCGCTCAATTCTTTGTTCGATACCATACGCTCTGCCATCACTACCTTAATTCGGTTCAACGGTTTACTGTCCATATACTTAATTTAATGATTATAGGTTGCAAAAATACGATTATTTCGTGAGAAAACCGCTGATTCGCGCACGAATTTCTCATTTTTCGTGCAAAATAATTGATTTTAGGGTCAATTTTTGATATTTCTTTGTAAATTTGCAACTTGAAGCTGACATCATTCTGTAATGATGAAAGAAAATTGATAATAGCTGCATTTTCTTCTAATAATGAAGATAGACTGCACAATAGGACTCTAAATTTGCGGCTGAGATTTCGAATATTCACTCTTAAACAAAAAAGTATGGCAACATTAAGAACTTACAGATGTGAATGTGGGTATGAGGTGCAAACAGAACCAACAGGCCATTATGGGCTTATGTCAGGAGAGTATTACAACTTCCGCTGTTCAAAGTGCAAGCAGATAATATCCATTTCAGCTGATAACCTCGCAAGCCAAGGATATTTCCCCACATGTCCTGAATGTGGTGCTAAGAACGAGAAACTACACAACTGGAATCCCATCGAGGGACGCTGCCCTAAATGCGGCAAGAAGATGAAGGTGGTTCCAGGAATGATAATAATGGCGGATTAAAACTTCACGATTATGAGAAAAGCAGTATTATTCCTTTTATTGATTTCAGCAATCAATATAAATGCACAGACGGCAAAGACAACAACAAGCGTAAAAGTCAACAAGCATGAGCAAAAAGTCGATTCTCTGTTATCCAAAATCGACACGTTGCTAATGATTAACAATCAGTTATTGGACCACTTGGATATAAACTCTTCCCTGAAAGGACGCTATAAGCTGTATCAGACCGAGAACATATATACGTTTCTTCAGTTGGACACAAAGACAGGAATGATTGAACAGGTTCAATGGTCTTTGGATTCTGACAATGAGGGTAGTGTATCCATAAATTCAGATGACTTGACTTATGGCTTAGGCTATGGCTCTGGATCATTTGAGTTGTACCCGACAAAGAACATGTACCAATTTATCCTTATCGACAAAACGACCGGGAAGAAATGGCATGTACAATGGGGAATGGAAAGTAGTAAACGCTGGATTCGGAGAATTTACTGATTACGCTGCCTAATGAAATCCTATCTTGAAATAAAAGTTCCTATCTCATTCGATGCTCCTTGGTTCAGCGAACTTAGGACGGCTTTGAAAGATATTCCTGTGTATTGGCAAAACGGGTACTACCATATCACTATAGTCTTTCTTGATGAAACAAAGAATTTACCTATGGTGGATGCCATTATGCATAAATACCTGGACAATGCGAATGCCATTTCTATCACATTCGATAAGTTGGATGTGTTCTCTACTTGGAGCGGCTTGTTTATTGTTCACTTAACGGCAACTCGCATACCAGAGGTATTTCAATCTTTGGTGAATGAGATTCGTAACGAGATAGCTTTTACTGGCTCCAATATTCAGACTAACTTTCGACTACACGTTACGTTGGGACGCATTTCTAACCCTGAAGCTGATATAAAAGACATAGGATTTCTTATTGACGAGATAGATTTCCCTTCTTTGACACTTACACTTAATGAGGTAGAATATCGAGAGTTCAGAGGAAGAAGCATATACAGAAATACGCTCAAATAGTAGGATGCAATATAGCGATTATAATCATGAGTAAGAATAGAACAGAAAATCCAAACATAGCATCTAGCAGAATAGATGTTCTTGACAAAGATGAAATCTTCGTCTTTGGCAGTAACCTTGCAGGACAGCACAAGGGAGGCGCAGCAAGAGCTGCAAACATGAAGTTTGGAGCCGAATGGGGCGTTGGCGTTGGCCTGACAGGTCAGTCTTATGCTATACCGACCATGCAAGGAGGCGTAGAGACCATAAAACCATACGTCGATGAGTTCATTGAGTTTGCAAAAGCTCACACCGACTTAAAATTCCTGGTTACGCGGATCGGTTGCGGCATAGCAGGATTTAAGGACGAAGAAATTGCCCCTCTTTTCACAAAGGCCATGTCTGTCAGTAACATATTCCTCCCGAAGGAGTTTTATGACATCATCGCTGCACCATACTTGGCTCATTGCTTCTATTATGGAAAGAATGTGCCAGAAGATTGTGGCGCACACGTTGGACATATGTATGAAGAGTATTGGGTTAGATTCCATTTCGATGAATCAGACTATCTCATGACAGAGACCATTAACTACATTAAAGAGGGACTGGGCAATTTCTGTGCGGATGATGGTGTACCTGTTTCCATGAAAGCCCTTCTATATAATCGCTTTTGTCATTGGGGATGGTGTGAAACGCCGGACACATTCAGAAGTTGGTACGAAAGTATCGGCTATACAAATGTGACAAAGAAACAGGACACTTTACAGAAAAGGCCAAAAAACAAATACAATCCTTTGCTAATGGGAGCTGTCCTTGGAGATATTGCCGGCAGCATCTATGAGTTCAATCCACGCAAGTCAACAGACATAGATCTTCAGGACAAAAGAATGGACTATACCGATGACACCATCATGACTATTGCTGTTGCTGACTGGATTCTTAACGATAAGAAACACACAAAGAAAGGACTGGTCACTCGTATGCAAGAATGGGGACGAAAATATCCCAACCCAATGGGAGCCTATGGTGGAATGTTCTCGCAATGGCTGACTTCTAAGAACCCTAAGCCATATAACTCTTGGGGAAATGGAGCTGCCATGAGGGTGGCCGCTGTTGGCTTTGCCTTCTCCACTTTGGAGGAAACATTAGAGGTTGCTAAGAAAAGTGCGGAAGTTACGCATAACCATCCTGAAGGTATCAAGGGGGCGCAAGCTACAGCTGCAGCTATCTTTATGGCAAGAACAGGTTGTTCCAAAGAGGATATTCGCCGCTACATAAGTGTAAACTTCGGCTATGACTTGAACAGAAATTGTGATGACATTCGCCCGAATTATAGTTTCGACGGCAGCTGTCAGGGAACTGTGCCGGAATCCATCATTGCTTTCCTTGACAGCAAGGATTACGAGGATGCTTTGCGACTTTGTATCTCACTGGGCGGTGATGCTGATACTATGGGAGCCATTACCGGCGCAATAGCAGGAGCATATTATGGCACAATGCCTTATGCCTTGCATGAATTTGGCATGGCTAAATTACCTGATGACATTAAAGATGTGTTAAGCAAGTTCGACTATAATCATGGCGGGATGGTATCGTGTTACTGGCGACCACCAGAATACAATGCCGAAGAACTTATTCGGAAAGTTCAATCGGGTGAAACTTTCATATAAGGTCGCTTAGACAGACCTGTAGGAACATATTAATCTAAAATCGATAAATGAAGACAGCAGTACTCATAGGACTAAGCAGACATCGCATAGGTGTGGATGGCTCAGGAGTAACGACTCTTGTTGCTTTCCACGGTTGTCCGCTTAACTGCAAGTACTGTCTTAATCCACAAGCGCTGTCACCAGAAGGTATATGGAAACGTTTTACTCCAGAAGAACTGTATAAAGCTGTTAGTAAGGACGATCTCTATTTCAGAGCTACTGGAGGTGGAATTACCTTCGGTGGTGGTGAACCTCTTATATCATGCAAAGAGATACTGCACTTTCGTTCTATCTGTTTGAAAAATGGCAAGAAATGGAAAATCAACATCGAAACATCACTTAATGTACCGAAAACATTTGTCGAGTTGATGAAAGATGTTATTGACCACTGGATAATTGACATTAAGGATATGAATCCACATATCTACAAGGCATATACAGGGAAGGACAACAAACAAGTCATCAGCAACCTTCAATACCTAATAGACAATAATGCCAAGATTACTGCTCGGGTGCCGCTAATCGCAGGCTTTAATACTGAGCTTGATGTAAAAAATAGCATCTTATCCCTTGAAAGAATGGGCATTATAGATATAGATAGATTTACTTACACCGTCAAGAAACATTAGATATGGAAAAAGGGAAAAAAATATGCGAGGCACTGAAAGCATTACGAAAGCGTATTGCAGATGCCAACGACATTCCATTTGAAATGGAAGAATGTTCGCACAAAGGAGATTGTCCAGGCACATGTCCCAAATGCGAATCTGAACTGCGCTATCTGATGAAAGCTATAGACAAAAGAGAACAGGAAGGAAAACCTGTTGTCTTGGATGAAATTATGAGTGATGAAGAACTGCGTAAGGCATTCTCCATCATCCCAGCAGAACAGGACATGATTGATAACACAGAGGAAATGGAAACAATGGGGTTGCCTGAACGACCTGAACCAATGACTCTGATGGGAGAACCCGAACCTCCCCTTGAAGGAGACCTCATGACATACCCAAACTTTAGTTTTGCCTCTACCATCTCCAGAGTGTTGATGCTGAAGAATCACAGCAATTTTGTCTTTTCCCCAGCAGGACTTTGTTCCATCCTTGAAATCCTTCAACAAGGAATGGATATACATAGTAGCATCTATAAACAAATAGATAAGTTAATATCAGGATTTAATAGTGAAGTGAAGTCGGACGATGATGAAGACTTCAATTTAGCACACGCCATAGGTATCTGGTATGATAATAACTTAGGAGCAGTAAAAGAGGAATTTCTCGAATACATTCAGGATGTGTACGAGGCTGAAGCTCATAACGCAGACTTTTCACAGACAACCAAAACGAAGTTATGGATAGACAAGTGGGTTGCTGATAAAACGCACCACATGATTGAATCCCTTGACACAGAAATAGACAAGGATTCGCTAATGATTTTGCTGGATGCCATATATATGAAAGCCAAATGGGAAGAACCATTTGATTCCAGCCTGACCGATACCGATATATTCCATAATGCTGATGGCACGGAATCGGAAGTTGACATGATGTATCAAAACATTGAAGATGCAGAATATGCCGAGACAGAAGAGTATCAGGTGATTACCCTGCCATATAAATCATATAAATACAGTATGGTCTTGGTTCTTCCAAAAGAAGGGGTTGATATTAACGACATTATGAGCAATCCAGACTGGTTGGATGAAGCTTCAGATACAAGAGACGTGGAATTGTATATGCCACGTTTCAAGTTTGACAACACGCTGTCTTTTAAGGAAATCCTGACCGCATTGGGTCTGGAAGACTTGTTTGAAAAAGAAGATTCGTTACCTAATATAACCGACTTGCCAGCTCATATCAGTGAAATCAAACAACAGTGCGTAATAGCCGTTGAAGAAGAAGGTACTGAGGCAGCAGCCGTTACAATGGCTGTTTGCGTGGCGGGCTGCCCACCTCCAGATGACATCCCAGAACCGATTACGATGAAGATTGACCGCCCGTTCGGTTTCGCTATTAGAGGAGACTACAGCCAACTCTTATTTATGGGTATCGTTAAGGATATGAGTGAGAACCAATCATAGTATCATCTGTGCAAACCACTATATTCTCTACGTTCCAATAGAGTGTCACTCATTGCATAGGACAGAACAATGCCACCGCCAAGCGTTTTTATAGCAGCCTTGGCGGTGGTTCCCGTATCTACCACATTGTCCAATAGATATGGGACTTTATCTTTAGGCAAAGGGGCTACCTGTCGGAAGCCCAGTTCTGAGGAAGTAAGTGGATGGCCTGCTTTCTTGGCTTGATAGTTGGAAGTCCTGCTATTTCCTTTGAGCACATTGGCTACAGGAATGATGCCATCTGTTTGTTCTGATATGGCTTTTGCAAGATAGAGCGTCTGAAGTGCAAAGCCATGATGCCCGGGAATGGGCACGACAACCGCATTCTCCGGCAACATCTTTGCTAACTGACGGGCACAATAGGTTATTGCTCGCGGATCATTCTCCTTCAACTTGTGGCAAAGCCAGTTGTTGATGCCGTCATAATAATGGCCATGAGCGATAAACCGTATTCCGTCAACCTCCATATCTATGGTTCTATCTTCCATCACCTGATATATAATAGTGCCAGTTCTGCATATCGACGACGTTCAATCGAAGCTACTTTCTTTCCTTTCCAATGACAGAACTGCACATAGTCTTCTTTGAAATCACGGATTCCTGCTTCGATTTTCTTCAGCAGCGTACTCTTAGGCCACCTGCCTTTACAACCAAGGACTTTGCCAGGTCCTACGTTGTAGGCAAGTGCTGCAAGCAAAAGGGAATCTTTGCCATACTTGCTGAACATTGCACACAAGGACTGGAGGTCTTTTCTGAGCAATGCGTCAGCTTCTTTGAGAGACATATTCGATGAATAAGTCTCACCTGGCCTTAGTTTATGACCGTAACCTACATAAGGATAGTCCTTCTTACGGTGCATACCTTCATAATACTTGATGCAGCATACGGCTCGCTCAAAAGGTGGCAAGGCGTAGATGCTGTTTACTGTCTCTAATGAGCTTTCTGAGGGTTCCCGTGCCTGAGCATTTGCGTTCAGACACATTACTGTCAGAAAAGCCAATACTAATGTTCTTAATCTCATTTCTATTATGTGGCCCATTTTAATGGGACTTTGTTAGCGTACTTTGAATTTGTTTATCTCATCGATCATATTCTTCACATCGAGGTTGACGGAAACGAAGTTTTGGTACAGAATACGTTCCTTGGCATCAACGGAAGGGAAAGAATAAAACTTAGGAATCTTGTAGTTCTCGTAATCCGCTTCTTCCTTCTGGATTTCCTTCATGTCAAAGTCTGTCTTGCAGTAGAACTTTGAAGTCTGGAACTCCGCACTCTCCTGGATGTTCATAGAGTCACCGCGCCCCGTCTTGGTCTTGATGAAGTCACGTGCTGACTGACCGCATATCCAACCTGTCGGCATGTCTGAAATCTTGGATGCCGGCACAAGACTGTCCATATTCTCATTGAGGTTGATGGAGGTCTTGTCACGGTCGATGGTCACACCTTTCTTTAACTGAACAACCTTTCCAAAGATGTCATTAGAGAGCCATTCCAGCGTTTCCTTGGCTCTGGCAGAACCGCTGACCACATTACCGACGGTCGTAATGACCTTCTGCATACCAACTTTGCCGTAGTCGCTTTCCAACTGGGGAAGTTCCTGAAAGCCGAGTGCCACACTTACCTTGTTGCTTCGCGCTGTTCCGATAAGACGGTCAATCTTGTGGAAATACAGGGTCGGTAACTCATCGACGATGATACTGACAGGGATGTTCTTGCCCTGCCCGGTATTGACACGAGTGACAAGACGGTTCAAGATAAGGGCGTTCAAGGCTCCAATGATGCTCTCCATCTCTGGGTCATTGGCAATAAGCAGATAGCTGGGATTGGCAGGGTCTGACACCTTCAAGTCAAAGTCGTCACCGTCTTTGTGGAATATCCAGTAGGATTCCTTGGTGGCAAGACGTGAGGTATAGACACGCAGCGTACCAATCATACCTTCCAACTGCTCCATGGCCTTGTTCTTCATGGCGGTCTGGAACGGCCCAAGCAGAGGAGCAACCTCTGGGTCGGTTTCCAAAACCTCGAAGATGGTCTGGTAGTCAAGATTGAGGAAGGACAGGATATGTGGCATGTCGCTGTACTTACCAAGCCAGTAATAGCTGTCAGGGCTGACCTCATTGTGGTTTGCATCAAAGACTCGTCCAGTCGGCTTCTGGCGATGGGTCTTCGGCTCTTCGGTCATCTCTGCCTCCAAGGGCTTGTTGGTTTTCTTGTCATACGGCACCTTGCGGTAATTGCAGAAGAAGAAAATACAAGCGGCAAGGAAGTTCACGGCTGAAGTCTGGAAGAACTGGTCTGAACCGCCACCACCTTCTTTCTTACCCTTCTGGAGTGATTCAAGCAAGGTCTCTGCCGTCTCACTGGCAGCGGCAAGGTTGGGAATGTACTTCAGCTGGATAGGATTGACACGTCGGCTGTATTCCACATCTACGAAGTTGATGATATTGAACTTGCATCCCTTGGGTACTTTGCCAGCGGCGAGGTTCTTGCGGTAGTGATAGTAGAGTTTGGTGGCCAGTGTTGGAAACTTGTAGTCATACACTACCATAGCAAAACCCTTGGCACTATGCTGTCGGATGAATGGCTCAATGATGGAGAAGGTCTTACCAGAACCAGGAGTGCCGACCACCCATGTACCTCGGAAGGGATTGACGATGTTCACCCATCCCTTGCGGAACTTCGACTTGTAGTAGTAGCGCATGGGGATGTTCACGCTATACTTATTCTCAATCAGCTCCTCACATTGCTGGAAGGACTCGTTCTCGAAGTTGAAGCGGTCTTTGAGCAGCCCTTCCTTCAGGAACTTGCTGATGTTGTCGAGGGCAACATGGATGAGTATCGTTCCAAGGATGGAGGCAGCCATATAAAGCCAGATATTGAGGGCTATCGTATAGAAGCGCGTGTCCATACGGGTCTTGAAGAGCCAGATGGAAACGAGCGTCACGAAAAAGCCACCGACCAAGGGATAGAGAACCTGACGACGGGCATCAAACTCAATGTGTTTCTTGTTGCGAGTACCAATACAGGTGACAAAGATGCAGAGGATAGTGGTGAGCTTGCTCCATACGAGATTACCATCATGATAGATAAACCACCGCTTCATGCGGTCATGGACATCGCAGACAATGCCTCCCCAGTAGTCAAGCAACTCTGGGTCTATGGCATACTCGAAGAACTCAACTACCAGCGAGACGTAGATGAGTGTTCGGAATATCTTATAGACGGTCTGAAGTTCTTTGGTTTCTTCCATTTCTGATTATCTCCTTGCTCTGATTTAATGGTACAATGTGATGATGGGGCGTATTTTATGCGGCTCTGTCTTCGGCGTTTCCTGCATGGCTCCAGAAGCCAGGGAGAAGAGCCATGCCTTGGCTGACTCCTGTCCGCTGACCTCCGTGGAACTCCAGTACCAACATTCACTTGGCTCATCTGAAATCACGTCACCACCACATTTGCTGATGTAGTTGTTGACGGCATTCCGTGAGGCATACAACAACTGGAGCTGGGCGACAGAGGGAATGTAGGCACTCTGACCATACTTCCACATGTCAAAGACGGAAGTGGCAGCAGACGAAACACCAGAGGCATACATGGCGTAGGTATTGCCATTGCCGTCAAAGGCTGCTG
>Ga0310697_10001051_pt1 | contig 33749 bp, 27 predicted proteins | sample 172DNAGHGlowgp2_FD_203883 | JGI IMG/M metagenome (GOLD analysis project Ga0310697, IMG submission 203883) | Sheep rumen microbial communities from Palmerston North, Manawatu-Wanganui, New Zealand - 1728 DNA GHGlow gp2 (v2) (version 2) | ecosystem: Host-associated > Mammals > Digestive system >... | reverse complement strand
TACAAAAACCTTTGAGAGACGTTAAATGTTAAAATGTTCTATTTTCCTTCCCTTTTCTTTGGAGATTAAGACAGAATCTAATACGCACTTTTCTGGCAGATGCCACAAAAGATGCCGCAGTCTGCTTGGTGAGCGAAGAGCAAGCTCAGAACAAAAAGATGTGAATAGTTTTGGTTCATTCCAAAAGAATGATTACCTTTGAGACGATGTCTCGAAGTTCTTGGACGAGCCAAGCGAACAAGTTCGAGTTCTCTCGTTCGAAAATACTCAAATAAATTTGGTATTTTGCTCACTTATTCGTAACTTTGCACCCGATGATGAGTCATAAAACGGCTGGTGGCTCAGCGTCGGGTGTTCTTTGATGCAGTTTATAGCAGAATGTGGAATTGAGTACGGTCGCCAATTCGTAACCCAGTTTTTTCTCAATCCGCCAGACTGCCTTTATACAAAAGTTACGAAAAGTCGAGAGCAAAACAAAGAAACTCGTTTCTTTTTTTGCCGAGACGGAGTAATTTCGCCGTTGCTGACGGCAAAGTTACGAAAAAATGTCAGAACTAAGTATTTATTTCGAAATAATTCGTATCTTTGTAGCCGAAATTTCAAACATAACACTTTATTATGTCTATCTGGATTATTTTCAAGCTGCTCGGCTCGCTGGCACTTCTGATGTTTGGTATGAAGACTATGAGCGAGGCGTTGCAGAAGATGGCCGGACCGCAGTTGCGCCATGTCCTCGGAGCCATGACAACCAACCGCTTTACAGGGATGCTTACAGGAATGCTGGTGACAGCAAGCGTACAGTCGTCGACGGCAACGACGGTGTTGACCGTCTCGTTCGTCAACGCCGGTCTGCTGACTCTGGCGCAGGCTATCTCCGTCATCATGGGTGCTAACATCGGAACGACGCTTACAGCGTGGATTATGTCAGCGGGTATGTCGTTCGACATCACTGCCGCCGTCTATCCGGCGTTCTTCTTAGGCATAATACTCATCTACCAGAAGCGTTACCGTTACATCGGAGACTTCCTCTTCGGACTGTCGTTCCTGCTCTTAGGTCTCGGCACGCTTCGCATGACGGGAACGGAGATGCACCTCGGCGAGAACGAAGCCCTGCTAAGCTTCTTTGCCAGCTTCGACCCCGACTCGTTCCTCACCACGCTGGTGTTCCTGCTGCTGGGAGGCATACTGACGTTCTGTGTGCAGTCGTCGGCAGCCGTCATGGCCATCACGATGATACTCTGCTCCAGCGGAGCACTGCCCATCTATCAGGGTATAGCCCTTGTCATGGGTGAGAACATCGGCACGACGGTCACCTCGAACCTCGCCGCGATGTCGGCTAACACTCAGGCGCGTCGCGCCGCACTGGCTCATATGTTCTTCAACGTCTTCGGTGTCATCTGGATTCTCTTCATCTTCCGTCCGTTCATCGACATGGTGTGCGGATGGGTGGGCTACGACGTAGACCTGGTAAAAGAGACCGCAGGCACCGCTGCCTTCCTGGCTAACGCCGCCAAGCTCAGCTTCGTACTGGCTGCCTTCCACACGACGTTCAATGTTGCCAACACGATGATACTGATATGGTTCATTCCGCAGATTGAACGGTTTGTATGCTGGGTCATCAAGTCGAAGAACGTCGACGACGAGGAGGACTTCCGCCTGCACTTCATCACTGCCGGTTTCATGAAGACCCCGGAGCTTTCTGTGCTCGAGGCACAGAAGGAGATCTCGTCCTTCTCGGAGCGTATGCAGCGTATGTTCGGCATGGTGACAGAGCTGCTGAAGCTATCGAGCAGTGCCACTGCCAAGGAGGCAAAGGCTCAGGCCGGTGACTTCAACAAACTCTTCACACGAATAGAGAAGTACGAAGGCATCTCCGACAATATGGAGCTCGAGATAGCCAAGTATCTCGACTCCGTCTCCGATGCCCATCTCTCTGACGATACCAAGGCCAAGATTCGTGCCATGCTCCGCGAGATTTCCGAGCTGGAGTCCATTGGCGATGCATGCTACAACATGGCGCGTACCATCAACCGCAAGTATAATGCCAAGCAGGACCACTTCACCGAGCGTCAGTATGACCATATACACCAGATGATGGGCCTCACCGATCAGTCGCTGACGGAGATGAACCGGCTGATGAGCGGACGCAAGGAGGCATTCGACGTAAACCGCACGTTTAACATCGAGCACGAGATAAACAACTACCGCAACCAGCTGAAGGCGCAGAACATCGTCGACATCAACAATCACGAGTACACCTACGCCGTGGGCACCATCTACATGGATCTCATCAACGAGTGCGAGAAACTGGGCGACTACGTCGTCAACGTCGTTGAGGCCCGCATGAACGTCCGTCAGCGGTAATCTTTTTGTCTTGTTCGATGAGGGCCAGCAGGCGGTCGACGGCCTCGGCCTCGGGTATGTTTTTCTCTATGCACTCCTTTCCGCGATAGAGCGAGATATTGCCGCGTGCTGCTCCGACGTATCCGTAGTCGGCATCGGCCATCTCGCCAGGGCCGTTGACGATACATCCCATGATGCCTATCTTCAGGCCTGCCAGATGATTCGTAGCCGCTTTGATGCGGGCGATGGTCTCCTGAAGGTTATAGAGTGTGCGTCCGCAGCCGGGACAACTGATGTACTCTGTCTTCGTGAACTTGATGCGTGCAGCCTGGAGAATGGCATCAGCGAGGGTGGTAAGCTCAGAACTGCCTGGCGGGACAGCCTTACCGGCTGGACTGTTTATGACGAGCTTCGTGGCGCGGCGGTCAATGAGCAGCGCACCAACGGCCATCGAAGCTTTCAGCTGCAGTGTCTCCCAGTCTGGGGCATCGACGGTCAAGGTGATGGTGTCGTCCTGGATTGTCGCCTCGGCCTCCTGACGCAGGCGAGTACACTCGGGGATGAGTTCCACCAGTTTGCGGGCAACGGGAATCTCACATTCGGGTTCCTCACTGAGACTGACACGTATGGTGTCGCCGATGCCCTCGGTCAGCAGTGCGCCGATGCCAACGGCCGACTTTATGCGTCCGTCCTCGCCCTCGCCGGCTTCGGTGACACCTAGGTGCAGGGGGTAGTGCATATCCTCCCGTTCCATCGTCTTCACCAGCAGACGTACTGTCGTCACCATGACCACGGTGTTTGAGGCTTTGATGCTTATGACAACATCGTTGAACCCCTCACGGCGGAAGATGCGGAGGAACTCCATGCAGCTCTCAACGATGCCCTCTGGTGTGTCGCCATAGCGCGACATGATACGGTCGGAGAGCGACCCGTGGTTCACGCCTATGCGAACGGCGGTATGGTGCTCTTTACAGATGTTGATGAAGGGCACGAGCTTTGCCTCAATCTTCTTCAGCTCCTCGCGATATTCCTCGTCAGTGTACTCTATGTGCTTGAATGTTCGTCCGGGGTCTACGTAGTTGCCGGGGTTTATGCGCACCTTCTCACAGTACAGTGCTGCCACGTCGGCAGTGTGAGCCGTGAAGTGTACGTCGGCAACGAGCGGCTGTTTGTATCCTTCGGCTTTCAGTCGTTCAGAGATATTCTTCATGTTCTCTGCCTCGCGGGTGCCCTGGGTGGTGAAACGCACCAGTTCGCCGCCGGCATCGATAATGCGTTTGGCCTGACTGACGCAGCCCTCAGTGTCATTGGTGTCGACGGTAGCCATCGACTGCACGCGGATGGGGTTGTCACCGCCAATGGCGATGTCGCCGACATGGACGGTAGTGGTGAATCTTCTTTTCATAGTTTTTTCTGGGGCCTATGGGCCTTATGGGCCTAATGGCACCTATAGGGCTTAGTTGGTCTTAAAGGCGTATTTAACCTCGGCCAAGTCTTTGTTGGCTTTCTCTATCTTTGCCTTCAGTCCGCTCTTGTAGTCGCTGAGTCGTTGAGCGAGGTCGTCGTCGCTCAACGCGAGCATTTCGACGGCGAGGATGGCGGCGTTCTGGGCACCGTTCACACCGACGGTGGCGACGGGTATCCCCGGCGGCATCTGTATTATGGAGAGCATTGCATCCAGGCCGTCGAGCATTCCATTGATGGGTACGCCGATGACGGGCAGTGTCGTCGATGCTGCGATGACGCCAGGAAGGGCTGCGGCCATGCCGGCTCCGGCAATGATGACGCGCAGTCCGCGCTCCTTGGCGGTGCGTGCAAACTGCTCGACGGCTTCGGGCGTGCGGTGTGCCGAGAGTGCGTTTACTTCAAACGGAACCTGCAGTTCGTCGAGCAGCTTGCAGGCTTTCTCCATGACGGGCAGGTCACTGGTGCTGCCCATGATAATGCTTACTTTTGGTGTCATAATATTTTGTTTTTTATAGGGCTTATAGGAACACTATTCCTACTGTGGCACAGATCATACCTGCGAAGAAGCCGGCGACTACCTGTCCGAGAGTGTGCTGGCGCAGGAGCATGCGGGCGGTGCCCAGTACACCAGCTACTGCGAATACCAGGCAGAACCACCATACGGGGTTGAAGCTGAAGAGCTCAGAGAAGACGAACAGTGCACCTGCCACGCCTCCTATGGCCGCAGTGTGTGTCGATATTTTCCACCATACGTTAATCAGTGCGCAGACCATCTGCACGAGCAGCGCGGCTATCAGTATGCTTCCCATGAAGTGTGGCATGTGCATCTGTTCCATCAGGTAGACGCAGGTGAAGTAGCAGAGTATAGAGATGATGTATGGCACCATGCGCCGTTCGCGTCGGCCTAACTCGAAGAGTGTCCATCCCTGGTAGCGTCGGTACATGTGTATGAGCAGCGTGGGCAGCAGTACTGTGAAGAAGTAGACCACTGCGAGCACGAAGAACTTATACTCCAGCGGGTACTGTCGCAGGTAGCTCAGGAAGAACAGTGCCACGAGCCCTACCATCGGCAGGTAGAAGGGCGTGAACACCAGGCTCACCACACGTGCTGTGAGTATTATCTGCTTTTCTCTTGTCATTTTCTTTATCATAACTCTCTTGTCACCGGCGTGGCCATGCCTTTTCCGGATAAAAAAGTCTTTCTCCTTACCGTCGTAGACGTGCCACGGGGATGCCCAGTTGTTCGCGGTATTTAGCCACCGTCCGCCGGGCTATGGGGAACCCTTTCTCCTTGAGGGCAGCCATCAGGGCCTCGTCGTTCATCGGGTGGCTCTTGTCCTCGCTTTCTATCAGGCCTTGCAGTGCGGCCTTGATTTGTCGTGTCGAGAGTTCCTCGCCCTGTTCGGTGACGTAGCTGTCGCTGAAGAAGTGTCGCAGCGGGAATGTGCCCCACCGCGTTTGTGCGTATTTAGAGTTTGACACTCGCGAGATGGTCGACAGGTCGAGGCCTGTCTTCTCTGCTACGTCGCGTAAGATCATGGGTCGCAGCGAGGCATCGTCACCGTCGAGGAAGAACTGTCTCTGCAGTGCTATGATAGCCTTCATGGTCAGTGTCAGTGTGCGTCGCCGCATCTTGATGGCTCCGATGAAGTTCTGTGCCGCGTCCACCTTTTTCTTTATATATAGCAGAGCCTCCTTGGCTTGCCGGCTCATATTGTCGCGATTCTGCTGGAACTCCTTCATCGAGTCGGCAAACGATTGTGAGACGTGCAGCTCTGGCACCTCCGTGTTGTTCAGCGTGAAGGTTATGGTGCCGTCGTCATGGGTGTCGATGATGAAGTCGGGCGTTATCTGGTGCATCGAGCGCCCCACGGTCTCGCCCATCGACGCTCCGGGCTTGGGGTTGAGCTTTCGCAGTTCCTGTAGCAGTGTCGCGGCCTGCAGCTCGGTCAGTTTCAGTGCTGACTTTATGCGGTCCCAGTGTTTCTTGGTAAACTCGTCGAAGTATTCGTCGACGACGCGAAGCATTAGCTCCTTCCTGTGTCCGCTCTCTACGTTGCGTTCTATCTGCAGTCGCAGACACTCCTGTAGTGAGCGTGCTCCAATGCCGGCAGGGTCGAAGTCCTGAAGTTTCACTAGCACCTGTTCCAGCTCCTTCTCCGTGATGTCGAGGTTGTGGTAGATGGCGAGTTCTTCGCAAATCTGTGCGAGTGACTTGCGCAGCAGTCCGTCGTCGTCGAGCGACCCTATGAGGTACTCCATGATGTAACTCTCACGCTCGTCGAGGTCCGACAGTGCCATTTGCTCCTTCAGCTGGTCGTAGAACGATGTCGTTTCGCCGTAGACCATCTCCTCCCGCTCTTCGCCGCTGCTGCTTCCGCCGTGGTAGACGGGCAACTCCTCGTCGTCGCGTCCTATCCCCTCTAAAGCCTCGTCGAGTGCCGACTGCCGTTCTTCGCGCTCGCGCTGGCTGTCGTAGTCGTCGCTGCCATCGCTGTCGTTGCCGTAGTCCTGCGCGTCCTGCGCGGTGTAGTCGTCGTAGTCGTCCTCGGCGTTGTCACCGGCAGTCTCCAGTGCCGGGTTGTCGTCCATCTCCATGCCGATGCGCTCCACGAGCTGTGTCAGCGGCAGTTCCACGAGCTGTGCCAGCAGCAGTTGCTGCTGCGATACTGCCTGTGTGAGCCGCTGTTCCTGTCGTTGCTGTTGTATCTGTTCTTGGCTCTGTGCCATTTTCTGTCCTTAGCTCTTGAAGTATTCTCTCATCTGTTCGGCCAGTGATGCCAGTGCCTCGACATCGCTGTTGCCAAAGCGTTTCCATACCTGCTGACACGGTCCGCCTAATGGACTGAGCAGTATGTCGCGTCGGTTCAGATAGGGGTCGCAGTGCTGATAGACGTCCATCACCTCTACGATGTCGTCGGGCTTGAGTTTCAGCAGCCGTGCCAGCTCCACCACCTCGGGTGTTTCGGCAACCATTGTGATAGGCGTCAGGTGGAAGTAGAGGTCGAGTATCAGAATGAGCATCACCGGTGTCAGCCGTTCGTCCTCCTCTATAGGCTGCCAGTCGAGCTCGAAGCTTTCGTTCAGTGCCACGCCCTCGTAGAAGACATCGGCCTGTCCGAACCCCTTCATCTCGCGCAGCAGCCGCACGGCACGCGCCAGTCGGCGAGGGTTGCTGCCGTAGTTCTGCCAGATGCGCTCTATGCGCGGTGTCTCGAGGTTGGCTATCTCGCACATCTTAGCGAAGAGAGTCTGTGGTGGTATATGCAGTTCAAGACTCAGCTCCACCATGTCGCGGCTGTAGAGCGGCTTAATGCCTACGGGCTTACGCAGGTAGACCTGCATGAGCAGCAGCCAGTAGTCGTCTTGCCAGGTAGCGTACTTTGCCATAGTCGTTATTCTTTATCGTTACGTTGCACCTTACACCTCTGCTTTTCTCCTCCTTTTCTTCTCATGCTCTCCTCTGCTACTTGTTGGCAAAAGCCACGGCGTACATGCGCATCTGCTTGACCATTGCCAGCAGTCCGTTCGAGCGGGTGGGGGAGAGGTGCTCCTTCAGTCCTATCTGTTCTATGAAGTATAGGTCGGAGTCTAGAATCTCTTGTGGCTTGTGGCCCGACAGTACCCTGATGAGCAGTGCCACCAGACCTTTGACAATCAGTGCGTCGCTCTCGGCTTTGAAGACTACCGTGCCGTCGACATAGTCAGCCTGCAGCCACACGCGGCTTTGGCAACCGTCTATAAGGTTCTGCTCCGTCTTGTACTGCTCGTCGAGCGGCTCTTGCTCGTTGCCCAGGTCGATGAGCAGCTGGTACTTGTCCATCCAGTCGTCCAGTCCTGCGAACTCCTCAATAATCTCGTCTTGTGTCTCGTTAATAGTCATTACTACGTCTTGTTTGAGAGGGCAAAGTTACTAAAAAGGTGAGAGAATACAAAAGAATTCATTCTTTTTTTTCTTTTCCTTCTTTTTTCCCGGTTTTTATTCTTATTTTTGCATGCCACCAACTTTGTGGCGTGTGAGAAGCAGAATGTCAGAATCAGCAGAGAAGACCGCCGCGGAGCCCCTCCGCCACCAGTGCCGGCGCTGTGTCGTCAGTCGCTGGGACAGCCGTTTTGTCTATGCCGACACGACAGCTGGAGAGTTGCGTCTCGGCGGCGATGCTGTGAGTGGGCTGATGCCTCTGCTGTGGCAGGGTGCCCAGCTGAACATCCTCGACAGCCATACCGACGGCGACGGTACGGTGGTGCCGCGACTGGCGGTGCTCGAGCCCGACTTTCTGATGGACGTAACGGCCGTGGCGGGCTGCTTCGCACGTCCCGATGCCCATCCGCTGGAATACTCGCTGGGTCGTCTGAAGCCGAAGGCCAACTCCCAGGCCATACTCTTGGGAAACTTCGCCGGTGCCGCTCTTGACGACATCATCAACCACCGCCGTTTCGATGCCGTCGACACGTTGTGGCGCTCGTTCCGCCAGCAGGCCCTGCAGTTCTGTGCCTGTCCCGACTTCGACAGCGAGCGTTTCCTCAGCGATGCCCGCCAGCAGGGTGCCAACCTCGAGGAGGTTGCCGACGAGTTGTTCAGCCGTTACGACCGTTGCGACGTGCTGTTGGAGCCGTCGTTCGTCTGCGAGGCTTTAGGCTTGCAGGGACGTGTGGACCTCATGACGCGCGACCTGCGGCTACTGGTCGAGCAGAAGTCGGGTCGCAACCACCGTATTGAGAAGCGTGCCGCCGTTGTCCACCGCACCGACCATTTTGTGCAGCTGCTGCTCTATCACGATATTCTGCGCTACAACTTCGATCTCCCTACCGGCAGCACCGACATACGGCTTCTCTACTCAAAGTATCCGGCACGCGAAGGACTTCTCAGCGTCGGCTACCAGCCGCAGCTGGTGCGTCGCGCCATCGACATGCGTAACATCCTCGTGGCGTGGGAGCACCACTTTGCCTGTCATGGCACGGCGGCACTCGTCGAACGGCTCCCGCCGATGGGCGATGCCGAGCGCCGCTATTTCCTCAGCATGACATCATTTCTCTACCGTGAGCAGTGGTGTTCGCGCGTCAGTGCCCGTGAGGGACAGTTTGCCGCCAGCGACCTCTGGCGTATGCCACTCGACGTAAAGCTTCAGACGGGCAACATCTATGTAGGTCTGCACCTGACGGACTGCCGGCCGTCGACCGACTACAGTGGCTACGACCTGCTGACACTGTCCATCGGCGACCGCCGCGATGACTACGTACGCAACTTCCGCCGTGGCGATGCCGTCTACGTCTACCACTACACCGACCGTTCCGATGTACGTCACAACATATTGTATAAAGGTACGCTACTCGAGCTTTACGAAGACCGTCTCCTCGTAAAGCTCAGCAACGGGCTGCAGGATGCCGCTCTGCTGCCCGACGGCCACTATGCCGTGGAGCACGGCGGCGGCGACAGCACAACGTCAAGCCTGCTCTACAGCGTCTATCAGGCAGTGACGGCACCCGAGCGCCGCCGTCGGCTGCTCTTGGGGCAGCGTGAGCCCGAGGCTGACACCTGCCGGCACCTCAGCCGCAGCTACCACCCCGACTACGACGACGTGGTGGAGCGTGCCATGCAGGCGCTCGACTATTTCCTCATTATCGGACCACCTGGAACAGGAAAGACCTCGATGGCCCTGCGGTTCCTGGTCGACGAAGCCCTCAGCGGCGGTGCTACGGGACTGTTACTCTGTGCTTATACGAACCGTGCCGTCGACGAGATTTGTGCTATGCTTGACACTGCCGGCCACGACTTCCTGCGTTTAGGCAACGAGGCATCGTGTGACCCGCGCTTTGCCGACCGTCTCTTGGACCACCGCATAGGCGACCGCCAGCGGCTCAGCGACCTGAAGGCACTTATTGACGGCGTGCCCGTCGTGGTGGCCACCACGTCGATGCTGTTGTCGCGACCGTTCATCTTCGAGCTGCGTCGTTTTGACCTCTGCATCGCCGACGAGGCCTCGCAGCTATTGGAGCCGCAGATAGTAGGCATACTGTCGCACGATATCAGTCGCTTCATACTCATCGGCGACCATAAGCAGCTGCCTGCCGTGGTGCAGCAGGACGACGGCGGGGTCTGTGGACGCTCGCTCTTTGAGCGTCTGTTGCTCATGGAGCGTCGCGCCGGACGGGAGCAGTTCGTCGGCATACTGCATAAACAGGGGCGTATGCACCCCGACGTGGCAGCCTTCACCAGTGAGTTGTTCTATGCTGACGAGCGCATCACTCCCGTGCCGCTGCCACACCAGCAGGAGCCGGCCATGCTCGCATACGACGTGCCTCCTGCCGATGCTCTCGATAGCCTGCTCTGCAGTCGCCGGGTGCTGTTCTTCGACACTGACGACAGCCCGGCGGCAGAAGGCGGCGAGGCTGCCCTCGTCGCCGACCTGCTGCGCCGTGTCCGCCGTTTCTACGGCAGTGCCTTCGATGCTCAGAAGACCGTAGGTGTCATCGTGCCCTATCGTATAGAGATAGGGCGCATACGCCGTGAGATAGAGCGTCTCGGCATCCCCGAGTTGCTCGGCATCTCCATCGATACTGTGGAGCGCTATCAGGGGTCGCAGCGCGACGTCATTGTCTACTCCTTCGCTGTCAGTCTGGTGAGCCAGCTCAGCTTTCTCACCGCCACTACCTTTGTCGACCGTGGACGCGTCATCGACCGTAAGCTCAATGTGGCCATGACGCGTGCACGTCGTCAGCTGCTGATGGTAGGCCGCGCGAGCATACTACGGCAGAACGACCTCTTCGGCGAGCTCATCAGTCGCTATTCACCAGTTTGAAGAGCTTGTCGCTCGGACGAATCTTCCCCGTGACGGGGATGGCAATGCGGGTACCCTGCGGAGCCTCTTCGACGGGACGGCCGTCGTTGTCATGAATCTCCGTCGCCGTCAGGTACATAACACCTGTCGTGGGACCCGTCACCAACAGCTTGTCGCCCAAGCGGAACGTCGTGGCCTCGACGGTGAACTCCGCCACGCCAAGCCGCGAGAAGTACTTCACACCCTTGCCGATGTAGACCTTGCGCTCCGTGGCGTTCGAACCGTAGTTCTTGTTCCACTCGCCAAGGAGCTGCCCCTGGTAGTAGCCGTCCCAGAAGCCTCGGTTGAAGACGCGCGCCAGCCGCTCGTCCCACTCGTCCTTGCGCTCTTCGGTGAACGTGCCGCTGACGACGGCATCGATGGCCTCTTTGTAACATTTCACCACCGTGTACACATACTCAGGCCCGCGTGCACGCCCCTCGATTTTGAAGACGCGCACGCCGGCCTCCATCAGGCGGTCAATGAAACGTACCGTCTTCAGGTCTTTCGGCGACATGATGTACTTGTTGTCTATCTCCAGCTGGTGGCCCGTCTCGTTGTCGGTAACAGTGTACGAACGGCGGCAGATCTGTATGCACTCGCCGCGGTTCGCCGAGCGGTTGGCGGCATCGAGACTCATGTAGCACTTGCCTGAGACGGCCATGCATAGTGCCCCGTGGCAGAACATCTCTATGCGCACCTGCTGTCCTGACGGACCGCAGATGTGGTCGTGGCACACCTGGCGGTAGATGTCGGCCACCTGCTCCATGTTCAACTCGCGCGCCAGAACTACGACGTCGGCAAACTGTGCATAGAAACGCAGCGCCTCGATGTTCGAGATGTTCAGCTGTGTAGACAGATGAACCTCCTGGCCCACCTGCCGGCAGTACTGCATTACAGCCACGTCCGAGGCGATGACCGCCGTTATGCCTGCCTCGCGGGCGGCATCGACAATCTGGTGCATCAGCGGGATGTCCTCGCCGTAGATGATGGTATTCACCGTCAGGTACGTCTTTATGCCGTGTCCGGCACACTGCCGGGCAATGTCGCGCAGGTCGTCGACAGTAAAATGGTTCGCCGAGTGCGACCGCATGTTCAGCTGCTCTACGCCGAAGTACACCGAGTCGGCTCCGGCCTGTATGGCGGCAGCCAGCGACTCGTACGAGCCCACCGGTGCCATGATTTCAAACTCTTCTCGTTTCATGGCTGCAAAGTTACGGAAAAGTTGAGAGCAAAACAAAGAAACTCTTTTCTTTTTTCGTCTTGAGCGGAAACTTCGTCTTCGCACGCCGGAAGCGGAGCAGAATCAGGGCGGTGTTACCGCGTGCTCAGCGCGCGCATGGCGTTGAGCACGGCGAGGATGGTGACGCCTACATCGGCGAAGACGGCCATCCACATGGTGGCGAGGCCGAAGGCGGCGAGCAGCAGCACCGCCACCTTCACACCGATGGCGAAGGCTATGTTCTGGCGCGCTATGGCGACGGTGCGGCGGGCGATGGCGATGGCCGTGGACACCTTCGATGGCTGGTCGTCCATGAGCACCACGTCGGCGGCCTCGATGGCTGCATCGCTGCCGAGGGCTCCCATGGCGATGCCCACGTCGGCACGTGCCAGGACGGGGGCGTCGTTGATGCCGTCGCCGACGAAGGCTACCTGTCCGCCCGGCGTTTTCTCCGCCAGCAGGCGTTCCAGCTGCTCCACCTTCCCCGTGGGCAGCAGCTCGGCGTAGTACTCCGTCAGTCCAACCTGCCGGGCGATGTCGTCGGCCACGGCCTGACGGTCGCCGGTGAGCATGACGATGCGGCGTACGCCCACGGCTCCAAGACGTTCTATCACCTGACGGCTGTCGCTCTTTACGGTGTCGCCGCTGACGGTGTTGCTCTCGTCGACCTGTCCGTGCGTCAGCGTGCCGGTCTTGTCGAAGGCCACCGTGGTGACGTGTGCCAGCAGGTCGAGGTAGTTGGCACCCTTGACGAGGATGCCGCGGCGCGAGGCGCCGCCGATGCCGCCGAAGAATGTCAGCGGCACGCTGATGACCAGTGCACAGGGACAGCTGACGACGAGGAACAGCAGTGCGCGGTAGAGCCACACCTCGAAATGTGGGGCGTGCGAGGCGAGGAGTGCCGCGAGTGGCGGCACGACGGCAATGAGCGCTGCCGCACCGACGACGACGGGTGTGTAGACACGTGCGAAGCGCGTTATGAACGTCTCGCTCTGCGACTTCCGCTCGCTGGCGTGCTCGACGAGCTCGATAATCTTCGAGACGGTGCTCTCGCCGAACGTCTTCGTGGTGCGCACGATGATGGTGCTGCCCATGTTTATGCTGCCCGAGTAGATGTCGTCGCCCTCGGCGGTGGCCACGGGGGCACTCTCGCCGGTGAGTGCTGCGGTGTTGAGCGTGGAGCTGCCCTTGACGACGGTGCCGTCCAAGGGGACCTTTTCGCCGCGCCGCACGACGATGAGTGTGCCGAGGGGTACGGTGTCGGGCGCGCTGTCGCGGTAGTCGCTGAAGTCCTTCAGGTCGGTGAGGCTGTCAAGGCTTTCGGGACGGCTCAGGATGTGGGCCACGTCAGGACGTATCTCCATGAGGTGCGAGATGCTGTCGCGGCTCTTACCCTCGGCGTAGCCCTCGAAGAGCTCGCCGACCTGGAAGAAGAGCATCACGAAGACGGCCTCGGGGAACTGTGTCTCGGCACCGGGCATGAAGCCTATGAGCAGTGCACCAATGGTGGCCACGGCCATGAGGAAGTGTTCGTTGAACGGGTTGCCGGCGGAGAGTCCCTCGGCGGCCTCGCGCAGGGTGTCGTGGCTTATGAGCAGGTAGGGTACGAGGTAGACCAGCAGCAGCTGCCATGTCGGCAGCTCCAGGTTCTTCTCTATCAGTACTGCCACGCCGAGCAGTACGGCGGTGACGACTATCAGTGTCAGCAGACGGCGTAGCGAGTGCTCGTGTTCATGTTCGTGACAACCGCAGGCGTGCTCGCGGTGCTGTTCGTGCCCGTGCTCATGACAGCCACAGGCGTGTTCGTTGTTAGGGTGATGGTGTGCCATATCGTTACGTTTTTTTTATGTTTGTTTCCTTATTCGGCTGCAAAGGTACTCCAATGTTTTCGCAACCCGGTTGCAAAGTCGCTCCGGCGGCAGAGGTGTTTTAATATAAAAAAAACGTAAATTTTTTCCCCGTTACAATGGTTTTGAGTAATTTTGCACGCAAATTAAGAACAGATGAGCTTAACAGCAATAGCAAGGACATTCTTCCAGTCGCGACAGAAGGAGTTGGAACGTCACATCAGCGACGGCGCAGAGCTGCAGCGGCAGACGCTGGCGTACCTTGCCGGCGAGGCGAAGGAGACGGAGTACGGCAGCCGCCACGACTTCAGCAGCATACGCTGCTACGACGACTTCGTGCGTCGCGTACCTATTAATACTTACGAGGAGCTGAAGAACGACATCGACCGCATGCGCCACGGCGAGACCGACATACTGTGGCCAGGACGCACACGCTGGTATGCGAAGTCGAGCGGAACGACCAACGACAAGTCGAAGTTCATCCCCGTCACACGCGAGGGACTGAGGGGCAACCACTACGGCGGCAGCTCCGACGTGGTGGCTTTCTATCTGCGTAACAACGCCGCGAGCCGGCTCTTCGACGGACGCAGCCTGATCCTTGGAGGCAGCCACGCCTCGAACTACAACCTGCCGGGCTCGCTCGTGGGCGACCTCAGTGCCATACTTATCGAGAACATCAACCCCGTGGTGAACCTCTTCCGCGTTCCGAAGAAACAGACGGCACTGCTGAGCGACTTCGAGGTGAAGCGCGACCGCATAGCACGCGAGGCGATGACGAAGGACGTGACGAACATCTCCGGCGTGCCGTCGTGGATGCTGTCGGTGCTGAGCCGTGTCATGGAGCTGACGGGTAAGGAGACGCTCTGCGACGTGTGGCCTAACCTCGAGGTGTTCTTCCACGGAGGCGTCGCCTTTACACCCTACCGCGAGCAGTACGAGCGGCTCATACCAAGCAGCCGCATGCACTATATGGAGACATACAATGCCAGCGAGGGATTCTTCGCTGTGCAGGACGACCCCGCCGACCGCTCGATGCTGCTGCTGCTGGACCGTCGTGTGTTCTACGAGTTCCAGGAGACGGACAGCGGCACCGTAGTGCCTCTGGAGGGTGTGGTGCCGGGCAAGAACTACGCCATGATCATCTCAACGGCATGCGGACTATGGCGGTACATGATAGGCGACACCGTGCGCTTCACATCGATGAACCCATACAAGATTGTCATCTCGGGGCGCACAAAGAGTTTCATCAACGCCTTTGGCGAGGAGCTCATAGTAGACAACGCAGAGCAGGGACTGGCCTACGCCTGTCAGCAAACGGGAGCACAGGTGCTGGAGTACACCGCCGCACCGGTGTTCATGGACGAGAAAGGGAAATGCCGCCACCAGTGGCTCATAGAGTTCGCCGTAGAGCCGGCAGACCTCGGACGCTTCGCACAGCTTCTCGACCAGCGGCTGCAGCAGCTGAACAGCGACTACGAGGCGAAACGATACAAGGACATCACGTTGCAGCCTCTGGAGATTGTCAAGGCCCACAGCGGCCTGTTCAACGAGTGGCTCAAGAGCCGAGGTAAGCTGGGCGGACAGAACAAGGTGCCGAGGCTGAGTAACAGCCGGCAGCACATAGACCAGCTGTTGTCATTGAACATTGAGCATTGACGATATGGAACGACACAGGATGCAGAACACAGACAGGCACCACCGGTCAGGCCGACTGGCGGCGGCACTGCTCGTCGCACATCTCGTGCTGCTCCTCGCCGCCTGCGCACGCATGGGAAGCCCCGATGGCGGATGGTACGACGACACACCGCCGCGAGTGGTCGGCTCTGTACCACTGGACCGCTCCACCAATGTACGCGCCAGGAAGATTGCAATATACTTCAACGAGTTCATCAAGCTGCAGGACGCACAGAACAAGGTCATCATCTCGCCGCCGCAGCTGGAACAGCCCGAGATAAAAGACGGCGGCAAGCGGATACTCGTCGAGCTGAAGGACTCGCTGAAGGACAACACCACCTACACCATAGACTTCGGTGATGCTATTGTTGACAATAACGAGGGCAACCCCATGGGAAACTATGCCTACAGTTTCTCGACGGGAGCACAGATAGACACCTTCCAGGTGTCGGGATACGTGCTCAACGCCGAAGACCTCGAACCGATAAAGGGAATTCTCGTGGGACTCTACGACGACCTCTCAGACACCGTTTTCCGGCACAAGCCGATGATACGCATCTCGCGGACCGACGGCAGCGGACACTTCACCGTCAAGGGCGTGGCACCGGGCAAATACCGGGCATATGCGCTGATGGATGCCGACGGCGACTTCGTCTACAACCAGAAGAGCGAGCAGCTGGCGTTCAGCCACGCCACTTTCGAACCGTCGTGGAAACCCGACACACGGCAGGACACCATCTGGCGTGACTCTCTGCATATTGACAACATCGTAAGGGTGCCATACACTCACTTCCTGCCCGACGACATCACGCTGATGGCCTTCACGGCAGTACAGACAGACCGCTACCTGCTGAAGAACGAGCGCAAGGAGCCCGAACGTCTGGACTTCTACTTCAGCTACGGCAACGCTGAGCTGCCCGTCATACGCGGACTGAACTTCGAGGCCGACAGTGCCTTTGTGCTCGAGGCAAGCGAGCGGCAGGACACGCTGCTCTACTGGCTGTGCGACACGGCACTCGTCAACCAGGACACCCTGCGCATGGAGGTGCAGTACCTGATGACGGACACCGCAGGGGTGCTCTTCAACAAAACCGACACGCTGGAGCTGCTGCCGAAGATGAGCTACGAGAAACGCCTGAAGGAACAGGCCAAGGAGCATGAGAAATGGCAAAAGGAACAGGACAAGAAGAAAAAACGCGGCGAGCCCTACGACTCCGTCATGGCCGTCAAGCCGCTCGAGGTGAAGGTCAACGCACCGTCGGCACTGGCACCCGACCAGCGCATATGGCTGGAGTCGCCTACACCGATAGAGTCGGTCGACACGGCAGGCATACACCTCTACTCGATGATCGACAGCACGTGGTACGAGGCTCCGTTCACCTTCCGTCAGAGTGCCGCGAACATACGGCGCTATGAGTTCGATGTCGACTGGCGCGAAGGCGTGGAGTATAGCCTCGAGATCGATTCGGCAGCCTTCCGCAGCATCTACGGGCTGGAGTCGAAACACATAAAACAGGGCATCAAGGTGCGCACCAGCGACGACTTCTGCACGCTGAGCGTCACCGTCAGCGGCGTCAGCGACACCGCCAAGGTGGTGGTGCAGCTGCTCAGCGCACAAGGCAGCCCCGTCAAGGTGAGCCGCGCTGTTAACCACGTAGCCGACTTCTTCTACGTCACACCGGGCAAGTACTACATGCGTGCCTTCATCGACTTCAACGGCAACGGCAAGTGGGACACCGGCGACTACGACAGCAATCTGCAGGCGGAGCCGGTCTACTACTACACCAAGGAGACGGAGTGCAAGGAGAAATGGGACATCGACCTGAAGTGGAACCTCACCGAGACACCACGCTTCAGGCAGAAACCCGCCGAGATAACTAAACAGAAAGCCGACAAACAGGCACAGCTGAGAAACCGCAACGCTCAGCGCGCCAAGGAGCTCGGCATAAAGATGATAGAGGAGAAAACAGGAGTGAAGTTATGAGTCTAATGCTCAATGTTCAAAATTCAATGCTCAATGAATAAAACTAAACATATCTGGATAGTGGTGGCAGTAGCGTCACTACTGCTGGGCAGCATGCCGACGGGCTCTGCCAGCGCGCAGCAGTGCGGTATAGAGAATATCGCCTTCAACGGAGGTGAAAGGCTGACCTACGACCTATACTTCAACTGGAAGTTCGTGTGGGTGAAGGTGGGACACGCCACCATGAACACCGACCTGACGACATACCAGGGACAGCAGGCATACAAGGCAAGTCTCGTCACAGGAGGAAATTCCAAGCTCGACAAGTTCTTCACCATGCGCGACACCCTGCTGTCGTACTGCTCGAAAGACCTCTCGCCGCTGTACTTCAGAAAGGGAGCACGCGAAGGCAAGCGGTACTACGTCGACGAGCTGTGGTACACTTACCCGCGAAACACCTGCAAGCTGCGCATGCACCGCATAGATGCCGACGGCGAGGAGCACTGGAAGGACGCACAGTACAAGGACTGCATCTACGACATGATGAGCATCTTCCTCCGGGCACGTAACTTCGATGCCTCGACGCTGAACAAGGGCGACAAGATAGCTATGCCCATCAGCGACGCACGCCGTCTGAGCCACTCGTGGCTGACATACCGAGGCAAGGAGAATTTCAAGATTGACGCCACGAAGGAGAAGTTCCGCTGTCTCGTCTTCTCGTTCATCGAGCGCGAAGACGGCCAGAACCACGAGCTGATACGCTTCTACGTCACCGACGACCAGAACCACATCCCCGTACGTCTTGACATGTTCCTCAGCTTCGGCTCGGCAAAGGTGTTCCTACGCGGATACAGCGGTGTGCGCTCGCCGCTGACATCGAAGATAAAGTGATTTCACTTCGCAAGCTCCGCTTGCTTCGTTTTTTGAGGTGAGAGCTTACCAGTATTTTTTGAAGTGGCGGCTCTTGCCGCTGAGGTATTCCCCAATAGACTCCACCAACTGGTCGTCCTCGGCGGGCGACTGGGCGGCGACGCGGAAGTAGCGGTTGTCGAGGCCACGGAAGTTCGAGGCATCGCGGATGAGCAGACCGTGGTTCGTCAGCAGCCATTGCTTCAGCTGGCGCGCATCGCCGTTGTCCAAGCGTCCGAGCATGAACGTCGACTGGCTCTCCAGGAGGGTGACGCCGTCGAGGGCACTGAGACGGGTGTGCAGCCGCTGTGCCTCGGCGAGGTAGGCCTCGCGGTCGACGAACGGCTCGAAACCGCTCTCGAGCATGTACCGCCCGGCCTCCAGTGCCACGGCATTGACGCTCCACGGCTGGCGTAGGCTGCGCAGACGGTCGAGCAGCACCGGCGAGCCGGTGACGTAGCCCAGGCGCAGCCCCGGCACGCAGTAGCGCTTGGTCATGGAGTGCAGCAGCAGCAGGTTGTGGCAGTCGGTCATCTCGCGCGGCAGCAGCATCGCCTTGTTGGTGTAGTTCTCGTACGACTGGTCGACGACATACGTGTACTGCGGATGGTGTCGCACGATGTAGCTTATCAGTCCTTTCACCATCACACCGCCCGTGGGGTTGTTGGGGTTGCAGAGCCAGTAGAGACGTTGCTCGGGCAGACGCTCCAGCTCGTCGTTGTCGAAGTACGAGACGACGTGTCCGTGCTGCTTGCAGGCATCCTCGTACTCGCTGAACGTGGGCTGCGGGATGACGCTGGCCCAGCCGCTGAAGAGCTGGGCTACGAGGTAGATGGCCTCGGTGGCACCGGCAGTGACCATCACCTGCTGCGGCTGTATGCCCAGGTGTTCGGCGATGTGCCGCTCCAGGGTGCGCGGCTCGGGTTCGGGGTACGAGGCTATGACACTCATACGCGAGGCTAAGTGCTTCGTGAGAGGTGTCAGGTCGGCATGGGCGAAGACGTTCGATGAGAAGTTCGTCTTCACCTGTCCTTCATACCGGTATAGGTCGTCGCCGTGTCCGTATATCATTGCTCTTCGGTTGTTGTTATGCTGATGGTCAGTGTCTCGCGGTCGAAGCGCACCTGCGGACGCTCGACGTAACGGTTCAGGCAGCCCTCAAGGGCGAGCTGACGGGGAGTGCCTATGGCCACAGGCTCGCCGCGCTGCATGAGCCACACGGTGTCTGCGGTCTGAAGGGCGAGCTCCAGGTCGTGGGTGGAGAGGAACACCGTCTTCGAGGCCTCACGACAGATGCGCCGCAGCAGCAGCATCGTCTCCACCTTGCTGGGGAAGTCGAGGAACGCCGTCGGCTCGTCGAGGAAGATGACGGGCGTCTGCTGTGCCAGGGCCTTGGCTATCATCACCTTCTGACGCTCACCGTCGCTGAGGGTGTCGACGTAGCGGCCGGACAGGTGGCTGATGCCCACCTGACGGAGCGACTCGCTGACGATGCGGTTGTCATTGGCGGACATACGACCCCAGAAGTCGGTATAGGGCGAGCGCCCCAGGCCCACGAGCTCCGTCACGGTCATGTCTTGGACGACGGGCTTCTCGGTGAGCACCACGCCTATCAGACGGCTGCGCTCGCGGTCGTTGTAGTCGCTGAGCTCGCGCCCTTCGATGACGATGCTGCCGCCGAGCTTCGGCTGGAAGGCCGAGAGTGTGCGCAGCAGCGTCGACTTTCCCACGCCGTTGGCACCCAACAGACATGTCAGCTCTCCTTGCCGTATGGTGGCACTGATGCCTGCGGCTACTGTCTTGACACTTTTCTTGTCGCGGTAGCCTATGGAGAGGTTCTCAAGTCTGATTGTCTCGTGTCCCGGTCTGATTGTCTCGCGGTTTGCCATTACTATTCGCTAACGTCGCGGCAAAGGTAATGATTATTTTGGATAACAGCAAATAATTTCCCCGTATTTTCAGAAACGCCACGACAGCTGAGCCTCTGCATCGGCCATCGACGAGGCATCGACCTGCTGCAGACCGCTGCCGATGACGCTGCGGTCCATATAGCCGGTGACGCCGACCTTGGCGGTGAACAGCAGTGAGGCGGCGGGGCGCCAGCGCGTCATGAGCCAGTAGCGCAGGCCGCGACCGGAGAACTGTCCGACGCTGAAGGTGTACTGCGGTCCCTGCTCGTAGAGATAGACACGGCTGTCGTAGCTCTCGGTGTCGAAGTAGCCGGCACCGAGACCGATGGTCACGGTTCCTGTCTGCAGCGCGGCGGTCTGGCTTACCATGTATCCCGTCTCGCTGTCGGTGAGTGTCATGTCTGCCTGGCTGCGGCTGCTCCAGGCACCGCTCTTCCACGATGCCGACAGGCGGGCACGCTGCACGCTGTAGTCGGTCAGTGCCGTGGCATCGGCGTTGTCGCGCTGCTGCTGGCGCAGCCGGTAGCGGGCACCGAGGGTCCACGACCTGACGGTGTATGTCAGCTGTGCCAGGTAGTCCCAGGCCTCTGACGACCGTGAGATGCGGTAGCGTGCCCACGGCGAGTAGGCGTAGTCGGCATAGGCCATGAGTCGCAGTCGTGGCGATGGTGTCCATACCAGTCCGCCGAGCAGTCCGCTCTCGTTCTGCACCTGCGAGCCGTTGCTCAGCGAACGGGCGTGCTGCGAGGTGTAGCGGTAGCTGTAGAACCGCTGCACAGCCAGCAGGCTCAGCTCGCCGCCGACAAGCAGGCTGACGCTGTTGATGGTGGCGAGGGCTCCGCCGCCATCGGCGGCTGTCTCGCCGGCGATAGTCAGACGGCGGCTGCGCCAGCTGTAGTCGACACTCATGTTCAGGAAGTTGCGGCCTTTGGGGTAGTAGCGGCGGTAGAGCGTCGCCGTCTGCGGACTGAGGCGACGGTCGAGATGACTGTAGAGGGCCGTCGCCCCGAGGTGCAGACGGCCGTTATGGTACTGCATGTTCAGTCCTGCTTCGGCGGCGTGGGTGTTGTGTTTCTTGGCTATCTCCGACGGCGTGCGGTGATAGCCGTCGTCGACGATGGTACGTGCCTCGCCGTCGGCAGTGAGGGTGGCATCCATAGGACGATAGGAGACGAAGGCGGTGGCCTCGGCTTGGCGGCTCAGCGACACCGTCGCCGCCACGCCCTGGAAATAGTCGGCTGACGAGCGCGAGGAGTGCGGCCTGACGGTGCGCACCGCACGGCCCAGCTGGCTCAGCATGGCGGTCTTGCCTAACGACAGACCATTGTTGACCACCAGTCCCATGCCCGTCGACAGCTTGTAGCTGCCGACGACCATATTCTCCAGACGGCCGAGGTGGCGCACCTGCACATACAACGAGTAGAAGTCGTAGCCCATGGTGTTGGGACTGGCGAAGAAGGGTTCGCCGGCATCCTGCGAGGCCACCATGCCGGCATTCAGGTACTCGCCGTAGCCGAAACGGTAGCGCAGCCAGTGTTTGTAGGGATAGCCGCTGTAGCCGTTGTCGTCGCCGAGACGTTTGTAGAAGGGCACCTTGCCGTAGCCCATGACCTCGTGACGGCCGTAGCGGGCTATGTCGTGCAGCGACGGGTAGTGAGTATCGGCCTCGTCGCCGCAGTAGAAGAAACGGCGCAGCAGCTGACGGCGAGGCTCGTCGAGAGCGGTGAGCGTGAGCAGCTCGCCCATGGACTTCAGGCTGCCGTAGCGCTCGCGGTACTCTACGAGCTGCTCCACCTGCTGCGGCGTGAGGAAGGGCACTGACTCCCAGTCTTGACGGCGCATGGCGTTGATGTCGCGCGGATGGAGGGCCATCTCGTCGAGCTGTGCCATAAGCTCTTCCGTGTCGACGTTCTGTTCGTCGTCATCGAGGTCCATCACCGCCATGAAAGCCTCCTGCCAGTCGCGTTCGCTCTGGCACCACGCTGCCACGGTAGCGAGCAGCAGTACTGACGACAGCAGCAGTCGGCGCATAGGCGGTTACTCTGTGGCTTCGCTGTGCTTTACGACGGCTTCGGCCGTTTCCCCGAAAGCCTCGGCAGGCATGCACACGGCGAGGGTTTTCATGCGGAAGTCTGAGAACGAGAGGTAGTCGAGACCATGGTCGCCGTAGTCTTTACCCCATGAGTTCTTCATCACGAGGTAACGCTCGCCGCTGAGGGTGTCGCGGGCCAGCCCCACGACGGCCATGGCGTGGTGACGGCTCTCCCAGCAGACACCGCGGCCTTGGCGAACGGCTCTCACGGTGCGCCGCAGCAGCGTGTCGATGGGTACGTTCAGGAAACGCTGGCGCAGCCAGTTGTCGGGCTCGTCGACGAGTATCTGCCTGCCGTAGGCGGAGTCGCCATTGCTCGTCAGTGCCACGTACTCGTCGGCACGGCAGACGGAGTGGGCGAACTCCAGGGGTGTGTACTCGGCACCGTAGAGGTAGACGGCCTTCGGGCGGGGACGGTCGGCACTGCGCATGGCATCGTAGCCCACGACACCGTACTCCTGCAACAGCTGCAGCAGCGTGGCTCCCATGCCGCGGCCCGACTGCGGAGCACGACGGTCGTCGGCCATCAGACTCTCTATCCACGCCGCCGAGAGGTTCACTGAGTCGCCCTGTCCGATATGCTCGGTCTCTATGGCTGCCAGCATGGCGTATATCCAGCACGACTGTGTCTGTCCCTGGTCCTTGACGGGTGTCATGGCGTTCAGGTGCTCCACCACTACCGTCTCCGGCACTCGCTTGCTGCACGCTGCCGCGAGCAGTGCCGTCAGTATCATCATTGCTATGTATTTCATTGGTGCAAAGATACTAATATCTATCCACATCAGCAAATCGGCGAATACTTTTATTCGCCTGAAATGGAAAAACTGACACCGCCGCGGCAGATTATTCCCGGAAGAGTGAGGTTATACGGAAAAAATATAGTATCTTTGTGGCGCGAATCAGCAAACTAAGAACCATATACCGATGAAGAAGTTTTTCCTGATGGTGCTCGTAGCGCTCATTGCCGTAGGGGGCTACGCCAAGACAACGACAAAAAACCCGAAAGGCCTGTATCGGCTGTCGGAGTTCATCTACGAGGGCGGCAGAACCGCTCCCCCAACCTTCCGTCAATACAAATATGCAGCTGACTCCGTGGGGCTGCTCATCTCCTACAACCCTTCGCCCACCACGACTCAATGGAGCAGTATGCAAGTGGAGATACGCGAACCGTACCCTCTGCTCAACACCGGAGAGATACCGCAGGGCCCCGACGGTCACGGCACGCAGGTGTTCAATGTCGACGACAATCAGTTCCTGTTCAAGTGGTATAACGACAAGTGGCCACGCATGAGCAAGCTCAACGAGTTTATCATTGAAGTCTACCGAAATACCAACATGGCACCAGAGGTGGTGCAGGCCTTCAACATGCTGGAGAACAAGATTGAGAAGACGAACAGGTTCAGCGGCTGGTGGGTTCGTGTAGGCGCTACCGCCGACCCAAGCGGAACGGGGAAACGCCAGTCTGTGCCTACCATCTGGAAATGCTACAGCCCTCAACTATCAATGGTGGTACACATGCTTAATAACGGTATAGTGCTTGGATGTAACACGACAAACACCGTGAAGTACGAAAACGACAGCCTTATCTATGAGATAGGACACCCCTGCAACATCCGCTGGCTGAACGACGATTGCCACGCGCTGACCTTCACACAGGAGAATGGCGTGCCCCTGACTGAAATCTGGATTCGCGCCGGACTGCCAACGAACTGGCAAAACATCTTCAAGACCAATCTAGAACCCTACCGGAATGGCGTTGACTGCATAACAGATGCCGTGGAGACAGCCATACAGAAACGCGACCTGCCAAAAGCGGAGGCTTTCATCGCAGAGGCCATAGAGAAGGACGTTCCGATTGAAGTTCTCTGCGAGGGAACGATGGGCATTGCTATGGGACTGCTCAACAACAACCTGCAATATAAGGAGTGTGTGGACTTCTGCAACCGCCAGCTTCAAGTCATTAAGAACTATACTGAGAACGGACACGACCACACAAGTTTCTCAAGAATCCACCTCCACATGACGGAACTGTGCAACGCCATCGCCACCTATCGCAGCGGCAACACGGCGGAAGGTAAGCAGATGATGGAGGAGAGACTTTCTATCGTCGACAGCGAGATTGAGAGATACAAAGACATCAAGGGTATGGAGCGTTACATCAACCTGCTGTACTACCATAACTTCATGATGTACTACCTGGGCTACGACATCCTTGGTGCCGAGCGCACCCTGCTCTATCTGGACGCGCTGACGCTGATGGCTCCCAGCATGACGTCGCAGAACAAGACGCTGCTACTGCACTGTCGCGCCAACTGCTATCTGCTCAATGGCGACAAAGACAATGCCCGTAAACTCTGGCAGCAAGTCAAGGATCTCGACCCCAACTTCTTTAAGAAACAGCCGGCGGACAATCCGCTTAAGATGGAGTTCGGAGAGTAAACCATGTAAAAAATGATGCAAGATAATCAAGAAGAACGATTCCCGATAGTCGACGAGCAGGGACAGGTCGTCGGCTCGGCCACACGCGGCGAGTGCCATAACGGCTCGCGGCTGCTACACCCTGTGGTCCACCTGCATGTATTCAACTCGCGCGGCGAGGTCTACCTGCAGAAACGGCCTGAGTGGAAAGACATCCAGCCGGGCAAGTGGGACACCAGCGTAGGCGGACATATGGACTACGGCGAGACACCTGAGCAGGCGCTGACGAGAGAGGTTCGCGAAGAGCTGGGCATCACCGACTTCGTGCCCGAACGAGTGGGACAATATGTCTTCGACAGCCGTCGCGAGCGCGAACTGGTCTACGTGAACCGCACAACCTACGACGGCCCCGTCAGTCCTTCAGCCGACGAACTCGACGGCGGTCGTTTCTGGACGATTGACGAGATTCGTGCAGCCATCGGCAACGACGTGCTGACGCCCAACTTCGAGAGCGAGTTCCAGCAATTCTTCCTCAACAACCAGAAATAACATTTGCAACTCATAAAACAGGAAACTATGAAAAAGACCATACTCAGAACACTGGCTGTCCTCTGTGCCATCTGCGGCATAGCGGTGGCCTGCACTTGTTGTTCCAGCGACGACGAATCGGCTATAAGCCCTACTGAGGACTACAGCCAGTTTGTAACACTGACGGATGCCGTGCCTGACGCCATTCTTGAGATTCGCTACTTTGGCACTTATAATTTCGTGGGCAAACGCATTGACGGCTATCTGGAACCAACGGCGCTACTGACAAAACAGGCCGCCGACAGCCTGCGCGCCGTCAGCGACGATGTGAAGGCTCAGGGCTACCGCCTGAAAATCTACGATGCCTACCGCCCGCAGAAAGCCGTTGACCACTTCATGCGCTGGGGTGCCGACATCCCCGACACGCTGATGAAGGCTTATTTCTATCCCGACCTCGACAAGAAAGTACTCTTCCCGCAAGAGTATATCTGTGAGAGAAGCGGCCATACCCGCGGCTCCACCCTCGACCTGACGCTCTTCGATATGACGACGGAGAAGGAACTCGACATGGGCGGCACGTTCGACTGGTTCGGCCCTGAGAGCCATCCCGACTTCTGCGGCAATCCCGAGACGGGCGAGTACAACGGCGACAATCATCAGTCGCCCGCTGGACGTAGCATCACCGAGGAGCAGTTCCAGAACCGCATGATTCTGCGCCGCGCCATGATGCGTCACGGCTTTAAGCCCTTCGACACCGAGTGGTGGCACTTCACGCTGAAGAACGAGCCCTTCCCAGATACTTATTTCACCTTCCCCGTCAGACAACTGGGCGAGTAAGCAACAGCAGACATCATGGCCAAGAAAGTCCGTACGATAGAGATGCAGCGCCTCACGGTCGAGGAGTTTCGCGAAGCTGAGAAACTGCCGCTGGTAGTGGTGCTCGACGACGTGCGCTCGATGCACAACGTCGGCAGCGTGCTACGCACCGCCGATACCTTCCGCGTGGAGGCCGTCTGCCTGTGTGGCATCACGTCAACACCGCCTTCTGCCGAGATTCACAAGACCGCCCTGGGTGCTGAGGACAGCGTCACGTGGCACTACTACCCGACAGCACTCGAGGCCGTCAGGCAGCTACAGCAGCAGGGCTATACCGTCTATAGCGTCGAGCAGGTGGAGCATTCGACGAAGCTGCAGCGTTTCCGTGCCGTGCAGGGGCAGCGTTACGCCGTGGTGTTAGGCAACGAGGTGAAGGGTGTGCACCAGGAGGTGGTTGACGTCTCCGACGGTTGTCTCGAGATACCTCAGTTGGGCACTAAGCACTCGATGAACGTCAGCGTCACCGCCGGTATCGTCATCTATAAGTTTGCGGAACAGCTGCTGCTGACGTGACAGCAGCAGAGGAATAATAAAGAAAAAGGTCAGAGTCGCAGCTCTGACCTTTTTCTGACTTTAATCGTCGGCAGGCGAGAAGTCGTCCTTGCCCACTCCGCAGATGGGGCATACCCAGTCGTCGGGGATATCTTCAAAGGCGGTGCCGGGGGCGATGCCGCTGTCGGGGTCTCCTGCTGCGGGGTCGTAGACGTATCCGCAGACGTCGCATACATACTTCTTCATAAGCTTAGCAGTTTTTTGGGGTTAATAATAGTGGTGAGTCCTACCGTGAGAGCACGGACTCTATCTTCTCGAAAATCTGTTCGGGACTTATCATGTTCATGCATGCCAGGTCGCCGCGCCGGCATGGCCGTTTGCCGTAGATGCTGCACGGGCGGCAGTCGAGGTCGGTCTGTATGATGTTCTCCTCGGCCTGGTGCCATCCTAAGAATCCGCCGAAGGGGTGTGTGGCTCCCCAGATGCTTACCACCGGCGTTGCCGTGAGCGATGCTAGGTGCATGTTGGCGGAGTCCATGGACACCATCACGTCGAGATGGCTCATCAGTATTAGCTCCTGCTGCATGTTCTCGGTATTGCTGTCGACGGCCAGACACTGCGGCACCTCGTCGCACCACTGCCTGAAGAGCTGGCTCTCGCGCTCGCCGCGTCCGAAGAGGAAGATGCGCGCCTCGGGATGCCTGTCGGTAAGCAGCTCTATCACCCGTCGCATGAGCGGTGCGGGGTACTCCTTGCCGGGGTGTGCCGCCGTGGGTGCTATGCCTATCCACTTCTGGAAGCTCTTCTTCGGGCCGATGGCAGCCGACAGGAGGTTCAGGTTGCCGCCCTCCTCGGGGAAGAGCGACCTGAAGCGTATCTCCGTCAGCGGATAGCCCAGCTTGGCGAAGACGTCGGCGTAGTTCTGGAACGAGCTGGGCAGCTGCTTGCGTACCTTATTATTATGTGCCGTCAGTGCGCGGCGCTCGCTGCGGTGCTTGTTGATGTGCTCCACGCGGTAGCGGCCCATGTTGAAGCGCAGCCGCAGGTACTCCGAGCGCAGCACGTTGTGCAGGTCGGCGACCTTGGTGAACTGCTTCGCTGCCAGGCGGCGGTACAGGGTGTTGAGGCCTCTGACGCCGTGGTACTCGCGTTTGATGTCGGCCTCCATGAAGTTGACGTTAGGTGCCAGGTTGTCGAAGAACGGACGGGCGTAGCCACGGCTCAGCACGGTGATGCGCACGTCGGGATACTGCGTGGCCACGGAGTAGACCACGGGTACAGCCATCGCTACGTCGCCCATGGCCGAGAACCTTATCACCAGTATGTGTTCCTTCGCCTTCACTCCTTATTCTTGTAAAGCACGGGGTTCGTGGCGGGGTCGTTGTACATCTTCATCTGCCGGTAGACCTTCATGTACTTACGTCCCTCGGCAATGTCCTCCAGCAGCTGGTCGATGGCCAGCGAGAGGTCCTTCTGCTGCTCGAGCAGCACGTCGAGCTTCGACTGGCATTTCTGGCGGTGCTCATCGGTAGCATCGGTGCGTTTCACCTGCTCCTGCATGTGGTAGATCTTCAGCGCCAGTATGCTCAGGCGGTCGACGGCCCACGCCGGGCTCTCGGTGTTCAGCCGTGCATCGGGCAGCGGCGTCACCTCGCTGTACTGCTGTCGGAAGTATGTGTCGATGTCCTCCACCAGGTCCGTACGGTCCTGGTTGCTGTGGTCTATGCGCCGCTTCAGCGACAGTGCCTCCACGGGGTCTATGTGGGGGTCGCGGATGATGTCCTCGTAGTGCCACTGCACTGTATCTATCCAGCACTTTGTGTAGAGTGCATACTCTATCGACTCTCTCTCGTAGGGGTTCCTCATCGGCGTGTCTACATTGTCGGTCAGGTGATAGTCGGCAATGGCTTGGCAGAAGACCCTGTTTGCTTGTTCTGTGAATGACATGTGTAGTATGATTCAGTATTATTCTGCAAAGCTACTCAAACTTTTTGAAACCACCAACTTTGAGGCTGTATTTTCAATATAATTAGCAATAATGATGTACGAATGACACTAAAAAGGGCTTCTTTTTTGCACAATAGTCGGCTGAATGTGCAACGTCATGGCAGTTTTTCCCTAAAAAGTTTGCGTAAGTGAAAGAAAATGTGTTACTTTGCACCGCGAAAACGGCCAGTGGCCGGAAATTTTCAAGATAGCACATTCATTATTAACATTTTAAAGATTAAAAAACTATGTCAGAAATTGAAAGCAAAGTAAAGGCAATTATCGTTGATAAACTGGGTGTTGACGAGGCCGAAGTAAAGCCCGAAGCAAGTTTCACCAACGATCTGGGTGCAGACTCACTGGACACCGTCGAGCTCATCATGGAGTTCGAGAAGGAGTTCGGCATCTCTATCCCCGATGACAAGGCAGAGAAGATTGGCACCGTTGCCGACGCTATCAGCTATATCGAGGAGAACGCAAAATAAAGTTGAAAAGGAAAAGTGAGAAGTGAATAATTTGCTGCCGCCATTCCGTTTCACTTTGGTCTGCGGTAGCAAATTATTCACTTTTCCTTTTTCACTATACCGTTAACATATGGAATTAAAAAGAGTTGTTGTAACAGGACTGGGTGCCGTTACGCCCGTCGGCAACACCCCTCAGGAGATGTGGGAGAACCTCGTCAACGGAGTCAGTGGCGCCGCCCCTATTACAAGTTTCGACACGACGAATTTCAAGACTAAATTTGCTTGCGAGGTCAAGAACCTCAACGTCAACGACTTCCTTGACCGTAAGGAAGCCCGCAAGATGGACCGCTACACTCAGCTGGCGATGATTGCTGCGAAGCAAGCCGTCGAGGACAGCCAGATGGACCTGGAGCAGGAGGACAAGAACCGCATCGGTGTTGTCTACGGTGTAGGCATCGGAGGCATCAAGACCTTCGAGGACGAGGTGAAGTACTACGGTCAGCACGAGGCCGACGGTCCGAAGTTCAACCCCTTCTTCATCCCGAAGATGATTGCCGACATCGCTGCCGGACAGATCAGTATCATGTATGGCTTCCATGGCCCCAACTACATCACGTCGAGTGCGTGTGCCTCGTCGAGCAATGCTCTGGCTGACGCTTTCAACCTGATACGCTTAGGCAAGGCCAATGCCATCGTCGCCGGTGGTGCCGAGGCAGCCATCTGTGCCTGCGGCGTGGGCGGTTTCAACGCCATGCACGCCCTGTCGACGCGCAACGACGAGCCTGAGAAGGCCAGCCGTCCGTTCAGCGCCTCGCGCGACGGTTTCGTCATGGCCGAGGGTGCCGGCTGCCTCATCCTCGAGGAGCTGGAGCACGCCAAGGCCCGCGGTGCAAAGATCTACGCTGAGATGGTAGGTGCCGGCATGAGTGCCGACGCTCACCACATCACCGCCTCGCACCCTGAGGGTCTGGGGGCCAAGCTCGTCATGCAGAACGCCCTTGAGGATGCCGGCATGCAGCCCGAGGACATCGACTACATCAACGTCCACGGCACGTCGACACACGTCGGCGACATCTCCGAGGCGAAGGCTATCAAGGAGGTCTTCGGCGAGGCAGCCTACAAGCTGAACATCTCGTCGACGAAGTCCATGACCGGCCACCTGCTCGGTGCCGCCGGTGCCGTCGAGGCCATGGCCACCGTGCTTGCCGTAAAGAACGACATTGTGCCGCCCACCATCAACCACGAGGCAGGCGACGAGGATCCCGAGATAGACTACAACCTTAACTTCACCTTCAACAAGGCACAGCAGCGCATCGTCCGCGCCGGACTCTCGAACACCTTCGGCTTCGGTGGTCACAACGCCTGTGTCGTCTTCAAGAAGTATGAAGCTTAGAGATATCATCGAACGCATAAAGCTCCCTTTCCGCAAGGAGAAGGAGCTTTTTTCTTCCCTTTACGGCATCATGGGTTTCTATCCGCACGACATCAGCTACTATAAGCAGGCACTGATGCACAAGAGTGTGGGACGGCGCAACGACAAGGGCAAGCCGCTGAACAACGAACGGCTGGAGTTCCTGGGCGACGCACTCCTCGATGCCGTCGTGGGACACATCGTCTACGACCACTTCGAGGGCAAGCGCGAGGGCTTCCTCACCAACACCCGCTCGAAGCTCGTCAGCCGTGAGACCTTAGGCAAGCTGGCCGACGAGATGGGGCTGACACGCCTTATACTCTCCAGCGGCCACTCCAACTCGCACAACAGCTACATAGCCGGCAACGCCTTCGAAGCCCTGGTGGGAGCGATATACATCGACCAAGGCTACGATGCCGTCATGCGCTTCATGAAGAAACGCATACTCAGCCAGCTCATCAACATCGACAAGGTGGCCTATAAGGAGGTCAACTTCAAGTCGAAGCTCATAGAGTGGAGCCAGCGCAACCACGTACGCCTCGACTTCCGGCTCACACGCCAGGAGAAGGACAAGGACACGGGGTCGCCCGTCTTCTGCGTCCAGGTGACGCTCGAAGGCGTCGAGGGCGAGAGCGGCAAGGGTTTCTCGAAGAAGGAGTCGCATCAGCGCGCCGCCGAGGCTACGCTGAAGCGTCTGAAGCGCGAGCCGCAGTTCCTCGATGCCATCTTTGCCGCTAAGTCCGACCGCACGAAGATGGAGGAGGAGCCCACCATGTCGGTCCCCGACACCGAGACCGAGCAGGAGTTCATCATCGCACAGGAGAAAGACCGCCCCGCCGCCGCTCCTGCCAGTACGAAAGCACACGGCGAGACCGCCACGGCGGAGCCGCCATCCGACGGCGGCGAGTTCGACCTCAGCGACATCACACATAACGAGAAGGAGAAGTCGCGCGAGGACATCATTGCCGAAGCCGAGGCCCAGGCCTTTGCCGAGCAGTAGCCGCCAGAGTACCACGTCCCCCAACACCGTACCTCAACAGCCTGAAGAAAGGAAGTATCGATATTAATCCCAAAAACCAATGACGAAGAAAACGCTTTTATCAGGTTTATTGCTTTCCTGTTGTCTCTGGGCTTCTGCTCAGGTGCAGCTTGTCCTGAAACCCGACGCCTATGGCGCGTCACTATCGGAGAAGCCCTACGGCATCTTCTTTGAAGAAATAAACCATGCCGCCGACGGAGGTCTGTGGAGCGAGATGATACGCAACCGTTCGTTCGAGGATGACCGCGACGGCGCTGACTCATGGGAGGAACAGGGCGGAACCCTACTGACACTCAGTGCCGCCAGTCTTCTCAATTCAGCACAAGAGCGTTACCTGCACGTCACTCCCTCTTCAGCAGGAGCCTCCTTTGTCAATACCGGCTACTGGGGGATGAGGATGGACGGCCAGTCATCCTACATACTGTCATTTTTTGCACGAGCAGACCAACCGTTCTCCACGAAGTTTACGGCAAGTCTTACGGACTACGACACCGGTAATGTACTCGTTGCCGCTACACAGACTATCAGCCTGAGCAGAGAGTGGCAGAAGTACAGCCTTACCCTCACCGACGACAGGCGCTTGACAGGCAAGGCCCGTCTGCACCTGCAGACATCGTCGTCGCAAGAGTTCGACATGGATGTGGTGAGCCTGATGCCTGCCGCGACATATAAGGGCCACGGTTGCCGTACCGACCTGGCACAGATGCTCGAGGACCTGAAGCCTCGCTTTATGCGTTTCCCCGGCGGATGCTACATAGAAGGTGCATTCAGAGACGACAACCGGAATCGCTTCGAGTGGAAGAAGACCATCGGCCCTGCCGAGGAGCGTCCCGGTCATTGGAACATTAACTGGAACTACCGCAGTTCCGACGCTTTCGGCTATCATGAGATGCTGCAGCTGAGCGAAGACCTCGGTGCCATACCTCTATTTGTTGTCAACGTAGGGCTTGGACACGGCTGGTACCAGCCCATTGACGAGCTTGATGAGTTCATACAGGAGGCTCTCGATGCCATCGAGTATGCCAATGGCGACGTCACGACCTTCTGGGGCGCCAAGCGTGCTGCCAACGGACACCCGGAGCCGTTCGGACTGAAGTACATAGAGATAGGTAACGAGAATGCCAACTACAATTTCGACAACAACAGCGACCAGAGTTTTCAGTACTTCGAGCGTTACAACATGTTCTATCAGGCTATCAAGCAGGCCTATCCCGACATCGTGTGTGTGGGCAACGTGCAGTCATGGAGTACCGATACGCCCTCATGGCGCAGCAGCTATCCCGTCGACCTGGTCGACGAGCACTACTACCGCTCTCCGGAGTGGTTCGCAGGCAACTACGAGAAATACGACAGCTACGACCGCAACGGTCCGCGTATCTATGTGGGCGAATATGCCGTGACCGAGAACTACGGCACTACAGGCAGTCTCGCTGCCGCCCTTGGCGAGGCCATCTATATGCAGGGCATAGAACGCAATGCCGACATTGTGCCCATGGCCTCCTATGCTCCAATCTTCGTCAACGAGAACGACCCCTGCTGGATGCCCGATATGATACGCTTCGATGCTACTCACAGCTATGGCACACCATCCTACTACGTGCAGAAGCTCATGTCGCAGAAAATCGGTACCCGGAACATCACGTGGGACGAGTTGAGCAACAGCGCACTCGCTGCACAGTCCCATGTCGCTCTTTCCACATGGGACACGTCGGCCGAATTCACCAACTACCGCATCAGCAAGGGCGGCACCGTTGCCTACCAAGCTGCATTCGACGGCAGCAGTCCCTGGACAGACCGTGCCGGCACCTTCAGCGAGCAGAACGGTACGCTCTACCAGAACAGCACATCTATGGAGGGACTTCTGTACCTGAACGAGGCCGTGGACCTTGGCAGTGAATACACTATCGAGGTGACGGCCACCAAAACCGGTGGCAATGAAGGATTCCTCATCGTTTTCGGCTGCCACGACTCCGACAACTACTGCTGGTGGAACCTTGGCGGATGGGGCAACACGACACACTGTATAGAACAGTGCGTCGACGGCATGAAGTTGCAGTACGACAAGAAAAGCGGGTGGCTCGAGACCGGCAGGGCCTACAACCTGCGCATCGACGTAAAAGGCAGCCACGTTACTTGCTATATCGACGGCGAGCTCATTCACGATGTCACCCTGCCGGTGCAGCGAGTCGTCTACACCTCTGCCTCGAGAGACGGCAACAAACTCTATGTCAAACTTGTCAATCCCACAGGGAATGACGTTTCCACAGTGCTGAAGACCGAAGGCTACTCA
>Ga0310697_10001050_pt1 | contig 33769 bp, 26 predicted proteins | sample 172DNAGHGlowgp2_FD_203883 | JGI IMG/M metagenome (GOLD analysis project Ga0310697, IMG submission 203883) | Sheep rumen microbial communities from Palmerston North, Manawatu-Wanganui, New Zealand - 1728 DNA GHGlow gp2 (v2) (version 2) | ecosystem: Host-associated > Mammals > Digestive system >... | reverse complement strand
CTCGAGGCACTTGGCCAGGCTTTCTTCTCCCTTTCCCTGGGCACTTGCTGCCTTTGCACTTATGCCAGTTACTTTTCTCGTGACACCAATCTGCTGAAGTCGGCCACACAGATTGCATTGATTGATACGGGCATCGCCATCCTGGCTGGCCTGATGATCTTCCCTGCCGCCTTCTCCGTAGGCGTAAAGCCCGACAGCGGGCCGTCGCTCATCTTCATCACGCTGCCAAACGTGTTCCAACAGGCATTCGGCGCCATGCCTGTTGTGGGCTATGTCATCGGTATTTTGTTCTATGCCTTGCTCGTCTTCGCGGCTCTCACGTCAACCATTTCCATGCATGAGATAGGCACCGCATTCTTCACGGAGGAGCTTCGGCAGCCCCGCCGTCGTGCAGCTTGGGTGCTGACGCTGGTCTGTTCGGTCATTGCTGTGTTCTGCTCGCTCAGTATGGGCGCCGTCGATGGAATCAGCCTTTTCGGCCTTTCGCTGATGGATTTCTGCGATTACATCACGGCTCAGGTCATGTTGCCCTTAGGTGCTTTCCTGACCAGCTTGTTTGTGGGATGGTTTGTAGACCAGAAACTGTTATTTGACGAGTTTACAAACCAGGGAACAGTGTCGGTATCTTTCTTCCGTGCTTACCAGTTCGCTGTGCGATTCATCGTTCCGTTCTGCATTTTGCTCATTTTCCTCCATCAGTTTGGGGTCATCTGATTCATTGGTTATGCTGTTTTCGCAGTTTTTCCGCCTTCATAAGTCCGACCGTCAGGTCATTGTCGCCCTGCTTCTTGTCGCTGTTTCAGTCTTTTTCCTGATCTGGCTGACGGGGCGCGAAGAGGCAACTGCGAGTCCTGATGCCGCTGATTCCTTGGCAGTTGACAGCCTTTCTTCCGTCCCTTTCCGCACAGCAGCCAATGACAGACGTCCTGTTTTCTATGACGGACAGCCCGTTGCGCAAAAGGTGGAGCGCTTTCCGTTCGACCCCAATACTGCCGATTCCACGCAGCTGCTGCGTCTTGGCCTGCAACCGTGGCAGGTGCGCAACATCTATAAGTACCGGGCGAAGGGAGGTATTTATCGAAGAAAGGAAGACTTTGCCCGCCTTTATGGCCTGACGGTGAAGCAGTATCGGGAACTGGAGCCTTATATCCGTATCAGTCCTGACTATCTGCCAGCCTCGACGCTGTTCAAAGACCAGCCATTCGGGACAGATTCTGTGCATTATCCGGAGAAAATCCAGGCGGGCGAGCACGTCGTGCTCAATCTGGCCGATACCGCTATGTTGCGTACCGTGCCCGGTATCGGTGTCCATTTTGCCAGTGAAATTGTGAAATACGGCCAGCGGCTTGGAGGCTATGTCAGTGTCGACCAGCTCGATGAAATCGACTATTTTCCTGCGGAATCAAAGCAGTACTTCGTCATTGAGCACCCTTCGCCCGTGCTGCTGAACCTGAACCGCCTCTCCCTTGCTGAACTGAAGCGCCATCCCTACATTAATTATTATCAGGCCAAGGCCATCATTGACTACCGGAGAGTACACGGACGACTGGAGAGTTTGGACGATCTCCGCCTCCTGCGTGACTTCCCGCAAGAGGCAATCGACCGTCTTCGACCCTACGTGACGTACTGACATCTGATGAAACCGACGAAAACTGACGCATTCATGCCCCACGGGCATCCCATTTATGTGATGGCAAAGCCGGTGGGCAGCCGCTGTAACCTTCGCTGCAGCTACTGCTATTATCTTCAGAAAGGGGCGGGAATGATGGACGAATCGCTGTTAGAAACTTTCATCCGGCAGTATACGGAAGCCCAGACCTCAGCAGAGGTGCTCTTCACCTGGCATGGCGGTGAACCTCTGTTACTACCCATCTCTTATTATGAACGGGCTTTGCAGCTGCAACAGAAGTATGCCCATGGGCGGCATGTTGACAACTGCCTGCAGACCAATGGTACGCTGCTTACTGATGAATGGTGCCGCTTTTTCCGCCAAAACAACTTTCTGGTCGGTATCAGCATCGATGGTCCGGCCTCGATGCACAGTCGCTACCGGCAGCAGTTCGACCGCGTTCTGCACGGCATTGAGCTACTGAAACGCCACGGGGTGATGTGGAATGCGATGGCTACCATCCATCAGGCGAATGCCGATGAACCCGAGGCTTTTTATCAGTTTTTTAAGAATATCGGTTGCGAATACCTGCAGTTCACCCCCATTGTGGAACAGACTGGCGGACAGCTGACGCCTGAGTCGGTGACACCCCAGCAGTGGGGCACCTTTCTGACGCGTCTTTATGACTTATGGATTCGTGAGGATGTGGGAAGGGTGTTTGTGCAGTTGTTCGATGCTACACTTGCCAATTGGGTGGGGCAGCCGCCGGGGGTGTGCAGCATGGGTGCGCTGTGCGGCCATTCGGCAGCCCTTCAGCCCGACGGTTCACTCTATTCGTGCGACCATTTCGTTTTTCCCGAATACCGGTTGGGCAATATCCGTGAGCAGACCATCACGGAACTGATGTACGGTGAACGACAACTGCGTTTTGGAAGGAATAAACTCGATGGAATCGCAGAGAAATGCAAGGATTGCCCGTATTTGTTCGCTTGTCACGGAGAGTGCCCGAAGAACCGTATTCTGCCCGGAGGTGAGAATTATCTGTGCGAGGGCTATCGCTTTTTCTTCCGTCATGTGACACCCACTATGGACTTCATGGCGCAGGAGATAGTCGCTGGCCGTGCTCCGGCCAACGTCATGTCGCTTTACAATCGGGACTGAAATGCGTAAGGGTTTGTGCTAATATTTTTCGCGATAGATTACCTTGTTGGCTCCACTGGTAATCTTCAGCGCCTCGGGATGCTCCTTGATGAACGAGTCGATATGGCGAACGCGCTTCTCTTCCAGAATCTCGTCCATGGCAATCAGGATGCCTGTCTCCTCCACATCGCCGAAACCGTAGTTGATAGCTGTGCCGAAAAGCTTCATGGTGGGCGACAGGCTCATGTAGGCATTGACCAGCGGCGGGATGTTATATCCTAACCGGCGCACCTCACGATTCAGAATCTTGTAGTCTTCCTTGAAGTCGTCTTGGCAGAACAGTGCGGCCAGCTCAGTTTCGTCAGCCTCTATTTTGAGCGGTTTCATCGGTATCACCAGTTTCTCCTTATCGTCAAAATGCTTGCGGAGGAAGTAGAGAATCATGTCGCGTCCTTCGCGGATGTAGCTGGGGTACATGGTCATCTTGCCGAAGAAATACCTGACGTTGGGCATGATGACCGTGAGCGCACCGAGGCCGTCCCACAGGTTGTCGAGTGCAAAGAGGCTCTTCGCTCCCATTCTGGAGCTTTGATAGGGCAGTGAAACGAACGAACGGCCCAGCTCGATGGTGTAAGGCATGTAGTCGCGCAGGAACTTTTCCGAGAAATGGAACATGTGGCTGGTGGCCAGGCGGGGCTGTCCCTGCTCGTCCATCTCCCATTTTGTACCCTCCAGATAGCGGTAGCCGCCGATGATTTCAAGCTGTTCAGGGTTCCAGACGATCAGCTGTTTGTAGCAGTTCTCGCAGGTGTCAAACTCGTCGATGTCGCAATCCTTGCCCGTTCCGCCGCCAGCTTCGCGGAAGGCTTGTTCGCGCAGCCGGCCTATTTCGCGCATCACGTTGGGTGCGTTGTGTGCCGTGATGACGTAGACCTCGTTGTGGCTCTTGTTGGTCATGCGCAATTGGCGCTCAGGAGTAAGCTCTCTCTTGAGTATCTCTTTGGCGATGGGTTGGATAATCGGTTGTTCCATTCTTGTTTATGAGGCGAGTTGATATACTTGTTGCTTGACAATTTCTGCCCATTCTGCCGGTGATTTCGACTTGTCGAAGGTCTGGTAGGGAATGGGTTTTCCGATGATGATGCGGAATGTCTTGCCATTGTTCTTGTACATTTCGTCGGCCAGGAAGAGCATGGCAATGTTGATTTTCTTCACCAGTCGGTCGCTGATGTTCGACAGCCGATAGAAGAAGTTGCTGTTGCGGCCTTCGAAATAGATGGGCACCACGTCGCGTTGGGTCTCAATGCTCTTGCTGATGAAGGTTTTCTTCCACGGGAGGTCGCGTATCTCGCCGTTTCGCCGGCGTGAGCACAGCCCTGCGGGGAACATGAGCACGTGGTAGTCGCCACGGAATCCTTCTTCAATCAACTGCGGAAAGGACCGGCTCTTCTTGGTCGTGGTGTTGATGGGGATGCAGAGCGGAGCCAGACCGGGCAGGTTCATGAGCAGGTCGTTGACCAGATAGCGGAAGCGGTCGTCGTAGTGCCGGCCGATGACGGAGCCGATGGCAATGCCGTCGATGCCCCCCAGGGGGTGGTTCGACACGAAGGTATAGTGATGCGGGTCGTCTTTTGCCGGCAGGTTCTCTATGCCCTTCACCTCAATGTTCACACGCTGGTAGCGCAGGCAGGACTCCAGCCAGGGGGTTCCTTTCAGGTCTCTGGCCTCCCAAAGGAACTTGTTGACCCAGTCCTCATGGACAATATGCTTCAGCCAAGCGACGACAAAACCTGGTACCCACTTTGCCTTGGCACCCATTTTCCCTTTCAGAATCTTGTCAATGTCGATGGTTTTCTCCGTTATTGCTTCCATGCTTTCGCTTGCTGCTATTCGGATGCAAAATTACGACAAATCTTTTAAATACGCTACAATTTTGTTGTAAAATCTGCTAAAAGACCCCATTTTTGCAGTTTTTTCGGCCCCTTCGTCGAAGGGGGTGTTGCAATTCGTGCTGAATTAGCTTGCAATTCAGTACGAATTAGGCGATAATTCAGGCCGAATTAGAAGCTAATTCAGTACGAATTGCAACGTGTATGCATTGCACATATTTATGCTTTTGTGTAAAAGTGTGGTACTTCCCTTGACGGAACGTAAAAAAATCGGGGGAGAAGTGAAAAAATGTGGGGAATTGTGGTGTGAAGTGGGGGAAAATGACTATCTTTGCACCGAAGTATCATTTTTATATTGATAAGGAACGTATGCGCTTTTTAGGTAATATAGAGGCTAAGACCGATGCCAAAGGTCGTGTTTTCCTACCAGCCATGTTTCGCAAGCAGTTGCAAATGGCCGGTGAGGAGCAGTTGGTGCTGCGCACCGACGTACACGGCAAGTGTCTGAAGCTCTATCCGTTAAGCGCGTGGCTGAAGCGCATCGACGAGATCTCGGCTCACGTATCGGAATGGGTCGAGGACGAGCAGATGGTGCTTCGCGAGTTCCTGGCCGAGGCTGAGAACTGCGAGCTCGACGGCAACGGCCGCTTCCTGATTTCCAAACGGCTTATGCAGGCGGCAGACATCAAACAGGCGGTGCGCTTCATCGGAATGGGAGACACCATCGAGATATGGGCGCAGGAAAAGACGGAGAAACCGTTCCTGCCTCAGGCAGAATTCGCGACCCGGCTACAAGCCATCATGAAAAAGCCCCAAGAACAATGACGATGATTACCACTGCGGGAACATATCATAAGCCTGTACTCTTACAGGAAAGCGTCGACGGGCTGGACATCCAGCCCGGTGGCGTCTATGTAGATGTGACCTTCGGCGGCGGCGGTCACTCGCGCGAAATCCTGCGCAGGCTGGGGCCGGAAGGCAGGCTGTTCAGCTTTGACCAGGATGCCGACGCAGAAAAGAACATCATGGGCGATGATCGATTTACCTTCGTCAGGAGCAACTTCAGATACCTGAAGAACTGGATGCGCTACTATGGCGTGGAAGAGATCGACGGCCTGCTGGCCGACTTGGGCGTGTCGAGCCATCATCTCGATGACGAGACGCGCGGCTTCTCTTTCCGTTTCGAGGATGCCCCGCTGGATATGCGCATGAACAAACGGGCCGGGCGCACGGCAGCCGACGTGCTGCGCGACTATGCGGAAGAACAGTTGGCCGACGTGTTCTATCTCTATGGTGAGCTGAAGCAGGCCCGTCGCATCGCAGCCTCGATTGTGAAGGCAAGGCAGCAGCAGGCCATCGAGACGACCACCCAGCTGATGGCTGTCGTGGAACAGCACTTCCCCCGTGAGCGGGAAAAGAAGGATATGGCCAAACTGTTTCAGGCCCTGCGCATCGAGGTGAACCAGGAGATGCAGGCCTTGCGCGAGATGCTCCTTGCGGCACAGGAACTGTTGGGGCAGGGCGGACGCCTGAGCGTCATCACCTATCACTCGCTCGAAGACCGCATCGTCAAGAACATCATGCGGGCAGGCAATGCCGAGGGTAAGGTGGAACAAGACTTCTTCGGTCGGCAGCAGTCGCCCTTGCATATAATAAATAATAAGGTGATTGTGCCTACGCAGGAAGAGCAGGACGCCAACCCGCGCAGTAGGAGTGCAAAGTTACGAATAGCAGAGAAACAATAAAAAGGAACAAGACAAGTATATGGCAGAGAGCAAAGAAAACCAGGACAGTCAGCTCCGGGAACCTGTGGACACACAGGCGGAAATCGTAGAGCTGGAGAATACGGAGCCGTCGAGGTTTGAGCAGATCAAACAGCAGGTCAGCGAGGACGATGATGCTCCAATCGGTTCGCTTACCTTCGGAAAAGTGCTGGGCGGCGACATCCTGTCGGCGCAGATGGTGCGCTCGCAGGTGTGGCTCATCATGCTCATTGTCCTTTTCGTCACCGTCTATGTAGCTTCGCGCTACCAGTGTCAGCAGGATATGCTCGACATCAGTCAGCAGGAGAAGGAACTGGCTAATGCTAAGTACAAGGCCTTGTCGAGTTCGAGTACACTGACGGAGCAGAGCCGGGAAAGCCACGTGACCAAGGCGCTGCGAGCCAATAAAGACTCGTTGCTCAGGTCGAGCGACCAGCCGCCCTACCTGATTGTCGTGCCAGAAGAATAAGAAGAACTGAAGTATGAGCAAGTTTGAGAAGAAGAAAGTCATGCCGCGCTATGTGGTGATTGCCGCCATTTTCGCTCTGATAGGAGTGGCCGTGGTGGGCAAGGCAGCCTATATCATGACGGCCAAGAAAGACTACTGGGAGAAAGTTGCCGCCAGACAGAAGCAGCAGAACGATACGGTGAAACCTGCGCGCGGCAATATCCTGAGCTGTGACGGCCAGCTCATGGCCTCGACCTTGCCTGAATACAAGATCTATCTGGACTTCCAGCCCGGTAAACGAAAAAACGAAGTCATGGACACGGCGGTCATGCACCAGCTGGATACGATGTGGATGGAGAACATAGACACCCTCTGTGCAGCACTGGAGAAGATGTTCCAGGGCAAAACGGCAAAAGAATTCAAGGAACATATCATGAAAGGTCGCCAGAAGGTGAACGCCGATGGCAGTGTGGGTGCCCGTCACTGGCCTGTCTGGCCGCGTCGCATCGACTACAATAAGTTCATGGAGTGCCGCAAACTGCCCGTCTTTGAGCTGCCTGCCGGAAAGGGTGGATTCCACTGGGAGACCTATAACACGCGACGACTGCCCTTCGGCTCGCTGGCATCCCGTACGCTGGGCGGACTGAAGAAAGCCTCCGATTCGGCTTACTACGGCCTGGAGCTCGCCTACGACTCGGTGTTGCGCGGCACAAACGGCATCGTGCGCCGGCAGAAGGTGCGCAATCAGTTTGCCAGCATCACCGTCACTCCGCCCATTGACGGAGCCGATGTGGTGACAACCATCGACGTAGGCATGCAAGACCTGGTCGAACGCTCGCTCATCGCAGAGCTGAAGAAGCCAGAGGTGCATGGCGATATGGGCGTGGCCATCCTCATGGAAGTGCAGACTGGCGACATCAAGGCCGTGGCAAACCTGATGCGCGGTGCAGACGGTGAGTACTACGAGATGCAGAATCTCGCCCTGAACCATCGTTGCGAACCGGGTTCTGTGTTCAAGGTCGCCTCGATGTTGGTGGCACTCGACGATGGAGTGGTCGACACTTCGTATGTCATTCATACAGGCTGCGGCATCATGCCCATGCACGGCAGGGAGATGAAAGACCATAACTGGCGCCGAGGCGGCTATGGAGACATCAACGTGGCCCGCGCACTTGAGGTCAGTTCGAACGTAGGCGTGAGCTGCGTCATCGACAAGTTCTATGGAGACAAGCCTGAGAAATATGTGGAGGGACTCTATCGTATTGGCATCCATGATGACCTGGGGCTGAACATCCCCGGCTATGAATCGCCGATCATAGATATGCCTCAGAAGAACGCGAAAGGCAAATACGTAAATTGGTATAAGACCAAGCTTCCATGGATGTCGATAGGGTATGAGACGCAGATTGCTCCGATCAATACGGTCACTTTCTACAATGCTATTGCCAATGACGGCAAGATGATGCGCCCACGTTTCGTGAAGCGCATCGTGAAAGACGGCGTGACGGTTCGCGAAGTGCAGCCCGAAGTGATCCGAGAGCGCATAGCGAAGCCGCAGACGATCAAGACCATGCAGACCGTATTGACCCATGTGGTCAGCCAAGGTCTCGGACGAAAGGCGGGTTCCCGCTCCTTTGCTGTGGCTGGAAAGACGGGCACGGCGCAGGTTTCCAAGGGAAAGGGCGGCTATAAGGTCGGTATCGTTGACTATTGGCTGTCGTTCTGCGGATTCTTCCCTGCAGACAACCCCAAGTACACCTGCATTGTCTGCATACAGAAGTCTGGTTTGCCCGCATCGGGCGGTGGTATGTCGGGCGTTGTGTTCCATCATATCGCAGAAGGCGTGATGGCTCACAGCCTGAAGCTGCCTGTTGAGGCTGCCCGTGACACCTCTTCGGCCTTGATTCCCGATGTAAAGAACGGAGATCTTGCTGCTGCCGATTATGTGTTGAATCAGCTGGATGTGAAAACCACAGGTAGCTGGAGTGGGAATCTGTCGGCAAGTCAGCCCGTCTGGGGTAAGGCAACGCGCCAGAAGAGTGACATCTCGCTGGTCGAGCGCAAGACGATTGACGACCGTATGCCCGATGTTTCAGGCATGGGTGCCAGCGATGCCCTCTTCTTGTTAGAGGATATGGGCGTGAAGGTGAGGCTCAGCGGCCGCGGTCGTGTGCGCCGTCAGAGCATCCCTGCCGGCAGTCAGCTGCAGAAGGGTATGGCCTGTGAGCTTTATTTAGAATAATCAAACAATCAAACGATATGGTACTAAGCGAAATATTATCCAATGTCAAGACGAAAGCCGTTGAAGGGCAGTTAGGCATCGACATTACCGACGTGAACATTGACTCGCGCCGTGTGGCTCTTGGTCATCTGTTTGTGGCCATCAAGGGCACCGTGACCGATGGTCATAAGTTCATAGCCAAGGCTGTAGAGCAGGGAGCCGCAGCCGTGCTTTGCGAAGACATGCCCGAAGAACGCAAGGAAGGCGTAACCTATGTGCAGGTGGAGTCGACCGAACAGACGGTAGGTCCGGTGGCTACGGCGTTCCATGGCGACCCGTCTCGCAAGCTGAAACTGGTCGGAGTGACGGGCACCAATGGTAAGACTACCATCGCCACCTTATTATATAATATGTTCCGCAAGCTGGGATATAAGTGCGGTTTGCTCTCCACCGTGTGCAACTATATCGAGGATGAAGCCATCCCTGCCGACCATACCACGCCCGATCCCATCGAGCTGAACCGCCTTCTGGCCCGGATGGTGGCTGCAGGTTGCCAGTATGTGTTCATGGAGTGCTCGAGCCATGCCATCGCTCAGCATCGCATCGGCGGTCTTACCTTTGCCGGTGGCATCTTCACCAACCTCACCCGTGACCATCTGGACTATCACAAGACCGTGGAGAATTACCGTGACGCGAAGAAAGCCTTCTTCGACATGCTGCCGAAGGATGCCTTTGCCGTGACGAATGCCGACGACAAGAACGGTCTGTTCATGGTGCAGAACACCAAGGCCACGGTGAAGACCTACAGCACTCGTACGCTGGCCGATTTCAAGGCTCGCATCATTGAGTGCCATTTCGAGGGCATGTATCTTGAAATGGATGGCTACGAGGTGGGCGTTCAGTTCATTGGCAAGTTCAATGTGAGCAATCTGCTGGCCGTTTATGGTGCCGCCCGCATGTTGGGTGAGCAGCCGGAAGACATCCTTCTCGTGCTGAGCACATTGAAGAGCGTGGCCGGCCGGCTGGAGCCTATCCGCTCGAAGGAGGGTGTGACGGCCGTTGTAGACTATGCCCACACCCCCGATGCCCTCGACAACGTGCTCAAAGCCCTGCACGAAGTGCTTGAGGGGAAGGAAGGAAAGGTCATCACCGTCTGCGGAGCGGGTGGCAATCGTGACAAGGGCAAGCGCCCGCTGATGGCTCAGGAGGCCGTCCGCCAGAGCGACCGTGTCATCATTACGAGTGACAATCCGCGCTTTGAGGAGCCACAGGACATCATCAATGACATGCTGGCCGGGCTCGATCAGAAGCAGATGAAGAAGGTACTTGCCATCGTCGACCGCCGCGAAGCCATCAAGACAGCCTGCATGCTGGCCCAGAAGGGCGACGTGATTCTCATAGCCGGCAAAGGACATGAGGACTATCAGGAGATCAAAGGTGTGAAGCACCATTTCGACGACCGCGAGGTGGTACGTGAGATTTTCCAGGAATAGCCCTATTGGCCCTCTAAGCCCCATTAGCCCCATAAAACCCAAATTATGCTATACTATATTTTCCGATTTTTCGAGCAGTTCAACCTCCCGGGATCACATCTCTGGAGCTACATCTCGTTCCGCTCACTCATAGCGCTCATCTTGTCGCTGATCATCTCGGCTTGGTTCGGTGAGTATTTCATAAAGTTCATGAAGCGCCGTAAGATTTTCGAGACAGAACGCGACCCGGAGATTGATCCGTTTGGCGTTGAAAAGAAAGGCGTACCCACCATGGGCGGCATCATCATCATTGTGTCGCTGCTGGTGCCCGTCTTGTTGCTGGGCCGACTCCGAAACATCTACCTGGTGCTGATGATTGCCACCACGGTCTGGCTGGGCTTCCTGGGTTTCCTCGACGATTATATCAAGATCTTCAAACGCGACAAAGAGGGCCTAAAGGGCAAATACAAGATTATCGGACAGGTGAGCATCGGTTTCATCGTGGGTCTGACGCTTTGGCTTAGCCCCGATGCGGTGGTTCGTGAGAACGTCAATGTGATGCAGCCTAACCAGGAGATTGTCGTGAAACACAAGAAGGAGGCGGTGAAGTCGCTGCAGACCACCATCCCGTTTATCAAGAACCACAACCTGAACTACAGCAAGGTGATGAGCTTCTTCGGCGACTATAAGGTGGCTGCTGGCTGGGTGCTCTTCGTGCTGATGACCATCTTAGTGGTGACAGCCGTGTCGAACGGTGCCAATCTGAACGACGGCATGGACGGCATGTGTGCCGGCAACTCGGCCGTCATCGGCGTGGCGCTGGGCATTCTGGCCTATGTGTCGTCTCACATCGGCTATGCCAGTTATTTCGACATCATGTACATTCCCCACAGCGAGGAGCTTGTGGTCTTCATTTGTGCCTTTGTAGGTGCCATGATTGGTTTCCTCTGGTATAATGCCTATCCCGCACAGATCTTCATGGGCGACACAGGTTCGCTCACCATTGGCGGCATCATCGGTGTTTGTGCCGTCATCATTCACAAGGAGCTGCTGCTCCCCATCCTCTGCGGCATCTTCTTTGTTGAGAGCCTCAGCGTAATCATTCAGACGCAGTGGTTCAAGTTCCAGAAAAAGAAAGGGCGCCGGGTCCGCGTGTTCCGTGCGACGCCTATCCACGACAACTTCCGTAAGCTCGACTCACAGCTCGACAAGACGTCGACCTATATCCTGAAAGGATGGCCCCACCGGCCCTTCCATGAGTCGAAGATTACCATCCGCTTCTGGATTATCACCATCATTCTGGCGGCGATCACAATTATAACGCTGAAAATCAGGTAGTTACGATGCTGCTATAATTTAGGCCGAATTACGACGTGGTTCAGGCCAAATTGCAGGCAAGTTCAGTACGAATTAGAAGCTAAAACAGTATAAATTGCAAAACGACGAGAAAAGACGTATGAAGAGGATCGTTATTTTAGGTGCAGGCGAGAGCGGCGTGGGTGCTGCTGCCTTGGCGAAAAAGAAAGGTTTCGACGTGTTTGTCTCAGACATGTCGGCCATCACCCCCCACTATCAGCAGATGCTCAACGAGCGGCAGATAGCGTGGGAGGAAGGACACCACACAGAAGAAAAGATACTCAATGCCGACGAGATTATCAAGAGTCCCGGCATTCCCGATACTGCTCCGATGGTGCGCAAGGCCATCGAAAAGGGCATTCACATCATCAGTGAGATCGAATTTGCCGGTCGTTACACCCAGTCGAAGATGATCTGCATCACCGGTTCGAATGGAAAGACCACGACCACTTCCCTGATTTATCACATTTTCAAGGAGGCCGGCTACGACTGCGGGCTGGCAGGCAACATCGGTCACTCGCTGGCTTTGCAGGTGGCTGAGGAGCCGCATGCCTACTATATCATCGAGCTCAGCTCGTTCCAGCTCGACAATATGTACGATTTCCGCGCCAACATCGCTATTCTGCTCAACATCACGCCCGATCATCTCGACCGCTACGGCTTCGAAATGCAGAACTACGTCGATGCGAAGATGCGTATTCTTCAGAACCAGACCAGCGAGGATGCGTTCATCTACTGGAATGACGACCCCATCATTGCGAAGGAACTGGCCAAGTACGACATCAAGGCCATCCAGTACCCCTTCTCCGAACTGCGTGAAAAGGGTTCCATCGGCTATATTGAGAAAGGACAGTATGTCATCGAGAAGCCCGAGCCCTTCAATATGGAGCAGGAAGCCCTGAGCCTGACCGGCCGTCACAATATTTATAACTCGCTGGCCGCAGGCATTGCCGGCCGCATTGCCGGTATTAAGAAAGAGGTGATTCGCAAGAGCCTTGGCGACTTCCCCGGCGTAGAGCACCGCCTGGAGCGCGTGGCCACCGTGAGAGGCGTACACTACGTGAACGACTCGAAGGCGACCAATGTGGACGCCTGCTGGTATGCGCTCGACTCGATGAAGACCAAGGTTGTGTTGATTGTTGGTGGCAAGGACAAGGGCAACGACTATGCCCCCATCATCCCATTGGTCAAGGAGAAGTGTTCGGCCATCGTCTATCTCGGTGCCGATAATGCCAAACTGCACCAGAACTTCGACCAGTTGGGACTGCCCGTGCGCGACACCCACTCCATGCGCGACTGTGTTGCTGCCTGCTACGAGCTCGCCCAGCCTGGCGAGACGGTGCTGCTCTCGCCCTGTTGCGCCTCGTTCGACCTGTTCAAGAACATGGAAGACCGTGGCGAACAGTTCAAGGAACTGGTAAGAAACCTCTGAATCAGGGCTTAGAAGCCCCATTAGCCCTATAAGCCCCATAGGCCCCACAAAATAAAAAAACAACGATGAACAAGAAAATTGGCAATCTCTTCAAGGGCGACAAAGTCATCTGGATGGTGTTCCTCTTCCTTTGTGTCATCAGCGTTGTCGAGGTGTTCTCAGCCTCGAGTACGCTGAGTTATAAGTCACAGAACTACATGGGACCGCTGTTCTACCACGTGGGCATGATCATTTTCGGCCTGTTCGTGGCCATTGTTACGCTCAACATTCCGTGCCGTTATTTCAAGTTGATGACCCCCTTGCTGCTGGTAGTGTCTTTCTTTACGCTCATCTGGGTGCTGATCGGCGGCGAAAGCATCAACGGTGCCAACCGAGTGATCAAGTTGGCAGGCTTTACCTTCCAGCCGTCTGAGATTGCGAAGGGATCCTTAGTATTGGCGACAGCCCAGATTCTGAGTGCTATGCAGTTGCCTGATGGCAGCGGTGCCGATAAGAAGGCCATGAAGTATGTACTCATCATCACATTGCTCTTTGTTTTCTTGATCGGTATTGAGAATCTTTCTACGGCCTGTCTGCTCTTCGGTGTCATCTTCCTGATGATGATTATAGGGCGCGTTCCCATGTCGCAGATTGGCAAGCTGCTGGCCGCTGGCGTGATTATAGTCGGTGTGTTTGTCACGCTGATCCTCACGTTGGGCAGCATGGGGCAGGCAGATGAAGACGAAAACCACAAAACGGTGGTCACAGCCGGACAGGCGGGCAGCCAGAACGAGATCAAGGGCGGCGGCATATTCCACCGTTTTGCCACGTGGCGGAACCGCATCTTGAACCATTCAGGTAGCGGGGATGTGGCTCCGCAAGACTATGATATCGAGAAAAACTATCAGGTGGCACATGCCAATATTGCCATCGCCTCGTCGAACATCATCGGCAAGGGTCCCGGAAACTCTACCGAGCGCGACTATCTGCCGCAGGCGTTCAGCGATTTCATCTATGCCATCGTTATCGAGGAAATGGGCATTTTCGGTGCCATTGCGGTCGTACTCCTCTATGTGTTCCTGCTCTTCCGCTGTGCCCGTATTGCCAGCCGGTGCGAAAACAACTTCCCGGCCTTCTTGGTGATGGGACTGGCTTTGCTGCTGGTGGCTCAGGCTACGATCAATATGCTGGTGGCGGTGGGTCTGTTCCCCGTTACGGGTCAGCCTTTGCCGCTCATCTCCAAGGGCGGAACCTCGACGATTATCAACTGTGCTTACATCGGAGCCATCCTCAGTGTGAGCCGGAGTGCGAAGAAAGTGGAAACCAAGCCCATCCTGAGTTAGGGGGCGGCAGGCCTGATTAAACTCAGGCCACTACATGAAGACGAAAATAAAATAATAGTATGAATACAACCTGTTCAAACTCCCAACCCTCAACCACCGAGGGGACGTTAAGAGTCATCATCAGCGGAGGTGGCACGGGTGGCCATATCTTCCCGGCCGTTTCCATCGCCAATGCCGTCAAGGCTTTGCGCCCTGACGCAGAGATTCTGTTTGTCGGTGCCGAAGGGCGCATGGAGATGCAGCGCGTACCGGCAGCCGGATATGAAATCAAGGGTCTGCCCATCCGCGGACTTTACCGTCCGTTGTGGAAGCCAGCCAATATCAGTGTGGCCATTGACTATCTGCGGAGCAAGTGGCTTGCCAAGAAGATCATTCGCGAGTTCCGCCCGCAGGTGGCGGTAGGCGTGGGCGGCTATGCCAGCAGTGCTACGCTTGGTGCGGCCTACGACATGCACATCCCCTGTCTGGTTCAGGAGCAGAACAGCTACGCCGGGCTGACGAACAAGCGTCTGGCTGATAAGGCTCAGGTATTCTGCGTGGCATACGAGGGCATGGAGCGCTTCTTCCCGAAGGACAAGATCATGCTGACGGGCAACCCCGTGAGGCAGAATCTGCTGGAGAGCAAGGTGACACGCCAGGAGGCGCTGGCTGCCTTCGGCTTCAAGGCCGACCAAAAGACGGTGCTCATCGTGGGCGGAAGCCTCGGTGCCCGTACGCTCAACGAGAGTGTGTTGCAGCATCTGAAGGAGATAGCCGGCTCAGGCATCCAATTCATCTGGCAGACAGGTAAGTACTATAGTGAGCAGATAGCCCGCGAACTCGACGCGAAGGGGCGTCCTGCCAACCTCTTTGTCACCGACTTTATCAGCGACATGGGGGCGGCCTATCGTGCAGCCGACCTTGTCGTCGGACGTGCCGGTGCAGGCAGCATCAGCGAGTTCTGCCTGCTGGGCAAACCTGTTATTCTCGTGCCCAGCCCCAATGTGGCCGAAGACCATCAGACGAAGAACGCCATGGCTCTTGTCGACCGCGATGCAGCTCTCTACGTAAAAGACAGCGAAGCCGTTGCCAAGCTGATACGCCTGGCTGTCGACACCGTGCGCGACGAGCCGTTGCTGGCATCGCTCCACAGCCATATCCTGGAGATGGCATTGCCCCATTCGGCCGAGACGATTGCCCGCGAAGTGATACGTCTGGCCGGGCAGCCGTGAGGTTCAGTATGAATTGCGAGCTGGTTCAGGCCAAATTGCAGCCTGGTTCAGGCTGAATTGCGAGCTAATTCGGGCTGAATTATAAAGTGTTGAAATTCAACAAGTTACAAGACAAAGAAAAGAGATATAGATAAAAGTATTATGGACGCAAAAGAGATCAGAGCAGTTTACTTCATTGGTGCCGGTGGCATCGGCATGAGTGCCATTGCCCGTTACTTCATCAGTCGTGGACTGGTGGTGGCCGGTTACGACAAGACACCTTCAGAGCTGACCCGTCGACTGGAGAAGGAGGGCATGCTCATTCACTACGAAGAGAACATTGACGAAATACCGCAGGCATGTCGCCGCAGCAACTCATGCCTGGTGGTCTACACCCCGGCCATCCCGGCCGAGCACAAAGAGCTGCTGTGGTTCCGTGAGCAGGGCTTCGAGATTCAGAAACGCGCTCAGGTTCTGGGTACGCTGACCCGCCAGATGAAGGGACTCTGCGTGGCCGGTACCCACGGCAAGACCACCACCTCGACCATGTGCGCCCATATCCTGCACCAGAGCCACCTGGACTGCAATGCCTTCCTGGGCGGCATCTCGAAGAACTACGGTACGAACTACATCCTGTCCGAGTCGGACTATGTGGTCATCGAGGCCGACGAGTTCGACCGCTCGTTCCACTGGCTCTCGCCTTTCATGAGCGTCATCACCTCGACCGACCCCGACCACCTCGACATCTACGGTACGAAAGAGGCCTATTTAGAGTCGTTCCGCCACTATACGGAGCTCATTCAGCCCGGCGGTGCGCTCATCGTCCGGCGTGGACTGGAGATGAAGGAAGCTCTGCAGGAGGGCGTGAAACGCTATGAATACAGTCGCGATGAGGGCGACTTCCATGCCGAGAACATCCGCATTGAGCGGGGCGGCATCACGTTCGACTTCGTTTCGCCCATCGAGACGGTGCGAAACGTTGAGCTGGGACAGCCCATCCCCATTAACATTGAGAACGGTGTGGCTGCAATGGCAATGGCACAGCTGGCCGGTTGCACAGCTGAAGAGCTGCGCATCGGCATGAAGACCTACGGCGGTGTAGACCGGCGGTTCGACTTCAAGATCAAGACCGACAGGCTGGTGCTGCTCAGCGACTATGCCCATCATCCGAAAGAAATCTACCAGAGTGCCCGCTCTATACGCGAACTCTATAAGGATCGTCACATCACGGCCATCTTCCAGCCTCACCTCTACACCCGCACCCGCGACTTCTACAAGGATTTCGCCGATGCCCTGAGCCAGCTGGACGAAGTCATCCTGACCGAAATCTATCCTGCCCGTGAGCAACCCATCGAGGGAGTCACCTCGAAGCTCATCTACGACAACCTGAAGCCCGGCGTAGAGAAGCAGCTCATCCAGAAAGACGAGGTCATTCCTTTGGTGAAGAGCCGCTCGTTCGACGTGCTCATCATCCTCGGCGCAGGCGACCTGGACAACCAGGTGCCGCAGATAGCGAAGATATTGAAAAGCAAATCCTAACACCGTCAATCCTGTATGAAGATATCGTTTGAATGGAAGAAAATCTTGATCGTCCTGCTCGATGTGGTCATCGGTGTCTATCTGGTGCTGGCTGTTACCGCCTTCAACAAGCCCGACGAGCATGCAATCGTCTGCAATGAGCTGAGCATCACCATCGAACAGGAAGAGCTTGACGGCTTCCTGACCGCTGACAAGGTGCGGCAGATGTTGATACAGCGCAAGATGCTCCCTGTGTCGGAGCCGATGGACCGGGTGAATACAAGGAACATTGAGGAGGTGCTTGAGGCCAACGAACTGGTAGAGCAAGCCGAATGCTACAAGACGCAGACCGGACGGGTGTGCCTCTCCATACGTCAGCGCATCCCTGTTGTGAGGGTCTTGGCCAAGAATGGCGACGACTATTTCGTCGACAGCAAGGGCGGCATCATCCCGCACAAGGAGTATACCTGCAACACACTCGTGGCAACGGGGGCCATCAGCAAGGCCTATGCCCGCACAAAGTTGGTCACACTGGCCAACCAGATCGTCAAAGACAAGTTCTGGAAGAACCAAGTGGTGCAGCTGAATGTGCTCGACGACGGTTCGATGGAGATGGTACCGAGGGTAGGAGAGCACGTGGTCTATCTGGGACAGCCCGTCAACATAGAGCGTAAACTCAGCCGGTTGCGCAAGTTCTACCGCTATGGTCTGAGTCAGGCCGGCTGGAACCACTACTCACGTGTCAGCGTAGAGTTCGACAATCAAATCATTTGCAAGAGAAAATAAATAATAAGAGATATGGCTGAACAAAAAGAATTTATCGTAGCATTCGAGCTCGGTTCATCCAAGGTGACGGGCATCGCCGGACAGAAAAAGCCCGATGGCAGCATCAGTGTGCTCGCATTGGTGAAGGAAGAATCCTCGTCGTTCATTAGAAAGGGCGTCGTCTACAACATTGACAAGACCGCCCAGTGTCTGGCAAGCATCAAAAGGAAGCTGGAGGTGCAGCTGCGTACGCAGATCACGCAGGTCTTTGTCGGCGTGGGCGGCCAGTCTGTCCGTGGCGTTCGCAACGTAGTGACCAAAGACCTGCCTCCCGATACCATCATCACGGCCAAGATGGTGGGCGAACTGATGGACATGAATCGCAACATGGACTATCCGGATCAGAAGATTATCGACCTGACCGAGCAGGAATATCGTGTCGATTCACAGCTGCAACTGGATCCTGTTGGCATCCGTGCATCGCGTTTGGAGGGCAACTATCTGAACATTCTTGAGCGGAAATCGTTCTTCCAGAACCTGAACAAGTGCTTCGAACTGGCAGGAATACCCGTTGTCGAGATGTATCTTGCACCGCAGGAACTGTCGAATGTGGTGCTCACCGAGACCGAGAAACGCTCGGGTTGTGCCCTGGTTGACCTTGGAGCCGACACCACTACAGTGGCCGTCTTCTACAAGAACGTCATGCGTCATCTGGCTGTCATACCGCTTGGCTCGAACAATATCACCAAAGACATCGCATCGTTGCAGATGGAAGACAGCGAGGCTGAGAAGATGAAGCTGAAGTATGCGTCGGCCTATACCGAGAGCAACGACATCGACGACACGCTGAAATACTCTATCGACCAGGAGCGTCAGGTAGAAAGCCGCCGCTTTATCGAGATTGTCGAGGGTCGTCTGGAGGAAATCATCCTGAACGTTCGTGAGCAGATTCCCAACGAATACTACGACAAGCTGCTGGGCGGTATCATCCTTACGGGTGGAGGCTGCAACATGAAGAACATTGAGAAGGCCTTTGCCATCCATACCCGCATTGAGAAGATCCGCACGGCCAAGTTCGTGACCATGGGCATCAACTCGAGTGTGGAGGCCATCAAGAACCATGACGGCCGGATGAACACCATCCTGGGCCTGTTGGCTAAGGGCTACATCAACTGTGCCGGCCGCGAGATTGACCCGAACATTTCGCTTTTCGGTGAGGAGGACGTACCCCTTTCTCCGCAGGCCGACCGCAAGCCCCGTCTGCCGAACGAGGTGGGACCTGGCGTGATTCTTACCGAACAGGAGCAGAAACTGGCTGCAGAAGAGCGCCAGCGCCAGGAAGAAGAGAAGAAGCGTCAGGAGGAAGCTGCCGCTGCCGAGGCTGCAAAGAAGGATGCCGAGGCAAAGGCCGAGGCCGAGCGCCTGCGTCGTGAGAACAGCATTTGGAACCGGATTCGCCGCAAGTTGGGCGATATTACCGACACGCTGACGAAAGAAGAGTAGAAAACCCGCAAATAAAAGTAGCATATTATGGCAGACAAGAATATGGAAATGGTAGACTTCGGCGTACCCGAAGAGAAGCATAGCATCATCAAGGTCATCGGCGTTGGCGGCGGTGGCGGCAATGCTGTGAACCACATGTATCGCGAAGGCATACACGACGTGACCTTCGTCGTTTGTAATACTGACAATCAGGCGCTCAACGACTCGCCCGTGCCTGTCAAGCTTCAGCTCGGTCATGAGGGCTTAGGCGCAGGCAACCGTCCGCAGCGGGCTCACGATGCTGCCGAGGAGAGCGTCGATGCCATCCGCAACATGCTCAGCGATGGCACCCGCATGGCGTTCATTACGGCCGGCATGGGTGGCGGAACGGGTACGGGTGCAGGCCCGGTGATTGCCCGTATCTCGAAGGAGATGGACATCCTCACCGTGGGCATCGTAACCATTCCCTTCCGTTTCGAGGGCATCAAGAAGATTGACCAGGCCCTTGACGGTGTGGAGGAGATGGCCAAGCACGTCGATGCCCTGCTCGTCATCAACAACGAGCGCCTGCGCAGCATCTATCCCGACCTCTCGGTCGACGATGCGTTCGGCAAGGCCGACGACACGCTTTCGGTGGCCGCCAAGTCGATAGCTGAGATTATCACTATCCACGGTCGCATCAACCTCGACTTCAACGATGTGAAGACGGTGCTCAAAGACGGTGGCGTAGCCATCATGTCGACGGGCTTTGGCGAGGGCGAAGGCCGTGTGAAGAAGGCCATCGACGACGCCCTGAACTCGCCGCTGCTGAACGACAACGACGTGTTCAATTCGCGGAAGATCCTGCTCAACATCACTTCGGCCGGTTCGAAGGACGGCAAGTCGGCGCTGATGATGGAGGAGATGAACGACGTGAACGACTTCATGGCCAAGTTCGGCAGCGACTTCGAGTCGAAGTGGGGCTTGAGCTACGACCCCGAGCTGGGCAACAAGGTCAAGGTCACCATCCTGGCTACGGGCTTTGGCATCAGCAATGTCGATGGCATGCAGGAGCGACTCACGAAGCTCGACCGCGAGGCGGCCAACAAACTGGCCGAGCAGCAGGAGCGCGAGGCCCGCAACATGGAGCGTCGTGGCAAGTTCTACGACGACGACAATACGGTACGTCGAATCAAGCGTCGCCCGAACATCTACATCTTCCGCTCGGAAGACCTGGACAACGACGACATCATCTCGGCTGTAGAGCAGACACCTACTTATAAGCGTACGCGCGAAGTGCTCGAAAGCATCGGCCAGGTGTCGGTGCCCCAGGAACCGTCACAGTCCGATGCGAGTGCTGCTGAGGTGGGTGGTGTCATCAGTTTCGTATAGCGGTCCGACAACCCTCTTAATACCCCTTGAAACCCCTTTAAATAAAGGGCTTTGAAATTCGTGCTGAATTACGTCCTAATTCAGCACGAATTGTCGTATGATTTGGCCTGAATTACGAGCTAATTCAGGCCGAATTATAAGACGGTATGCGGAATTGCATGCCCATCACGCTAAAAAAACGTAATTTTTTCCGCTATTCAAAGAGTTTTGCCTAATTTTGCACCGATTTATCTATCATCGTGATATGAGTCTGACAAAAATAGCAAGATATTTCTTCTCGCCGCGCTGGCACGAGCTGGAGCGACACCAGACTGAAGGAGAATCCCTGCAGCTCGAGGTGCTCAAGCACCTGATGGAGCGGGCCAAAGATACAGAATATGGACGCAATCACCTGTTCGGAGCCGTCAAGGACTACGACGACTTCGTGCGCAATACGCCCGTTTGCAGCTATGAAGAGCTGAAGGGCGACATCGACCGCATGCGGCAGGGAGAGAAAGACGTGCTCTGGCCGGGGCACGTCAGGTGGTATGCCAAGTCGAGTGGTACCACCAACGACAAGTCGAAGTTCATCCCTGTCTCGCCCGAAGGCCTCAAGCATCTGCACTATCGGGGCGGCACCGACGTGGTGGCTCTCTATCTGCGCAACAATCCGCAGAGCCGCATGCTCGACGGCAAGGGACTGATCCTGGGCGGAAGCCATTCGCCAAACTACAATCTGCCGGGCTCCTTGGTGGGAGACCTGAGCGCCATCCTGATAGAAAACATCAATCCGCTGGTCAATCTGATTCGGGTCCCGTCGAAAAAGACGGCTCTGCTCAGCGACTTCGAGACCAAGCGCGACCGCATTGCCCGCGAAGCCATGCACAGCAACGTGACCAATCTGTCGGGTGTCCCCTCGTGGATGCTCTCGGTCCTGAACCGCGTCATGGAGCTTTCGGGCAAGCAGCATCTGGAAGAGGTGTGGCCAAACATTGAGGTGTTCTTTCATGGCGGTGTGGCGTTCACGCCCTATCGTGAGCAGTATGAGCGCCTGATCACCAGTCCTCGCATGCACTATATGGAGACGTTTAATGCCTCAGAGGGCTTCTTCGGTATTCAAGATGACCCGGCCGACAAGTCGATGCTGCTCATGCTCGACTATGGCGTGTTCTACGAATTCATGGAATTAGGAAGCTCAACGGTTGTCCCCCTCTGGGGTGTTGAGGCCGGGAAGAACTACGCCATGATTATATCCACCACGTGCGGATTGTGGCGTTACATGATAGGCGATACCATTCAGTTCACCTCTACCAACCCCTATAAGTTCATTATCTCGGGGCGTACCAAGAGCTTCATCAATGCCTTTGGCGAAGAACTCATTGTCGACAATGCCGAAAAGGGACTGGCCTACGCTTGTCAGAAGACTGGAGCCGAGGTGCTTGAATATACGGCTGCGCCGGTCTTTATGGATCAGCATGCCAAGTGCCGCCATCAGTGGGTCATTGAGTTCGCCCAGGAGCCGGCCAGTCTCGACGAGTTTGCCGGCATCCTCGACCGCAAGTTGCAGGAAGTGAACAGCGACTACGAGGCCAAGCGCTATAAGAACATCACCCTGCAGCCCCTTGAAATTGTCAAGGCACGGACGGGACTGTTCAACGACTGGCTGAAGTCGAAAGGCAAGTTGGGCGGTCAGCACAAGGTGCCCCGGCTGAGCAACAGCAGGGACATGATTGAGGAGATTCTGAAGATGAACGCGTAGAAAGACTGCTGATTCCCTTTCCGGAGGGAGAAGTGTTTGATATTTATATGATTATACTGCAATGAGAAATAGACGATGGAATCTTGAAACCATACATCCCCTCCTGTTGAGGGGACTGGGAAGGCTTTCAGCTTTTCTCGTCCTGTGCCTTGCCGCCTGTGCCCGCATGGGCAGTCCTGACGGCGGCTGGTATGACGACACGCCGCCCAGCGTCGTCGGTTCGTCGCCGAAAGACCGTGGCGTAGACGTGAAAGCAAAGAAAGTGACCATCAATTTCAGCGAGTTCATCAAGGTGGAAGACGTGCAGAACAAGGTCATCGTATCGCCTCCGCAGCTCGAGATGCCTGAAATCAAGGCTACGGGCAAGCGCATCGTCGTCGAACTGAAGGACACGCTCAAGCAGAACACCACCTATACCATCGATTTCAGCGATGCCATCAGCGACAACAACGAGGGCAACCCGATGGGCAACTACACCTTTACCTTCTCCACAGGCAGCGAGATAGACACGCTTCAGGTGTCGGGCTATGCGCTGAATGCTGAGAATCTGGAGCCGATCAAAGGCATCCTTGTGGGACTCTACGAGGTACCTTCCTCGTCTGTCGGGGCGAACGTAGCCGACAGTCTGAGCCTCAGTACAGAGAAAGACAGCCTCAAACTCCAGATAGACAATGGTCTTGGTGCACAGGAAGACAGCCTCGGTGCCACCGAAGTTGCCGATTCTTTCTTCTATAAGCGGCCTATGATCCGTGTTTCCCGCACCAACGGTAGCGGACAGTTCACTATCAAGGGTGTGGCACCTGGCAACTATGTGGTCTATGCTTTGCAGGATGCCGACGGCGACTTCGTCTACGGGCAGAAGAGCGAAATGATCGGATTCTCCCATGATGTGATTTCGCCTACCTGGAAACCTGACACTCGTCAGGACACCGTCTGGACTGATTCGCTCCACATCAGCGACATTCTGCGCGTCGGTTACACCCATTTCCTGCCTGACGACGTGACGCTCCTCTGCTTCACGGCGCCTCAGACCGACCGCTATCTGCTCAAAGTTGAGCGCAAAGACCCTGAGAAGCTGGGCTTCTTCTTCAGCTATGGTCACGACTCTCTGCCCCGTTTGCGCGGCCTGAACTTCCCAAGCGACAGTGCTTTCGTCATAGAGCCGTCGCCCAAGCGCGACACCGTTTACTACTGGTTGCGCGATACGGCGCTGGTCAATCAGGACACCCTGCGCATGGAGGTGGCCTATATGATGACCGATTCGACCGGACTGCTCATTGAGAAGACCGATACTATCGAGGCTTTGCCCAAGATTCCCTATGCCAAGCGGCTGAAGACCCGGCTGAAGGAGCTGGAAGACTGGCAGAAAAAGGAGGAGAAGAAAAAGAAGCGCGGCGAGCCTTACGACTCAGTTATGCCGCTTCCCGACCTGAAACCGAAGTTGAGCGTCATGGGGGCGATGGCTCCAAACCAGAACGTTACGTTGGAAGTGCCACAGCCTTTGGCCGTTTGTGACACAGCGGCGTTACATCTTTACATGAAGATCGACACGCTCTGGTATGAGGCTCCGTTCCGGTTTGAGCAGACTGGGACACGCACCTACCGCTTCATCAGTGACTGGAAGGAGGGGTCGGAGTACAGTCTGGAGATTGACACACTCGCTTTCCGCGACATCTACGGACTCGTTTCGAAGCCCATCACTCAGGGCATCAAGGTGAAAACGGTCGATGAGTTCAGCTCGCTCGTGGTCAGCGTGAGCGGTGCCGGTGCCGATACGGCGCAGGTCATCGTCCAGCTGCTCAACAGCGACAAGCCCATTAAACAGACGGTGGCAGCTGAAGGCACAGCCGAGTTCTATTATCTTCCCCCGGGGAAGTACTATCTGCGCGCCTTCATCGACCTGAACCGCAACGGTGTCTGGGACACAGGCGACTACGCTCAGGATCTGCAGGCCGAGCCGGTCTACTACTACCCGGAGGAGATCGAGTGTAAAGTCAAGTGGGATGTTACCCGCGACTGGCAGCTCGAAGCCACTCCCCGCTATCGGCAGAAGCCTCTGGCCATCACCAAGCAGAAGCCCGACAAGGAGAAACAATTGCGCAACCGCAACGCCAAGCGGGCAGCCGACAAGGGCATCAAGTATGTGCAGGGAAAAGGAGTCAATGTAAAGTAATAACCCCCAAAATACCTAATGATTATGAGACGATTAGTTATCAGCCTCTTTGCTATGTTCAGTCTGCTGACGGCCAGTGCCCAGTGCGGCATTGAGAACACGGCGTTCCAGGGAGGAGAGTTCCTGGCCTACGACCTTCATTTCAACTGGAAGTTCGTGTGGGTGAAGGTAGGTTCCGCCACCATGTCGACCGTAAAGTCGACCTACAAGGGTCAGGAAGCCTTCCGCACCAGTCTGATTACTCGTGGCAACAGCAAGCTCGACGGGTTCTTCGTCATGCGCGACACGCTGCTCAGCTACTGTTCTGCCGAAGACCTCGCACCGCTCTACCACCGCAAAGGTGCCCTGGAGGGCAAACGCTACTACGTCGACGAACTGTGGTACAGCTATCCGCGCAACAACTGCCACGTGAAGATGCATGCCCTCTCGTCGAGTGGCGACCACACGTGGAAGGAGAAGGAGTATAAGGACTGTGTCTACGACATGATGAGCATCTTCCTCCGTGCCCGTAATTTCGACGCATCGAAGTTGAAGGAGGGCGACGTCATCCCCATGCCCATCACCGATGCCTCGAGCCTGAAGAACTCATGGCTGAAATATCGCGGCAAGGAGACGTTCAAGATTGACGGCACGAAGCAGAAGTTCCGCTGTTTGGTGTTCTCGTTTATCGAGCACGAAGACGGGAAGAACAAAGAGCTCATCCGCTTCTTCGTCACCGACGACCAGAACCACATTCCCGTACGCCTCGACATGTTCCTCTCTTTTGGCTCGGCAAAAGCCTTCCTCAAGACCTATAAGGGCGTAAGGAGTCCGCTCACTTCGCGCATCCAGTAACTATAGAAAAATAGATGATAAGACAGTTTCAGGCCGGATTACGATCGTAATCCGGCCTGAATTGTAACCCCGCTGATAATCAGCGTTATAGAATATCTTCGAAGGACTTCGCCCCCACGCACTTCAGGTTCTTTTCTAATTGTGCAGTCGAACTGGCACCAACCAGCACCGACGTGACCCCCTTCTGCGCCAGAATCCAGGCGAGCGCCATCTCGGCCAGCGTCTCGCCGCGCTCCTGTGCCGTTTTGTTCCATGCCTGAATCTTTTGCAGAATCTCAGCGGTGAGCATGCTTTCCTTCAGGAACTTGCCCTTCGACATGCGCGAGTCGTCGGGGATGCCGTTCAGATAGCGGTCGGTGAGCAGACCCTGTGCCAGTGGCGAGAAGCTGATGAAGCCCACGCCCTCGGCCTGACAGAGGTCGAGGATGCCTTCTTCCTGCGGGGCACGGTCGAGCAGGTTCAGTCGCCCCTGGTAGATCAGACAGGGCACGTCGTGCGCCTTGAGATACTCGAAGGCCGTGCGCGTGGCTTCAAGCGGCCAGCGCGAGATGCCCACATAGAGCGCCTTGCCCGCCCGAACCACGTCGACCAGTGCCTGCAACGTCTCTTCGAGTGGTGTCTCTGGGTCGTAGCGGTGGCTGTAGAACAGGTCTACGTAGTCCAAGTGCATCCGCTTCAGCGACTGGTCGAGCGAGGCCATCAGGTACTTTCGGCTGCCCCAGTTGCCGTAGGGGCCGGGCCACATGTCGTAACCGGCCTTGGTCGAGATGAACAGTTCGTCGCGGTAGGGGCGGAAATCGTCGTCCATCAGCCGGCCCAGCGTCTCTTCGGCCGAGCCGTAGGGCGGACCGTAGTTGTTGGCCAGGTCGAAGTGGGTCACTCCGTGGTCGAACGCATAGCGGGTGATGCTCCGACTGCGCTCAAACGAGTCTACCCCGCCGAAGTTATGCCAGAAACCCAGCGACACCCGTGGCAGCAGTACGCCGCTGCGGCCGCATCGCTCATACTTCATTTCCCCGTCGTAGCGCAGGGGATTGGCAGAATATTGTTCCATATTGTTCGTGATTTGAATGATAAATTAGTTTCTTGTTGTCTTTTCTGTGGCAAAAGTAATAATAATTCTTGAACCACCTTGCTCTTTTTATAAGATTAACAGTAAAATGACCTGAATGAGGTGAATTCTGTTGTCTCATTTGCTGGATTTCCTGATTGAAATAAGCCCCTCTTGCAATTTGGCCTGAATTAGCTTGCAATTCAGGCCGAATTAGAGGACAATTCAGGCTGAATTGCAAGCTAATTCAGGCTGAATTGTAAGAGACCCTGATTTGAGGTGTTTGTGGGGTTAAATAATGCTAATTTCTTGTTAAATTTATTAACGAAGTTAAAATGACAATGGCTCCTTCACATCGATTGCCTATCTTTGCCCTCAATTACAATTACTAAATAATTACTAAATTTTAAACAAGCTTATTATGACAAAGAATTATTGGAAAATGCTGTCCCTCATGTTGGTGGCACTGCTGAGTTTTGGTTTCGTATCGTGTGGTGACGATGATAAGGATGATGGTGGTTCGGTGAGCGTTTCTGCCAGCCAGCTCTATGGTCTGTGGGAAGGTTACAGTGTAACGATTTCCTATCAAGGCCAGTCTTATACGCAGAAATTGGACGATCCTACGGATGCTCAACGTCTGGAAGTGTTGAAAGACAATACTTATAAGACTCATAAGTATAGGAATAGTGAATGGATCGTCGATGAAGTGGGTACTTGGGAACTGAAGGGCAACAAACTGACCGCCACGGATGACAAGGGTAAGCAGCATACAATCACTATCTACAATGTGACAAGTGATACTTTTACCTATGAGCCGGATGAGAGAGAGCTGGACGATGAGGCTCCCGAAGGCACGAAGTACAGATGTACTTATAAGCGTGTAAGATAATTACTGGAATATATAGAGAAATGAAAGGGCATCCTCATTTGGATGTCCTTTTTTGATGGCGATTCGGAACTTTTTAGTACCTTTGCCCCACGATGGATGCAACGGAACTCTTTCAGATATGCCGGCAGCAGGCCGAAAGCGGTCCCTCGGTCGAGGGGTTGCGCCAGCTGCATGAGGTGTTGGTGGTGGCTTGTGCGGCGGGCGTTCGCACGAAGGGTGGCACGTTTGGCAACATCTTCTCGCAGATAGACTTCGTCTGTAAGCAGCTGGGAGTGGGAGCGCCAGACCGTATTGCCCTGCAAACGATGCGCCGTCACTCGAACAGTCGAGAGCTGCTGTCGCGCGAAGACTGGCTCTACGACCTGCGGGCACTCTCGCTTTTCGTCTCGGCTGTGTTCCAGGAAGCGGTGCCCGGAGCCCTGCTTCAGCTCCTGCCGCCGCAGAACCGCCCTATCGCGAAGCCCCAGGCTGAGAAGCGTCCCTACGTGCGCTGCATCGTGCGCAGCTGGGATGACGAACAGTTCACGGCCGACACGGCCGACGGCGAGATCACCGTGCGCTACGGTTCGTCCGAAGCAGGCCGCGACTTCCGCTATCTGGGAAAGATTCTTCGTGAGGGCATGCAGCTCAATCTGCTCGACCTTGACCCTGAGCCTTCGCTCATCGTCGTCGAGCCAGATTTCCTGATCGACATCTCTTCGATTGCCGCCTGCTTCACGCCCTACGGCCATCATCCGCTGCTCTACACCGTCAATCGCCTGAAGCCGCGCCCCAATACGCAGGCCGTCCTGCTGGGTAACTTTGCAGGGGCGGCTCTCGACGATGTGATACACAGTAGAGCTGGGCAGTCGGATCGAGGAGAGCGGGCCGAACTGAGTGCAACCCTGCGCCGCTCTTTCCGCGAACAGGCCATCCGTTTCTGCGCCTGTGAGGGTTTTGACGCCGCGAAGTTTAAGCGCGATGCCGCCCAACAACTCCGTCATATCAAGGAAGCCGTCTCCGTCCTCTTTCCACTTTCCACCTCTTCCCTCTCATCTAAAGTCTCTCAACTCTCAACTCTCAACTCTCAACCCTCCCCTCTATTAGAGCCCTCTTTCGTCTGCGAGCGTCTCGGCTTGCAGGGACGTGTCGACCTGATGACGGCCGACATGAGCCTGCTTGTTGAGCAGAAGGCGGGCAAGAATATGAAGATTGAGCGGCAAAGCCACGATACCCACGGACAGCAACAGGAGAGCCACTACGTGCAGCTGCTGCTCTACTACGGCATTCTGCGCTATAACTTCGGACGGACAGACCAGACCGTCGACACACGTCTGCTCTATTCGCGCTATCCGGCGAGCCAAGGCCTGCTGTCGGTGAACTACTACCGTACGCTGTTTCGTGAGGCGTTGCGCTTCCGTAACCAGCTTGTAGCCACCGAACTGCTTGTGGCCCGTGAGGGGTTTGGGCGCATCCTGCCCCTGCTCTCGCCCGATGTCATCTATAAAGAGGTGAAACCCGACGGCTATTTCACGCAGTACGTGCTGCCAGAACTCTCGACGCTCAACGCTCAACTCCTATCCCTCAACCCGATAGAACGGGCGTATTACGAGCGGATGATGACCTTCGTCTATCGTGAACAGGCCTGTCAGAAGTTAGGCAATGCCGAGAACCGTTTGCAGCATAGCGGTGGGTGTGCCTCTGATCTGTGGCAGATGCCGTTAGGAGAAAAGCTGGAAACGGGCAACATCCTGCTGGGGCTGACCATCGAAAAGCGAGAGAAAAGCGATGAGGCAGGCGGATTCGACCTCATCACCCTTCGGAGGGACGAAACAGCTGAGGCTGTAGCTGAGAACTTCCGGCGTGGCGATATGGTCTGCCTCTATGCCTATCGTGACGAGCCTGACGTGAGAAAGAGCATCCTCTATAAGGGAACACTCGACGAGATTACCGTCAACCGCCTGGTGGTTCGCCTGAACGACGGGCAGCAAGACGCGCAGGTGTTCCCCCTTGGCGGCGTGAAACGTTGGGCGGTTGAGCACGGCAGCAGCGATCTCTCGGCCTCAAGTAGCATCCGCAGCATCCATCAGTTCATCATGGGCGAGCCGCGTCGGCGCAAACTGCTGTTAGGCCAACGTGCACCCGAAGCCGACGGTGAACTGCGGTTGTCCCGCAGTTATAGCCCTGTCTACGATCCTTTACTGCTCCGGGTGCGCCAGTCGTGCGACTATTTCCTGCTGGTCGGCCCGCCAGGTACGGGCAAGACGTCGCAGGCCTTGCGCTTCATGATTCAGGAAGAGCTGCAGGGCGGCGGCATCCTGTTGCTGACAGCCTATACCAACCGGGCCGTCGACGAGATCTGTTCAATGCTCGAAGGCGAGACGCTTCCCTATCTTCGCATCGGCAATATGGCCTCGTGCGACCCACGTTTCCGCCCTCATCTGCTGGAGAACGTGTTTGCAAAGCCTGACATGACCCTACAGAAGATGCGTGAGACCATTGCCTCGATGCCCATCATCGTAGCCACCACCGCCACACTTCAGTCGCGTCAGGAGGTGCTTCAGCTGAAGCAGTTCTCACTTTGCATTGTCGATGAGGCTTCGCAGATACTGGAACCCGCCATCGTCGGACTTCTTTCCCACCCTCATATAGGCCGTTTTGTGCTTGTGGGCGACTACAAGCAGTTACCGGCTGTGGTCGGACAGCCCCAGGAAGACACCCTGGTCACGGAGCAATGCCTGCGTGACATCTGTCTGACTGACTGCCGGCGGTCGCTCTTCGAACGACTCATTCAGTGGGAACGGCACTGCGGTCGCACACAGTTCGTGGGCACCCTCGACCGTCAGGGGCGTATGCACCCCGATGTGGCACTCTTTCCTTGTGAGCATTTCTATGCCGACGAGTGCCTGCAGCCCGTCCCCCTTCCGCATCAGCAGGCCTCGGCACTTTCCTATACAGGCATAGAAAAAGACCCGCTCGACGTGCTCTTGCATCGTCAGCGAGTCGTATTCCTTGGCCATCAGTCCGATTTGCAGGCCGAAGCCCAGATTGTGGCCGACTTGTTAGGCCGCATTTACCGCTATCAAGAGGCATCGTTTGATGCCGATAAGACCGTAGGCGTCATCGTCACCTATCGCCATCAGATTGCCTTGATCCGTCAGGAGGTGGCCCGTCTGGGCATTCCTGTGCTGCAGTCGGTGAGCATCGACACCGTAGAGCGCTACCAGGGGTCACAGCGCGACGTCATTATCTACAGCTTTGGCGTACAGCACCGTTATCAGCTCAGCTTCCTGACGGCCAACACTTTCGTGGAAAACGGGCGGATGATAGACCGCAAGCTGAACGTGGCCATGACCCGTGCCCGCCAGCAATTGCTCATGACGGGGCGGCAGGACGTGCTGGTGTGCAATCCGTTGCTGGCCGAAATCGTGAGCCGTTACGGTACGAAGGCCCTTTAAGGCAGCGTCACCTTGCCCTTACGCACCTTGTCGCCGTCGTGCGTACGGAGGAATCCGGCCAGTTCCTCAGCCTTGATGTTTTCCCAGATGTGCATGGTGGTCAGTTCCTTGTATGACACATCTTTTTTGCCTTTCTCCAAGAAGTAGGCCAGCATTACGGGGAAGATAATCGTGGTCTGACCTGCCTCAGCCGTCGGATAGTCGTTGCGGGCCTTCACGATGGCGTTGTATTCCACTTTCTGTCCCGATGTAGCCTTGACCGTGTAGTGGCATACAATGTTGTCGCTGAAGTCGTCGGCAGTCACCGAGAGCGTGTCGGTCTGGGTGTACGGGGTATAGAGACGGCTCCAGAGCTGCTCCTCCAAGGTGTTGAACGACTCCGAGTTGGCGGCCTTTGTCACCGTCTGCTCGGTCGATTTGCCCGAACCGTCGGTCAGCGTTAGCTGCACGTCGAAGTAACTGGCCGTTGCACGGGGCAGCACCACGGCAAACGTCACGTCATAGCTTTTCACGTCGTCTTCGTCGTCCTTACTGCTACAGGCAGTCAGGATTGTCACCGAAAGGCCACAGAGCAGGATGGTGGCCAGCACCCATTGAAGCGTTTTTTTCATCTGTCTGAAAATAAGAGTTGTTTGAATGAGAGGCCAAAATTAAGACTAATTTGGCAAACAGACAAACATTTCCGGCTTTTTCTTCCGTTTTGGGAAAACTTCTGCTGGTATCCGGCTGTCTTTCGGCTTGACAGCGGTGCTAATTTTTGATGTCCACACCGCCGAAGAAGTTGTCGGCTACGATGTGTAGGGTGGGGCGGTCTTTCTCGGTACTGTTCTGGGTGTGATGGCCTACGCCCCCGATGAAACTGCGGTTCTTGTCGACGACGACGTTCACCGTCTGGGGCACGACCAGCTCGATGCCGCCCATGAAGGTGTGGACGTCAATCTCCTCGTCTTCAGTGATTGTGGCTTTTCTGAGGTCGAGGCGGATGCCGCCGCAGAAGGCATCGAGACGTGCACCGTGGAATACCTCACCCTGATAGACATACTCGTCGCCACCGTAGTGTACAGAGCAGCAGATGCGCTTGCCTTCCTCGTCGATGGGCAGCGGGCGGCGCAGCCACTGGTCGGGGTCGCGGCGATAGCTGTTGACGATAGTGATTGCGCCCAGATAAAGCAGCAGCACAGGAGCTACGTAGACCGTCCATGACTGGCGCCACAGCCAGTCGTTCTCGATGATGCCCCACAGGTTGGCAAGCTTCCAGGCGCCGGCTGCCATCAGCAGGATTCCAATAATTGTCCTTTGTTTCATGATGTGATTCATTTATAACTTAATGGTTTGTAACATGTCAGTTCGAGTGCGGACGTGCGGCGGACGAGGGTGAAGGCCGTCAGTTTAGACGCTGCAAAATTACGACAAGCACCCCAACCGGCCTAATTATTGGGATAAACTGTATGTGTTTGTGATGAATGACATATTTTTTTAGTACCTTTGCCCCCAGTATGAAACAAGGAAGAATAGAAACCGTGACAACGCGTATCGTCAGTATCACGTTTGTGGTGGTGGCGCTGGCTGTGTTTAAGCCCTTCGGACTCGATGCCTGGCAGTGGCAGGCTTACGTTCATCTTGGGGCTATGTGGGTGATTGGCTTTGTGGTGTGTATGATAGCGGATGGACTATTGAGACATGTAGTCCGCATGCCGAGGGCCTACGACAAGGGAGCCGAATACATCATCCGTCGTAATCTGTGGTTCCAACTGATCAATACGCCGCTTGTCTCATGGGGCATTTGTCTCTATCGGCACTTTGCAATGAGTAACCGCGTGGAGGCCAACCACTTGTCGCTGGCAAACTTCTTAGAGACACTCGTCGTCATCGGCTTCTGCTCGTTTGCCATCGGCCTCTATTGGCGCTTCAAGTTCCGCAGTCGCTATCTGGCGGCAGAGCTGGAAGAGACACGCCTGCTGAACGAGCAGCTGCAGATGATGCAGCAGACGGCCTCGTCGGCTCCCGTGGAGAGTCTGGCTGAGGCAGAGGGCTCTGAGCACCCCCAGCCAACGGATGGGGAGAAGACCTTGACGGGCACCACCAACGAGACGGTTACGCTTCGCATGGCCGATCTGCTGTATGTGGAAGCCGTCGGAAACTATGTGAAGGTCTATCAGTTGTGTGGCGGTAAAGTACGGACGGACATGCTTCGTGCTACGTCGAAGCAGATAGAAGACGAATTGCGTGACGATCCGAGGGTCATCCGTTGCCACCGTGCCTTCCTCGTCAATCTCGGACAGGTCGACCAGGTCGTCTCCAGATCTGGTACCATGCAGCTGCTCATGAAGCATTGCCACGACTCCATCCCCGTCTCGCGCAGCAACATGACTGGCGTCAAGGAAGCCATCAAGAAAGCATCCTCTCGCGAGCCGCGGCAAGATCTGTAGTCTGAAGCCTTCTGGTTATTTCTTGTAGTAATCGAACAGATTGATGGTGCCTGCCTCGCTCTTGACATCAAGGGCAGGGACGTACTCTACCATTCTTGTAGAGCCATTCGTTTTCTCTACATAAAAATACACGAATGCACCTGTATAGCTGCGGAATATCACTTGATACTCGGTCTCCGTTTCCTCACCCATCTCTAAATACATCATGGAAGGATTTTTTTCGGCAGCACTCCAGTCATA